>Ga0334887_1000186_pt1 | contig 105214 bp, 92 predicted proteins | sample GraSluR1_MG_10_FD_207217 | JGI IMG/M metagenome (GOLD analysis project Ga0334887, IMG submission 207217) | Sludge microbial communities from methane-producing bioreactor in Wageningen University, Netherlands - Granular Sludge_18_07-R1 | ecosystem: Engineered > Bioreactor > Anaerobic >...
CGTATTACACCAGAGAAAGAATCCGGCCTGTCTGAAGTAAGATTCTGGCATAAAGACAGATTTTTAGGCACACAAATAGCGAAAAATAGTGATCTTAATATAGTGCAGTTTTAAAACTTAACTAACACTTATTTTAAGATTTAGTTCAAATAACTTTTTATATCCACATATATGAGATATTCAATAATATCCAATCTTATAATACTTTTAAAATCTTTTTTATGTCTTTTGTTTTTCCAACAGCAATAACTTTAATTTTTTCAATATGAAGATCTGTTAGCGCTTTAATATAGATATTTTTTCTAAAATCTCGTTCTAACTGTTTTATTAATAACATCTTGCTTGCAGAGAGAGCTTCTTCTACTTCAGGATTTACACCTAACAAAATTGCCTCTGCTTTAGAATTCTTACCTAAATCTTCCAGTTTATGTATTACTTGATTGCTCACTGTTTCTGGCGATAGAATACGTCCGTTTCCTGTACAATAGGGGCAGGCTGTTCTTAGTAATGAATCTAGATCTCTTTTGGAACGCTTTCTGGTCATTTCAACTAATCCTAATTCAGTGGTTTGTACAATATTTGATTTTGTTCTATCTTTTTTTAATTCATTTTCTAACTTATTTATTACTTTTTCCTTGTCTTCCTTGTTATCCATATCAATAAAATCAATTACAATAATTCCACCAATATCTCTTAGCCTTAATTGTCTGGCAATTTCTTCAGCTGCCTGCAGATTTGTTTTTAAAATAGTATCACGCATTTTTTTGCCGCCTACATATTTCCCAGTATTTACATCAATTACAGTTAAGGCTTCAACTTCATCAAAAACAAGATAACCACCGCATTTTAGCCAAATTTTTTTCTCTAATGCCTTATTGATTTCCTTTTCTATGTTATACATCTCAAATATTGGTTTATCTCCATCATAATAAGAAACTCTTGGTTTTAACTCTAATAAAAATAGTGTATCAAGATAATTAATTATTTTTTCATATTCTTGCTCAGAATTTACTACAAATTCATCAATCTCTTCTGTAAATAAATCTCTAATGACCCTATAAGTTAGGCTTAAGTCTTCATGAAGTAATAAAGGGGCTTTAACTCTTCTACTTCTCTTTTGAATTTTATTCCATAAACGGACAAGAAAATCCATATCTGGTAACAGATCTTCCTCGCTTTTCCCAGCAGCAGCAGTTCTAACAATAAAACCGTATTCATTTTTCTTGATTCGCTGAACAATTTTTTTCAGTCTTTCCCTTTCTTCCTCCTGTTCAATTCTTCTAGAAGCAGCTATGGAATTGTTATTTGGCATCAAAACAAGATAACGCCCTGGCAAGCTGATATTTGTAGTAACCTTTGCTCCTTTCGGTATAATCGCTTCTTTTACAACCTGAACATCAATTTCCTGTCCCACTTTAATTAATTTGTTTATATCGTTATCTTTGTCATTTTTACGACCGAATGATTGTATAACATCATTCAAATGCAAAAAAGCATTTCTATCTATTCCTATATCAATAAAAGCAGCTTCTATTCCTGGTAAAACATTCATTACCTTCCCTTTATATATATTTCCAATAATCTTTTTATCTTCCAATCTTTCAATGTATATTTCCACCAACTTATTATTTTCTAATATAGCAATCCGCTCCTCACATAAGCTGCTATCAATGATTACTTGTTTAGCTCTATACTCCATAATTCAGGAGTCACCTTCCTCTTTAAAACTTTTTAAAATATAAAATTTAATTAATAAGTATTAATTAACCTTTATTCTTAACACTTAAAGTCAATTATAAATAAATTTCCTGTAAACTATTAACATAAATATTCATAATTAAACAATCAATTAATAATAATTTTCTCACGAATAATTTTTTCAATCAAAAAGGATTCCTTAACATCATCAATCAAACTGTTAATTATTAAATTGGGATTAATACATTCTCCTGATTTAATATTTAATATTAAATCAATAATTATCTCATCATAACTGTTCGGTAGGATAGTCATTTTATGGATATAAGGTCGTAAATCTATTTCTTTTAATCCTTTTTTTGTTTCTTTTATAGTTTTAATCTCGCCTTTATTTAACATATATTTAATATTATAATCAATCTTATTCCTATAATATATTTTTTTACTTTTTTCCATATTATTAATGAATATTAAATAAATTAAATATGAGGCATACTTTAGTAACTTACTTAATGGGATCCCCTTATTTACAACCTGCTCGATTTCCAATACTTGAAATCCAGATGGAGCAGCTTTGTTAATTTCATCTTTTAATTTTTCTTTCGCTAATAGCTCTGTTAATGTGATTTCCATAATTTCCTGCCATCCCTCTACGCCAAGAGGTAAAGCTGGACCAAAGGAAACTTTAATCCTGGGATTATAACCTTGCGTTAATTCTACTGGCATTTTTGCTCTCAACAGTATCCTTCTCAATAATAAATTTAAATCAAGATGAGAAATAAATTTCAAAGGTCCATTCTTTCTGTACTTTATCCGATACAGGTATGACATAGAATCTCACATTTCTTTACAGTTTAAATTATTAACAATTCAAAGAATTCTTAAAATTCTTTGTACTTATCTCCATACATATGTTTTCTAATCCACATCTATTACATTTAGATAATCGGCAATCTTTGGTACTAATCTCCTGGATAGCTTTCTCCCACTCACGCCATAAATATTGTTTTTTGACACCGCAATCTATTATATCCCAAGGCAATATTTCTTCTTTCTCCCTCTGGCGATGAGCATAGAAAGAAGCATTTAAATCATATTTTTTAAAAGATTCTTGCCAGCCATGAAAATTAAAATGTTCCTGCCATGAATCAAATTTACATCCTTTCCTGTAAGCTTCTTCTAATACATTACCTAATCTTCGATCACCTCTAGAGAAAACAGCTTCCAATAATGTTAACCTTATATTAGGAAAACTACAAGTCACATTACTACTTCTAACAATTCTGGTAATGTAATTAAATTTCTTTAGCAATTGATCTTCTCTCTCCTGGGCAATCCACTGAAAAGGAGTATGAGATTTGGGAATCAGGGCATTGATGCTAACACTTAATGAAAATTTTCTGCCTACTTTTTCTCTACCCATCATTTCTACCTTTTTTATTAATTTAACAATGCCATCAATATCATTCCAGGTTTCAGCTGGTAAACCTATCATAAAATAGAGCTTTACTCTTCTCCAACCCATTTGAAAAGCATATTGTAAAGTGCGATATAGGTCATTTTCACAAACATTCTTATTTATTATTTTACTCATTCTTTCAGTACCTACTTCTGGAGCAAAAGTTAAGCCAGTTTTTCTTACCCTCTGAGTCTGTAGTGCTAAATGTACAGAAAAATTGTCTATCCTTAAAGATGGTAAGGAGATACCAACCCCTTTATCTTTATAATGATCAACCATCATTTTTATTAAATTATCAATCTGGCTGTAATCACTGGAACTCAAGGAAGATAATGAAATCTCTTCATATCCAGTATTTAGAAAACTGTTTTCTGCTAATTCTAATAAACATTCGATAGATCTTTCTCTGACTGGCCGATATATGAAACCAGCCTGACAAAATCGACAACCACGAGTACAACCTCTAAATATTTCTAAAGTAATTCTATTATGAACAATATCTATATTTGGTACAATAGGAGAAATTGGAAAAGCTGCCTGCTCTATTTTTTTTAATAATCTTTTTTTTATTTTTAATGGAGCTTTTTTTTCAGATTTCAAATAGGACTTTATCCTGCCATCAGGATGATATTCCACCTGATAAAAACCTGGAATATAAACACCATTAATATCAACAAGTTTAGTTAAAAGTTCTTTTTTATTTCTTGGCTTCCTTTTCTTGGACCATTCTTTATAAACATCTATAATCTCGTGAATAATTTCTTCCCCATCACCAATAACAAATAAATCTATAAAATCAGCTAATGGTTCAGGATTAAAAGCAGAAGGACCACCTGCAATTATTAAAGGATTTGTTGCATCTCGTTCAAGGGAACGTAAAGGTATTTTTCCTAAATTAAGAATATTCAGAACATTAGTATAGCTTAATTCATACTGTAAGCTAAAACCAATGATATCAAATTCACATAAAGGTCTAAAGCTCTCCAGAGAAAAAAGTGTTATTCCTTCATTGATTAAACATTTTTCTAAGTCAACTGCGGGTGAGTAAACTCTTTCGGCCCAAGAATCTTCACGCTTGTTTATGATATCATATAGAATTTTAAAACCTAAATAACTCATGCCTATCTCATATAAATCTGGAAAGGCTAAAGCTATTTTAATCAATTGAGCCTCATTTTTCTTTACAATTTCATTATATTCTTTGCCTGTATATCGACCTGGTTTTTCTACTCTTTCTAATATTCTATTAATTATCATCTTGTACTTTTTACTATTTATGCTTTTTCTGTTTATTATCTTCTATCACCTTTCCCTGATTTAAATAATTAAGTAAAGATACTTCTTAAATGTATATTAAGCAACAATCCTATAGCAATAAAGTTAGTAATCATAAAAGTACCGCCATAACTGATAAATGGCAATGGTAAACCAGTTGCTGGCATCAGGCCCATAGACATCCCTATATTAATTAAAATATGAATAAACATAAAAGAAGTAACTCCCGTAGCCATAAAAGTACCTAATAAGTCCGGTGCTTCCTGAGCAATTTTAATTCCTTTCCGTAATACTAAAATAAATAGGGATAACAATAATAGAGCACCAATGAATCCTAATTCTTCCCCAATAACAGAAAAAACAAAGTCAGTATGTTGTGCTGGTAAAAATTTTAACTGACTTTGGATACCACTAAAAAGTCCTTTACCAAATAATCCACCGGAACCAATTGCTACTTTTGATTGAATAATATTATACCCTGCACCTAAGGGATCTATTTCTGGATTTACAAAAAGTATTATTCTATTTCTCTGATAATCCTTTAAAAAAGACCAGATAATAGGAAATAAGGATAGTAATATTAAAAATACCACAAAGATATATTTCCAATTAATTCCTGTAATAAAAATCATAAATAAGGCAATGGCAAAAAAGACCATTGCTGTTCCTAAATCTGGTTGCTTATATATTAATAGCATTAATACTCCGGTAAATATAAAAGGTAGAGTAAAATAAAGAAAATCAGAAAGCTTATCCTTTTGCCGACTTAAAAAATCTGATAAAAAAATAATTAGGGCAATCTTGGCGAATTCTGCTGGTTGAAATCTATTACCTGCTAACTGAATCCAACGTCTTGATCCTCCAGCTGCTTTTCCAAAAAGAATTACATAAGCTAAAAGTATTGTTGATAGGATATACAATGGAATAGCAATTTTGGATATATCATGATAATCAATTATAGCTACAAAAAAACAAAAAAATAAACCAACCAATATATATATTATTTGGCTCTTAGCAAATTGGATTGATCCCAAATTAACAATTTCCTGATGTGTGGTGCTATAAATAACCAATAAGCCTAAAATACAAAGACCTATAACTAAAAAAATAAGAGTATAATCAATATGTTTAACTAAACGAAGATTTTGATTTAAAAATGATTTATCTGATAAAAAATGCGATGATTTTATCTCTACAGTCATAAGAATCCTCTTTGAATAATATTAAAATTGCTCAGTCTTAGCTAATTGACTATATTTTAGTTGAAAATATTTTCTTATAATGTCACCAGCAAGAGGAGCAGAGACAGCGCTTCCATCTCCTCCATGCTCTATCAGCACAGTAACACAAATTTCGGGATTATCATAAGGAGCAAAACCAATAAACCAGGCATGATTCTCTCCCTGTGGATTCTGAGCTGTACCTGTTTTCCCAGCAATTTTTATCTCTTCAATATTTGCCAAACGCCCAGTTCCGTTCTCAACAACCATTTTCATACCCTCTTTAATAACTTGAAAGGTATTTTGAGATATATCAATTTTTTTTAATAATTGCGGTTCAAATTCCTTTATAATTTCTCCAGATTGGGAAATAATTTTTTCAACATGATAGGGTCTAAAAAATAAGCCTTCATTCACGATTAAACTGAGCATATTATGAATTTGTAAAGGCGTAACAAGCAAAAAACCCTGACCAATAGACATATTAACAGTATCACCAGGATACCAGGACTGGTTATAAAAATCTCTTTTCCAATCTTCTGAAGGAACCAATCCTTCCAGCTCTCCTGGCAAATCTATACCGGTCTTTTCACCAAGTCCTAATAACTTTGCATAATAATTTAGTTTGTCAATACCTAACTTTTGCCCAATAGTATAAAAAAATACATTACATGAATTAGTGATTGCCTCAATTATAGTCTGTTTGCCATGTCCGCTTTCTTTCCAGCATTTAAATGATAGATCTCCAACCTGATAATATCCAGGACAATAGATGTTACTACTCAAGTTTACGATCCCTTCTTCTATTGCGGCAATAGCGGTAATGACTTTAAATACTGAGCCAGGAGGATAAATACTATGTAGATTGCGATTACATAAAACATTATCTTTATTTTGAGCAATTTCTTGCCATTGTGCTGTAGTCATTTGCTGAGTAAAGATATTAGGATTATAATCTGGATAGCTAACCATAGCCAGTATTTTACCCGTAAATGGTTCACTAACTATTACCGCTCCTTTCTTTTCAAACATTTGTTGTTCAATATATTGCTGTAATTCACAATCAAGAGTCAGGTAAATATCATTTCCGGCAACAGGATTTTTAATCTCCATAGTGGTAATTTCTCGACCCAAAGCATCTACTTCAACATCCTTTTTCCCTTTCTCACCTCTTAAATAAGAATCATAATAACGTTCTAACCCAGATTTTCCTACAATATCCCCGCCACTTAAATGACTAAAAGCAGGGATTTTTAATTCTTCTTCACTAATTTCATTAACATATCCCAGTACATGTGATGCTAAATTTTGATAAGGATATTTTCTTTCTGGCTGAACAGTCAATAAGGAACCTTTAAATTTATACTTCTGTTCTTCTATAGTAATTATCTTATCCTTTTCCAGATCTCTTTTGATAGTTAAGGCATGGAAGGGATTTTGCTTACTGCTCCTAATTTTATCAAGAATGATAGAAGAATCCATGAATATAATTAAACTAAGATTATCTGACATGGTTTGATAATCACTTATCTCGGCAGGTATTACAGAAAAGTTTACTGCCGGTCTATTAGTTACTAACAATTTTCCCTTCCGGTCATATACTTCTCCGCGCGGTGCCTCTTCAACTAATGAACGAATACAATTATTAATTGCTTTTTGTTCAAATTCCTCACCTCTAATTATCTGTAAATACCATAGATTGATTATTACAATCACAAAACATAAAATTATTAATATAAAAAAATCATTTAACCTTTTTTCAGTTATCTCTTTGCTTAATTTCTTACTTTTCTGGTTAAACATACCTTAACTCCATCGCTTTAGATAAGTAAATATTTTCCTGATGCTTATAAAAATAATGGGTGCTAAGATGCTATTAACTATTGCTTGCAACACTATATGTTTCATAAAAATTGCTATAAAATTATAATCATTATGCAGTGATTCTAGCAAATAATAAATAAGAATATTATTCAAAAAAGTAAACAAAAAAGTTACAATGGTTATTATCCAGAGCAGATGCTGATAGAATATCCTTTCTCTTATTATTCCTGATATATATCCGATTATTGTTTTTACTAAGGCATGGGTACCTAATAAATTAACCGAAAAAATATCTTTTGCTAGTCCTCCAGTAAAACCGATTATAATACCTCCCTCGGAGTTGGATAAAAATGATAAGCAGATAATCACAATTAACATCAAATCAGGCTTTACTACATCAAAGGCCAGGATATTTGCCATTATTAATTCAATGATTAGGGTAAAAAAAATTATTCCTGCTTTGATCCATAACCTCATTTTTTTATCCTTTTTAAAATAAGAATTAAAGCACTGTTAGCAGTATGTTATTCTATAGTGAGATGTTTTTAAATATTTATGCAATTGTAAAATATGACTTATAAGACTATAGATGTTTTAATGCCTGTTTATATTTTTTGCATTTTAAATGTGGGAGGAATAAATTTCTCAATCCTAATACTAATTAAGGTTTATTAAAACTTAATGTTACGAAATTAAGACAATCATTAGCTGTTTTTAATATCACTATTTACCATCATAAATCATTATTATCAACCTTTAATGCATCACTAATAATTTATCTTTCTTCGCGAAATAACAACTCTATTTTACCTAATAAAATCAGCCAGATAAAATAAGGCAACAGGATCGCTCTTTTTAATCTTTTCGGTTCTTTAATTAAGCGAAAAATCCATTCCATGCCATGATTTTGCATCCATAAGGGAGCTCTTGGTATTTTTCCGGAAAGAACATCAAAACTTCCTCCTATACCAATGCAAACAGGAACACCTAATTTGTCTTTATATTTATATATCCAAATTTCCTGTTTTGGTACTCCCATTCCTACAAATAAAAAATTAGGTTTTTTTTCTACTATATCTTTTATAATATCACTTTCATTTTCTTGATTATTTCTCTGTATCATTGAGCTATTATCAAAATAACCATGATGATATCCAACAATTTCAATACCCGGGTATTTCTCCTCTAAATTTTCGACTGCTTTTTTAATAACCTTAGCTTCAGCACCTAATAAATATGTTCTATATTTCTTTTTAACTGCTAGCTGACAAATATAATTAATCATATCAATCCCGGTAATACGTTCTGGTAAGGGTTCATTCAGAAAAGCAGTTGCCCACAATATTCCTGCACCATCTGGTGTAACCAGATCTGCTTTTTTGGCTATATCCAAATACTGTCTATCTTTCCTGGCTCTTAGTATTGCCAATGTATCCGGAGTAATAACAAAATGAGACCGTCTTTCCTTAACAAATCCATCAATTCGTTCTAAAACTTTATTACAATTCATCCTATCAATTGGTACACCAAATAACTCCACTTTCTGCCTATATTCATCAACACTAATTATACTCTGCCCATTTAGCACTCTTTTGCTTATCCAGTAATAGACAAGATACCCGGTTCCAATCATAGCCGAAAATAAATATAAATCCTCTTTTACTGATACAATTACCGCAACAATACTTAAATATATACAGGAAGCTATGATAATCATATTGGCTCCTTTCCAGGAAAATCCCTGTTCGATCAACTGTTGTCTTAATCTACTTTCACTGACATTTTCCAGATAATCATCTCTTAAATAATTAGCAATGAAAGAATAGGAGGTATCAACTATGGGAAATCCTAGAATTAATAGTGGTGTTAAAAGGGTTAAGGCGGCTGTACTTTTTAAAACACCAACAATAGCGATAATAGCCAATATAAATCCAAAAAACATATAATAAGAGGAAAAATAATTATTCTTTTCTAATGTCTTTCTTCTCTTTAATAAAATAATTGCTAAAGAAAAAATAATTAACAATGCTGATAATATTTCCGCAATTATTAGTCCCTGTCGTTGAAAAATAGATACAACAAAAAAAGTTAGAGCAGCAATGAAAACAGTAATTGGGGTGATATCACCTAATTCATCAGTTTGTCCTATTGAATTAGTAATAGTAAGTAACCATATAATGGTAATAGGTATAGACAGATTATTAAGATACCAGTATCCACCAGAATAATTTCTTAAAAACTCTATTTTAATTCCAACTGCAATAATTAAAAGTGCTATAATAATTTGAAAAAATACTTTCAATCCAGGAACCAGCTTTTTCTTCTGGTTATACTTCCCTAACAATATCATTAATATACCAGCAATAAAAATACCTGCAATCTTAATCAAAGAATTAATCCACTCAGACAAAAAATCCTCCAAAATATTAAATAAAACAATTATTATTAAACTTGTTTCATAAAAAAGTTGTACCATGGTCAGTTAAATACATTCTAGTATCTATGATAAGCAAATTTAACTTTTATAAAAACTCTTAATTCAAAATTTTTATAATTAAAGTATTTAACAATATTATTTACTACGTCTCTCCCGTAGCTTAAACCATTCTACTGTTTCCCTCAATCCTTCTGCTAAACCATATTGAGCCTTCCATCCTAATTTTTGCTCTGCTAAAGTACTATCTAGAATATTCTTTCTTAAATCTCCAATCCGAGGGGGACCATATAATGCCTTTTTGTTAAATCGTATTATTTCTTGTAAAGAAGAATAAAGCTGATTTACTGATATTCCCCTTCCTGTTCCAACATTAAAAGAATTGAAGGTTTTTTTTATTGTTTTTTTATTTTTTAACTCTGCTAATTTTAACATATTTTTTATACTGAGTAAACAAGCGTTAGCAATATCTTTTACATAGATATAATCTCTAATATATTCACCATCGCCATTAATAATAGGGGGCTCTCCTTTTAGCATTTTCGCTATAAAAATAGCAATAACCCCAGCTTCACCTAAGGGATCCTGTCTTGGTCCATACGCATTGCCATAGCGTAAAGAAATATATTTTAAGTTGTAGGTTCGATAATAAAAATCAAGGTAAAATTCAGAAGTCATTTTAGAAATTCCGTAAGGAGAAGTGGGATAAAGAGGAATATTTTCCACAATAGGAAGTGATTTGCATTCTCCATACACTGTTCCACCACTGGAAGCAAAAACAATACCTTTTACTTGATTCTCCAAAGAATTTTCTAATAAATTTAATAATCCTATAATATTACATTGGGCATCCAGTTTAGGATTATGGACTGAATAGGAAACACTTACTTGAGCAGCTTGATGGCAAACATAATCTGGTTTCTCAGTATTAAATATTTCTTTGATACAGGGATCACTAATATTACTCTGATAAAAACGAGCTTTGGGATTAATATTTTCTTTCTTTCCAGATGATAAATCATCTACAATTATCAGCTCATAGCCATTATCAATTAATAAATCAACAATATGCGATCCAATAAATCCGGCACCTCCGGTAACCAAGACTTTCTTTCTTCTGGTCGACATCGATTCTCTCCTTTTTTCGTTAATCTGCATATATTTTATTAAAATATCAACAATTTAAATAATCCAGGCAATACTTAAAGCAATTATACTACAAATAAAACTTATAGACATTAAAATTAAAACAACATTACGATGAGAAATTCCTCTCTTTAGCAATCGGTGGTGTAAATGACCTTGGTCTGCTTGAAAAATAGGCTTATGGCTTCTGTATCTGCGCCATATAGCAAAAAGAGTATCAATTATAGGTAAGGCTAAAATAATAACTGGGATTATAAAAAATATTACCTTCTCTGAGTATATTACCCATAATGAAGAGGTAGAAGCTATAAGGAATCCCGAAAATGTACTACCAGAATCTCCTAAAAATATCTGGGCTGGATAAAAATTATAACGAAAAAAGGCAATAATGCTACCTAAAAGTGCGGCATTTAGAAGGTTATATACTTGAAAGCTTTTATCTACTAAAAATCCTAACATTAAAAAAGCAAATAAGGAAATTACTGATATTCCGGAAGCCAGTCCATCTAATCCGTCAATTAGGTTAATTGAATTAGTAATCCCAACAATCCATAATAACAATATCGGATATAATAGATATCCCACAATATTTAAAAAGGATAATTTTTGAATTATAAACTGGTTAATTAGATCATTATGATAAGCAATAAATAATAGAGCTGGTATCATTTGAATTACAAATTTTTTCAGGGGTTTTAAATCAGCAATATCGTCCACAATGCCTAACAATAAGATGATAATACTTCCGGCAATCAATGCTCTTACTTGCTCTGGAAAAGATACAAATAATATTATACTAAATAAAAAACCAAAAAAAATAACCAGTCCCCCAAGATTGGGAATAGCATCACTATGTATTTTGCGATATCCTGGTTTATCTACAAAATTTTGCTTTTTCCCTAACCGAGCAATAAAAGGAGTAATAATATAAGAAATAAAAAAGGCAGTCAATATTACTTTGGTAAAAAACACAGGAGATTTTTTCTCCTTCTTCTCTAAATATTTTTTCCCTCAATAAATTTTACTTACCATTTAAATTATACCATCAAATTCTTCCAGATTCCCTTAAAACTAATCTATGTGTTAATAAGGTAAGAAAGGTTTATTTAGTAAAAAATAACCGTTCTGCATTATCATGATAAATCATTCCCAATGTCTCATCATCAAGATGTAAACCTCGATAAACTCTTGCTGTATCAACATTATTGCGAGCATCTTTAGACATCATGTTATATATACTGGAAGATAGGGTAAAGTCTTCTTTTTCCAGTAAATCCATATAGGCTAAATGCACATCATCAATAAAAGCCCTATTCTTGGCTCTATAGGTAGTTATCACTAGATCAGTTCCGTAGGTTATTCTATCCTTATAAGTTACCATAAAGTCATGAAATGCACTATAATTATTGGAAATCCTGCCAAATCCAGCCACTAAGAAATCGGGATGTCCAAAGCTAATATCAAGATACAATTGGGGATATTCCCGCATAAAATAATCTAAGCGAGTCAAATTACTGGTTGAGAGCATAAAATGAGGAGCAATTATGGTTAATTGCGGAAATTCCTGTAAGATATGCTCAAATTCTGTTGAAAAACGTCCAATATTAATATGATAAAGTATGGGAATGTGTTCTTGTTCACAATATGCATATATTTCCGTCATTCCAGAGTCAATTAGAGACATCTGAAAAAATAAATCATAAAAGCTACTATGTCCATTATATAGTTTGACTCCAGCTGCTCCATTCTTTATATAATTTTTTAATTTTACCATCTTATTTTCATCACTTGGATCCAGAGTTACCAAGGCAGCAAATTTATTAGGATATTCTTGACTCAATTTAATAATAAACTCATTGTTTTCCTCATAACCGGTAAAGCCATAATCGGGATTTAAGAAAAAGGTAAAATCAGAGGTTCCCAGTAATACCATTTTTTTTATTTGACAATCTTCCATAGCTTTTTGAATCAGAGATATATTTTTTTCACTTTGCACATGTTCATGAGCATTGATAATATTAAAATCATCTCTTCTATTCTTAACCGCTTCTGATATATTTGCGATTTGGTTAGACGGACTATTATCAATCCATGATATTGGTAATAAGCCTCTCTGTCTTAATCCGATAAACAATAATACTACGATAACAATGACACTAATAGTATAGAAAAGAATATCAAACCACTTTTTTTTATATTGATTACTTTTCTTAAATATTTTTTCTTTTTTTACCATACACTCATTACTCCCGATCTTCCTAAAAATCTTTTTTATTATACCTGATTAATGAAATTATTTCCAAAGTATTATTAATTGATTGTAAGATTTTTAAAAAAAAGATATAATTTAAAAAAGTAAACTTATAGGAAACTATGTATAGATATAAACACATTGATAAAAAATTCTTTTTTTTATTTACTATTTCTTTCCTCTTTTCGCTATTATTCTATTTTTTATTAAGCTTATTTTTTCACAATTATTTTCAACTATCATCTTATGCCCAAAACTATGATCCATCAATCACCTGGAATGTATTAGATGGTCAATACTGCTCTGTAATCTTTCCAGCAGAAATTACAGATAAAAAATCATTTCAATATAAGCATATTGCCATTAATATTGCTGAAATAGCTGACGAAATCTACCCTAAAATAACTTCGCAGTTAGGAAAGCCTTATCATTCTGACCGAAAAATTACCATTATTTTGGAAGATTTCAGCGATTCTGCTTATGGCTTTGCTTCAACAATTCCTCATCGTGCTATTCGTGTTAACCTAACCGCTCCAGGACCTGAAATATTCGACACTAAATTTGAAAGCTGGCTTAGAATATTGATAGCTCATGAATATACACACTTAGCTCATTTTGATATGACCAATAAATTAACCACTTTTATACGCTTTTTTTTAGGTCAAATTATTGCTCCTAATGCCTTGCAGCCTCTCTGGTCCACTGAGGGATTAGCAATTTACAATGAAAGCAAATTATCTACTGGGGGGCGTCTTCAAGATAGTAGATATGAGATGTATCTAAGAACTGATTTTTTAGAAAATCAATTAAAAAGACTGGACCAATTAGAAGGAGGGTATCTGGTATCCTGGCCAGGAGGAAATGCACCTTATATTTATGGACAATCCCTGATTCACTTTATTGCCCATGAATATGGAGAAGAAAAACTAATTGCTATTAGCGAAAAGTTTTCCTCCTTCCCACTGTTGGGAATGAATTGGACTTTAAAAAAAGTTTTAGGAATTGATCAAAATGAACTTTTTCAAGAATGGAAAAGTGAAAAAGAGAAATATTTTAAACAACAAATTGATCAAATTATTAAATATAATGATATCACAGAATCTGAGCAAATTACCAATCACCAGTATTGGGTTGACAATCCATCATGGTTAATAGATGAAGAAAAACAAAAATCCTACCTTGTTTATAAGGTTTTGACACCACACCTTTATCCAACTATTCGCAAATACGATCTTAATTCAAAAAAAGAAAGCATTTTAATAAAAAGAACTGCTGGACAGGGCATCTCATACTGTCTATCACCAAACTATCAATATCTGATTTATTCTAAATTAATTCAATACCAACACTATTATGCTTTCCACGACCTATTTTTATATAATTTAAATACTGGTAAGCAATCTAAACTTACTGAAAAAATGAGAATCAAAGACCCGACCTGGCACCCTGATCCCTTTATAGGAAAGCTAGCTGCAGTTATAAATGAAGCAGGAACTAATAATCTCGTATTACTATCTTTTGATACGCCACAACTTGAAAATAATTTGTTACAGAATAAAACAATCTCTTTTTCTGACCTGCTATACTTGACTGATTTCAAAGATGGAATCCAGATTTCCCAACCTGTTTGGTCACCCCATGGTGATAAAATTGCCTTTTCTTTATGGCACAAAGGTTACCAAGATATTTATATAATTACTCTTGATAATTGCCAACAAATACAATCTATTAAACCAATTACTTTTGATCATCATACAGATATTAATCCAAACTGGTCTTATGATGGTCAATACCTTTTTTTCTCTTCTGACCGAAGCAATATATTCAATTTATATGCTTATTCTTTACCTGATGATCAGTTCTATCGCTTAACCAATGTAAATACTGGCGCTTTTGAGCCCTCTGCCTCTCCAGATGGGGAAGAGATGGCTTTTATACAATACCACTCTTCAGGATATGAGCTGCATTTAATCAAAATGGATGATATGCTTTGGGAATTAATGGATAAACCTGAGATATATTCTTCAATAAACTATCCGACTATTAAAAATAATGTAGTATATTTTCCACCATCCCGATTAAAAGAAAGTGAAGGCAATAATCAGTTACAGTTATGCAGCAATGTTCAAGAACTTAATACTAACTATGCCTTGAAAAGCTATTCTCCCAGGGATAGTATTATTCCAACTTATTGGACTCCTTATATAAATATTAATGAACAAAATTTTTACCTTGGTTTCTCCACTCTGGCTCAGGATTATTTGGGGTATTACACTATACCCCTAACATTTGCCTATAGTCTTTTTAATGATTCTTTATTTTATGATTTCCAATTTTCAAATTATAAGTCTAAACCGCTGCTATCATTAACATGGAAGGGAGAAACATCCTCATTTTCTGATTTTCAAGTTTCACTAAAATTTATTGATAGTGGTTACACTACTGAACAGGATTCTGGTCGACTTTACACTAAAAATATTACCATAGGAGCACAAAGAGAGTACTCATTAACTAACAATAATACTAAAAATGATGATTTTACCAGAGATATATCAATAGTTAATTCCTTAATTTTAAAGTATGGTTATAATGATACCGAAAAATATCGAGGATCCATAAGTACTGAAATAGGAAACTCTTTTTCACTGAATTGTCAATATGCTATTCCCTTGCTAAATAATGATTCTTCATTCTATAAAGTACTCTTTGATGGCAGAAAATACTTTCCACTACCCCCGCAGCATCAGGTTATGGCATTAAGATTGGTAGCTGGCTTTGTTTCAAATGAGCTAAACAAAGATATAAAATTTAATCTTGGGGGAAACTTTTCTGCTCAGGACCTTAGTTCAATAAATACTGATTACTTCTCTTTAAGAGGATTCCCAGACTCATCTTTTTCCGGAAATCATCTATTCCTTAGCTCTCTAGAATATCGTTTTCCCATAAAAATGGTGGAGAGAAAGATTGGATTTAGGCAAGCTTCTGCTTTTTTAGAGCAAGTTTCTGGAAAAATATTTTTAGATGCAGGACATGCCTGGGATAGAACAATATTTCCTGCTCTAGAAGATATAAATATTTCTATTGGTGCTGAGATAGATTTAATATTCAAACAAAGATATACTGATGAAATAATATTATCTCTGGGAATAGGAAAACCAATCACTCAAAAATTACCTTACCGTTTTTATGGTCGGATAGGATTCTCGTTTTAAACCTATACTGGTCTTTTATTTTTTTATCTTTTCTATCTATAGCATAGGAATCCGATCATTAATTAATGTTTAACTAAAAAATAAAAATGACCCCAGATTATTTTTTACCTGATATTATTAAATTAAACGGATCCTGCTTTCATCTGCTAACACAAATCTATAAACTATAGGAATATCTTTTGAACGATAAATACGAACGTCCTTTCCAATCAGACAGTTTTGCATACGATGTGTTATATTTTTTATCTTGGTATTAGCCATAATAACACTGTATTCAATTTCACTATCCTCTACTTCAACTCCTCTAGATAATGAGGTAAAAGGTCCAATATAAGAATTAATTATTCTAGCATTTTGGCCTATAATTACTGGTCCCAGCACTGTTGAATTAGTAATTTCAACATCTCTGGCTAAATTAACCCTACCAAATACTTTTGATTTATTATCGATTTTAGCTTTCTCTAAATCTCGAGGAATGTCTTCCAAAATTAGTCTATTTGCCTCAATGATGTCCTCTGGTTTTCCAGTGTCTTTCCACCAACCCTCAATAATTTCTGCTTCTACATTATATTGATTATCTACCAGCCATTGAATAGCATCTGTTATTTCTAATTCGCCTCGAGCAGAAGGTTTAATATTATTAATAGCTTGATGTATAGTCTTATCAAAAAAATAAACACCAATTAATGCTAAATCAGTTCTTGGTATCTTAGGCTTTTCTACCATTCGAATGATCTTATTATCCTTAAGTTCAACAACACCAAACTGTTCTGGATTCCCTACTTTTGTTAATAATACAAAGGCATTGGATTTACTTTTTTCAAATTTCTGGCGATACTGATTTATACTATTTTTTAATAAATTATCGCCCAAAAACATTAAAAATGTTTCATCCTGTAGAAAATTATGGGCAATTTTTACAGCATGAGCTAGACCAAGTGGCTCTGCTTGCAGGATATAACTTACTTTTATTCCCCATCTCTTCCCATCACCCATTGCCATCCTGATATCTTCACCAGTCTCATCTCCAATTATTATACCAATTTCTTTAATACCACATTCAATAATCTTCTCAATACCGTATTCCAGAGCAGGTTTATTTGCCAAAGGAATCAAATGCTTGGCACTGGTATAAGTTAATGGCCTTAAGCGAGTTCCTTTTCCAGCACAAAGGATGATTGCTTTCATAAAAATATCCCCTCCTCAATTATTCCAAACCATATGATTTTAAATCATCTCTTAATATTTTTTTCTCATGCCCAAGCAATAGTATTGTATTATTAATCAATAGATATAAAAATATAAATAATGATTAATATCCTAAACTTTCTCCAATAATAATTACAGTAATATCTGATAAGTTTGGTTTCTTTTCAATAATTACAGAAACCTTACACATTCTTTGGGGATTCTGGCAATCAGTACATCTTCCTGTTAAAGCACAGGGAGTATTCAGATTTAATCTTTTTCCATTCAGAGGACCAGCAATATTTCTTATCCTGGCAAAAGCTTCATCTAAATTATCCACAATTTTATTGACACCAGCTACAATAATTACCTTTTTTGGACCAAAAATCATAGCTGCTACTCTATTCCCTGTTCCATCAATATTTACTAATTGTCCTTTGAGAGTAATAGCATTACTGCTGGTAAGGTAAACATCGCTGTTGAGCGCAGCTTTCCTTATTCCCATCTTTTCCGCTTTTGATAATGGATCATCCCAATCGGTAAATATAACATAATCCTTCTTTTGTAAAATTTCAGCTAATCCTATTTCTCTAATTGTTACTGAGCCACCAATCCCTATGGTAGCATTATCAGGAATTAGTGCAATTATTCTATTTAAAGCCTCTTCTGAATTATCTACATAGAAAGCATCAAACTCATTTTTTTTCAAGGCTTCAACTGCTATTTTACTTCGTTTGCGGTAAATATCTTTTTCTATATCCTTTTTTAAAAACATCTCCAACTCCTACTACTAAATGGTATAAAATAATATTCAATACTCTTATAATTATGAAATATTATAGCATATTTAACCAGATAGAGAGAAATAGGTTGTTTTACTAAACTTTACATTAAGGTTAAATAAGGTCAATTTCCCAATCTATGCTCTTTCAACTAATTTTATGTTTTTATAGAAGATGTTATACCCATAAAATTAAATAATGATCTTTAAAAAAATTTTTTTTCTCATAAATTTTAATAAGAAAGCGCAGAGCTTTTTAGAAGACTGCGCTATAATTCTATTTTTTAATTAATATATAAAAATAATCAATTATTGTATTATTAATGTTATATATATATTAAAATATTTTATTTTTCAGTTATTTCATTGTGAGTATTTTTCTTGTTCCTTTTTATATGCCTTTTCTCTCATCAAATTTTTATAGTCTTTCTCCTGAAAAGTATATCTAAAGTTAGTATGAATATCATAGGTGCCTTCAATTAAAGCCACTACATCCTCTACAAAGACCAATTCTTCATCAGTTGGAATAACAAATATTTTTATCTTTGAATCTAAAGCAGAGATGTCAGATTCTTTATTTCTAGTTCGTGCTAATTTATTCTTCTCAGGATCATATTTAATTCCTAAGATTTCCAATCCATCTAATACCTTGGCACGAATAACATTACTCATTTCACCAACTCCTGCAGTAAAAATAAGGGCATCCAACCTACCTAAAACTGCTGCATAAGCGCCGATATATTTTTTCAATCTATAAACTTCCATTTCTATAGCCAGTTTGGCTCTTTCTTCTTTTTCAGCAGCTTTTATTACATCTCTTCTATCTATATATTTCCCAGTAATTCCCAATAATCCACTTTTTTTATTTAATACTGAATCGATTTCTTTGGGAGAATAATTTTCTTTCTGCATTACATAGAAATCTAAAGCAGCATCGTGATCACCTGCTCTGGTACCCATAATAGCGCCTTCTAAAGGAGTGAATCCCATACTAGTATCGTATGATAAACCATTTTTTACTGCATTTACACTTACTCCATTTCCTATGTGGCAGCTAATAATATTACATTGAAAAGGATCCTTCTGTAAAAGTACTGCTGCCCTTTTTGCTACATATAATAAAGAAGTACCATGAAAACCATATCTTCTAATTCTATATTTTTCGTACCACTCATAAGGGACCGCATATGTATATACATACGGTGGCATGGTTTGATGCCAGGCAGTATCCATTATAGCAGCATGTGGTATATCTGGTAATAGTTCCATAGCTGCTTCTATTCCCATAATATTAGGAGGATTGTGTAAAGGGGCAAGCACTGCTAACTCTTTAAAGGTTTCTAAGACTTCTTGATTAATAAGAACAGACTTAGAAAATTTTTCACCTCCATGTACTACCCTATGACCAATGGCAGAGATATCAGACAATTGTTTGATAGCTCCATGTTTTGGATGAATAAGAGTATCAATTATTAACTTTATTGCTTCCTTGTGGGTAGGGCAATCATGATGTAAGGTTATCTTTTCTCTATGATTAACTTCATGTACACAAAAAGAATCTCCTATGGTCACTCTTTCCACAATTCCTTTAGCAATTATCTCTTTTTTAGCCCAATTGTATAGCTGGTATTTTACAGATGAACTACCACAATTAAAAGATAAGATAATCATACTCCTTTTACTCCTTTATTTGGATATTTTTTAAAAAGATTATAAATTTACCAATTCTCCTTCCATACTTTTCTACTATCAAATAAAAAAGAGATTTTAGAAAGCCTATTCCTATAATTTATCACTTATAAAACGCTAATCTACTTTAAATATTACAACTTTATAATTAATGCATATCTGGAAATCTTGAATTGATAAACCAGTTTTTATTATACCAATCTTAAAATAGAATGGCAATTTTTAAAATATTAAGGTCTGTATCAAATTTTTTTGGGTCATTTTTTCTACTGCCAAAATGTTCTTGTTTTCAGGTAGACTTGCCTATACAGGTTAGAAAAGACTATGATAGTTTAAATACGCATCAAATACCCTTATTTGATATACAATCACACATACTAATTATACTTTCCTTGGTTTTTTCTATTTTATTACACAACTTCTAATTGAGATAATTTTCTTAAAACATCCACCCTGAGTCTGTCCTGATATTATCCTTTTAAAGTTAGAATTCTTGTTTGAATTACCAGAAAATAGATGTTTTTTTAAAAAAACAATATAAAAAAGCCCCTTAGCTTTATGCTGAGGGGCTTGGTTTAACAGGCTCCCCGGGTAGGATTCGAACCTACAACCCTCCGGTTAACAGCCGGATGCTCCACCATTGAGCTACCGAGGAATAACGCAAAAATTATTATAATCTAAAAAGTGCTAAAGGTCAACAGTAATTAAATATTTTTCTTTTTATTACTCAAAGTAATTTTTATTAATAGCATCTCTTTGTTAATCTAATCCAAATAATCTCTTAATTTTTTACTTCGGCTGGGGTGTCTTAGCTTTCGAAGAGCCTTTGCTTCTATCTGTCTTATCCTTTCTCGGGTAACACCGAATTCTCGACCGACTTCTTCTAAGGTATGAGGGTGTCCGTCCGCAATACCAAATCTTAACTCCAGAACACGTTTTTCCCGGTAGGTCAATGTTTTTAAGACATCATCCAATTGCTCTTTTAATAAAGTATGAGAAGCTATTTTCGGTGGTGCCGGCGAATCTTCGTCCTCAATGAAATCTCCCAGGTGGCTATCATCTTCTTTCCCAATAGGACTTTCCAAAGAAACCGGTTCCTGGGCTGTTTTAATAATTTCCTTAATCTTTTCCAGAGGTAATTCCATTCTTTCCGCAATTTCTTCTATAGTTGGTTCTCTACCAAATTCCTGTAGAAGAAGTCTGGATACCCGTACCAGTTTATTGATTGTTTCAACCATATGAACTGGAACTCTTATAGTTCTGGCTTGATCAGCAATAGCTCTGGTAATAGCCTGCCTGATCCACCAGGTTGCATAGGTACTAAACTTATAACCTCGACGATAATCAAATTTTTCCACTGCCCTAATTAAACCCATATTCCCTTCCTGAATTAAATCTAAAAAAAGCATACCTCTTCCTACATAACGTTTGGCTATACTGACGACTAATCTCAGATTAGACTGTACCAGTATTCTTTTGGCCTCTTCATCTCCTGCTTCCATGCGCTTGGCAAGTTCAATCTCTTCCTCTGCAGTCAACAGTCTGATTTGTCCGATTTCTTTCAAATACATTTTTACCGGATCATCAAGCTCAATACCTCTACCAATTATAAAATCAGCATCTGCCTCTTTTTTAGAAATGGCTAGGGTACCTTTTTTCTTTGGTTTTTCTTTTTCAGAAATAAAATCATCTTCTTTATCTTCTTCTTCATCTATAACATCTACACCATATCTATTCAGGGTATCATATAAATCTTCAATCTTATTTATATTCAATATTTCATCTTCCAGGTAATTTTCAATCTCTTGGAAAGTAACATAGTTTTTCTCTTTACCTTTCTCAATTAGCTTATCTATCTCTTTTTTCTTAGCCATATAATCAGCTCCTCTGTATATCAATATTTTATAATTAATAAAATAAATATCATGCCATTATTTTTATTTTATGCATTATTTCCTGGTACTCCTGTAAAAGCTCAGGAGTTACTTCTTTATTTCTTTTTTCCTCTTCTTGTATGGCACCTTTAATCCTATCTAATTCTAATTTGAGTTTATATGTTTTAATGGCTTTGATTGAACGCTCAATGGCACCTGTATCCAATGAAATAACATCTCTTAGCATAATCCGTGATATTAAACTAATTATATCGGGCTTTTCAATTTCATCCATCACTTTTTGTAAAGATATCTTTTCACCTTTATTAAATAAATTTATAATAGTGGAAACAATTTCCTTGTGTTCTGATATAGTAAAATCCTTTACCTGTAATTCTGAAAATATTCTTTCAATATAGTCTCTTCTTTGTAACATAGTTCCTATTAATATTTTTTCAGCATTAACATGAGTTGATTCTACTGAGGCATTGGTTAGAATATTTACTAATTGCCTATTACCCTTTTTATATTGTATTAAATCTTTGAAGATACTCTCCTCAGTTAAATCTAATCTTTCAGCAATTTTTTTTACTTCATTTCGCAATTCAATATCACTATTTATATCACTTAAATCCTGGAATAATTCTTTTATTATTGAAAGCTTTCCTTCGCTGCTAGCCGGATTATATTGCTGTAATAACACTTCTAATTTATAATCAATCAAAGGTAAAGCCTTTTTTAGTAAATCGATAAAAAATATCTTATCTTTCTTTAATAGAATATCAGCAGGATCACTATCAGGAGGTAAAGTAACAATCCTTATAGTCATTCCTGCTTTCTTTATCATACTGAGACTCCTTAAAGTGGCACTTTTACCGGCAGTATCAGCATCAAAAGCAATAAGTATTTCATCAGCAAATCTTTTTACCAAATCAATCTGCTGATTAGTTAGAGCAGTGCCCAAAGAAGCAACCACGTTTTCAAATCCATGTTGATGAGCCATTAATAGATCGGTATAGCCTTCCACAATAATAACTTGATTTTTCTGTCGAATACTTTTTTTTGCCTGGAAAAGTCCATAGAGATTTTTGGCCTTATTGTAGACCAGCGTCTCAGGTGAATTTATATATTTTGGTAATTTATCATCTAACACCCTTCCACCAAAAGCTATTATCTTACCCTGTAAACTAAAAATAGGAAAAATAATTCTATTACGAAAATAATCTATCGCCTTACCGGTCTTGTTGCTTCTGGATACTAAACCTGCTTTAAATAGATCTGTTTGTGGTATTTTTTTTGAATATAAAACATTGACTAGATGCTCAAAACCAGGTAAGGAATAACCCAGACGAAATTTTTTTATTATATCTTTAGAGAAGCTCCTCTTTATCAAATAATCCAGAGCCCTTTTCCCTTCCGGTAAAAACAGATTTTTATGATAATAATCTACAGCGAGATCATTTAGTCGAAAAATTAGCTCTTTTTCCTGAACATTCGTGCTATTCTGTTTATCATTAACGGGCAACTGCACTCCCGCTTTATTCGCTAATAACTTAACAGCTTCTGGAAAATTGATTTTCTCCATCTTCATTATAAAAGTAAAGATATTTCCACCTTCTCCACAGCCAAAACAATGAAATATTTGCCTTTCACTATCCACCATAAAAGAAGGGGTCTTTTCCTGATGAAAAGGGCAAAGCCCCTTATAGCTTTTTCCGCTCTTTTTTAAGGGAACATATTCAGAAATAATAGCAATAATATCTATCCTATTTCTAATTTCATCTAATATTTCTTCTGAATATCTTATCAAATCAAAGTTCCTCCCTAAAGAATATCTTCTATTATTTACTTCTACAAATAAATCAAATATCCTTCTTTTTACTTATTTTTTTATTAGTATTTAAAAATTTAAAAAAATCATTCCTAATATTATAGGTTGTAAATAATAAGAATGATTGCACTGATAATTTTATATTTCTTATTTTTTATATCAAAATTTTAGATTAAAACAAGCTACCTGAAAAATCTTCCTTTCCAATTGCTTTATTCACTTTTCCGTATTGTCCACCACCACCAGGGATTAGTGATAATTCACCTTTTCGAGCTAATAAAATATCAGTAGCAATTTTAAAGCCAACAATCTGACTTAATTCCTGCAGAGTAGCCTTATGAAGAATATTCATCTCCGTCCCAAAGTAGCTAAATAACTTTTCCCTGGTTTTTTTACCAATTCCCGGAACAAAATCAAGAGCAACCTGATGATAATATGGTGGTCTATGTGATGGTGATAGTGTATTACGGTTATTACTTATTTCCATAATTCTATCCAGTACACCTTTAGTGACTCTTTGATTACCACATTTTTCACAATAAAATACCGGCGGTAAGCCATTTGCAGTAGTATTACATTCATCACAAAAAGTGCGGTGATATTTCCCCAGTTTCGGATCAAGACCATAATTTGCTATTACCTTTCTATCCGATTCTCTCCTTAAAGCCATCAGTAATTCTTTAAAAGTCGGCTGTTCCATTTGTATTATATTATATTCCCGACCAATCTTAGGCAGAGAATGTGCATCAGAATTGGTTAAGAAAGTAAAATCGGATAGTTCTATTAAGTAATCAGCGAGAAATGTATCTGCACTCAGTCCCAATTCAATAGCCGGTATTTTTCTTAAAGTTGAGGAAATATAAATTTCCTTTAAATGAGCAGCACAACTACCAAAAACACTCTTATGGGGAGTAAAAGCATGGGCAGGAATAACTATACCACTCAAAATATTAACCATATTAAAAAAATCCTGAGCAGTCATTCTACTATTCTGAGAACTTAAATTTAAATTGGTTACCATCTTGCTCATTCTTTTACTGAATTCACGTATATCAACAAAGTATGGAAAATAAGCAATCTGATGAGATAAACCTCCATTAATTTCTTTAGTTTCTATCTCTGAGCCTAAAATAATTGTTACTGTATTCCGATAACGCAATCCTCCTTCCGGTAATTCTTCCATTGCTCCTGAATGTATCATGGATTCGATATCTTCTATAACCCGGGGAGAAGCGCAATCTACAACACCAACAATATCAATTCCCTTTCTAATCTGGCATTCTCTGGCAATATTGGCAAAAGTTAAATCTCGAGATGCAGTTACCTTAACCGGTAAATTATTCTCATTTCTCCCGATATGAACATGTAAGTCCACAAAATAATGATTCTGCTCTTTTTCTCTCATTTACTCAGCCACCATAAAATTCCCACTAAAGATTTAGCATCTCTAATCCTCTTATTTTTTATTAATTTACTAATTTCTACTTTATTAACTTCTATTATTTCTATAAATTCATCCTGATCAGTATTACTTTTAGTCTTAATGAGGTCCCTAGCAAAATAAAGAGTTAATTTCTCACTACAAAAACCGGGAGCTGAGTAAAATTCAAAAATTTTTTGCCATTTATTTGCTAAATAACCAGTCTCTTCTTCTAACTCTCTCCTGGCACAATCGATTAACTTTTCTGATGGTTCAATTGTTCCAGCAGGGAGTTCTAATAAAAATTCTTCAACTGCTTTACGAAATTGTTTGACCAGTATTATCTTCTGCTGCTCTTTCTCAGCCAAGATTACTATAGCACCAGGATGCTCCACAATTTCTCGAGTAGTATTTCTTCCATTAGGGAGAATAACTATATCTTTTCGCAGCTTAATTATTTTCCCGCTATAAATTCTTTCAGACTCAAAGGTCTTTTCAGGAATTTTTTCTCCACTCATTTATTATTTTACCAAAATTGCTAAATTAGAAAGAAATTATTGTAATTTTCTTATTTTAGCCAGTTACAATTTTTTCTCCACTTTGTAATGCTGTTTTATTTAATTCAATGATTTTTTCTGACTTTTTACCCAGTGTTTTTTCTAAAGACTTAAAAACTGTTTCCATCTTCACACTCTTACTTTTTGCAACATAACTACCCAATGCTACCATATTGGCAACTCTTAAATTACCCAACTCATTTGCTATATCATTCGCGGGGACCTTTACTACCTGCACGTCATCTCGATTAATATTTCGGGAAATAAGTGATTGATTAACGATAATTATACCACCTTTTTCTACCATGGGTTCAAATTTATCTAAAGAAGGTTGATTCATTGCAATTAAGGTAGTGGGATTGGGAACAACTGGTGAGGCAACCTCTTCTGAAGAAACAATAACAGTACAGTTGGCTGTACCTCCACGCATTTCTGGACCATAGGAGGGCATCCATGCTACATGCTTACCCTCTAACATACCAGCATAAGCAATTAATCTTCCCATTAAAAGGATGCCCTGACCACCAAATCCGGCAATAATTATTTCATCTAACATTTAAGATACCTCCTCTACACATTTAAACTCATCTAAGGGATAGTATGGTATCATGTTTTTCTCCAGCCATTCATTAGCTTCTTTAGGACTTAATCCCCAGTTAGTAGGACAGGTAGAAAGAACTTCTACTAATGAAAATCCCTTGCCATCAATCTGATATTGAAAAGCCTTTTTTATAGCTTTTTTAGCTTTAACAATATAAGCCGGCTTAGTTAATGCTACTCGAGCAATATAAGCAGGGTTATTCAAGGTAGAAAGCAATTCACAAATACGAATAGGCATCCCCATGGTTTTTGAATCTCGTCCATAAGGTGAGGTCTGAGTAACCTGACCTTCCAGTGTTGTCGGTGCCATCTGACCGCCAGTCATGCCATAAATGGCATTATTAACAAATATAACGGTAATTTTTTCACTTCTGTTAGCAGCATGTACAATTTCGGCAGTTCCAATAGAAGCCAGATCTCCATCACCCTGATAAGTAAAAACAATATTATTTGGTTTTACCCTTTTTATTCCGGTGGCCGTGGCAGGAGCTCTACCATGAGCAGCAACAATCATATCACAGTCAAAAAAGAGATAAGCAAATACAGAACAGCCCACCGGAGCAATGCCAATAGTTTCTTTAGCTATATCTAAATCATCCATTGCCTCAGCAATTAAACGGTGAATGATTCCATGATGACAACCTGGACAATAGGTAAAAGGTATTTCTGTTAAAGATTTAGGTTTTGTAAATACTTTTTTCATCAATTCTTTTCACCCCCATAAATTTTTCAAAAACAATAAAATTAATCTTATCTGGTTAATTCCAAACTATTTTAACAATCTTTTTACTTCTTCTAGTATTTCTGCTGGAGATATAACTACTCCTCCGGTTCGTCCATAAAAGCTAACTTTCGCCTTACCATTAACAGCTATTTTAACATCTTCAACCATCTGTCCCAAACTCATTTCCGTAACCAATATTTTTTCCACTTTACTGGCAATATCTTCAATTACTGCACCTGGAAATGGATAAAGGGTAATGGGTCTGATTAATCCAATATTTATACCTTCTTTTTTTGCTTTTTGAATAACTGTTTTTACAATTCTTGCTACAATACCGTAGGCAACAATAATTATATCAGGATTATCTATATTAACGACTTCGTATTCCACTTCCTTTTGTATTTCCTGATATTTCTGTCCAATTTTATTGACTAATTTCTCCAGCTCATTGGGATCTAAATTGAAGGGTACAATTCTTCTAGCTTCTCGTCCCTTACTGGAGTCAAGAGCCCAATCTTCTTTTGCTGGGACACTTTTTTTGTTAAACTCCTTAAACTGAACGGGCTCCATCATCTGTCCCAACAATCCATCGCCTAAAATCATAGCAGGATTACGATATTTATCTGATAGATCAAAGGCCTTAATGGTTAAGTCAACAAGCTCCTGTACCGATGAAGGAGCTAGAACAATAAGATGATAATCCCCATGTCCACCTCCTTTGGTAGCCTGGAAATAGTCACCTTGTGACGGCTGAATAGAACCTAAACCAGGTCCTCCTCTCATTATATTGACTATTACACAAGGTAATTCAGCGCAGGCAATATAAGAAATACCTTCCTGTTTCAAACTAATTCCAGGACTGGATGAGGAAGTCATTACTCTGCCACCGGCAGCTGAAGCTCCATAGACCATATTAATAGCAGCAATCTCGCTTTCAGCTTGAATAAAAGCAGCCCCTTCAATTTTTAATAATCTTCTTGCCATGTAGGCAGTTAGCTCACTCTGAGGTGTTATAGGATATCCGAAATAATAACGGCATCCAGCATGAATGGCAGCCTCGCCAATTGCCTCATTTCCTTTCATTAATAACCTTTCAACCATTGATAATCCTCCTTAAATTTAGATAGTATTCATTAGTGTTCTGCTATTTATAAACTTCTATAGCTACATCCGGACAGATCATGGCACAAAATGCACATCCGGTACACTTTTCCGGATTTATCTGTTCAGCAGGATGATAACTTTTTTTGTTAAAAGATTTTGACATCACCATTATCTTTTTGGGACATACTAGAGTACATAATTCACAACCTTTGCATCTTTCCTGATCAATAATCACTTTTGCCATACAAAATCCTCCTTATTCGTAATTAATATCTTATCATTACCATTTATTCCTTTTCAGTTTCAGGTTCATCCCATGGAAAATTCATATATCGTCGAATTATAGTGATATCTTCTGTAAAATTAGGCTTACCTATCTTCTGGTAAATAGATTTTTCAATTGTTAAATATCTTATTGGTAAACCAAGAGATTTAGATACCTCTTTTATGATATTATGCCCTTTTGTAATTACCTCCAGATCAGTTTGTTCCTCTAAATTAGGATTACTAATCAAACCATTTATTTTCAGACGAGAGGATAACTCAATATCCTGAAGCATCTTATGGATCTGCTTACTATTTTGAGTAAAAGGGCGGTAAGGATTAATTACCATGTTCATTTGATAACCACTACTTTTTAATACTGGATAGAAACTAGCCAATGATTTAGCACCAATTTCATCTCCCCCTACATCAATAAGCAATTTACGATTTGAATCCTGAATCACACCTTTTATTTCGGGAGAAATTAATGGTAAATCTGCCATGGCAAATTTACCTGGAGGAGCTATTATGTCGATCCCAATATCTTTTAATTTTTCTCTCATATCTCTAGAACGAAAATAAGGATTAACAATATCTAGATCAACAATAACCACCTTTTCTTTTCTCTTTAATGCTTCTATAGACTGATTAATAGCTATTTCTGTCTTTCCACTGCCAAAACTTCCTGTGAAAATAATTATCTCTTCTTTCAATAAATCCTCTCCTTCTCTTCTCCTTTTAAAACCCTCAATGCTCCTTGGCAGAGTGAAAGCATTTCTTCCTCACCTGGATAAACCATAACTAGTGCAATAAAACTTACTCGATCTTTTATCATTTCAACTACATAGTTAGAATGAGAAATCCCTCCTGTTAAAATAATGGCATCAACATTCCCTTTCAGTGCAGTTGCTCCTTCTCCAATCTGTTTAGAAATTTGATATGCCATAGCCTCCAGAATAAGTTTTGCCTTCTTATCTCCTGCTCTTATCCTTTTAATTACCTGTTCTATATCATTGGTATTTAAATAGGCAACTAATCCCCCTTCCCCTTTTATCATAGCCATAATTTCATCCTGAGAATATTTTCCCGAAAAACATAATTGTACTAGATCACCCACTGGTACTGATCCACTTCTTTCTGGAGAAAAAGGGCCTTCCCCATTCAATGCATTATTAACATCAACCACTCTACCTTTTTGATGTATCCCTACTGAAATTCCACCACCCATATGTACAACAATGAAATTAACATTCTGATAATTTTTCCCTAAATCAGAAGCTGCCTTACGGGCAACTGCTTTTTGATTTAAAGCATGAAAAATGCTCTTTCTAGGCAACAGGAGTATGCCAGATATACGGGCAATGTCCTCCATTTCATCAACTACTACCGGATCAACTATATAAGCAGGAATACATTTATGCTTAGAGATTTGATAAGCCAAAATAGCACCGAGATTAGAAGCATGTTCTCCAAATAGACCCTTGCGCAGTTGATTTATCATTTTTTGGTTAATCCTATAAGTACCACTGGGTAGAGGTCTCAATAAGCCACCTCTACCAACTACGGCATCAATATCATTAAGATTTATTTCTTTCTTTTCTAAAAATTCATAAATCACCTTTTCTCTAAATTCATATTGCTCAATAATGCAGTTAAAACTTTTTAACAAGTCACTGGAATGGGCTATTGATTCTGTAAACAACATCTTCTCATTCTTAAACAGCGATAATTTTGTTGATGTTGAACCAGGATTAATTACTAGGATATGATAAAATTTTTTCAAAAAAAATCACCCCTAAATATATTTTTACCTATTCTGATAGATACTCATTAAAATGCTAAGAGCTATAGATCTTACTTTAGATATCGGGCGATCAGAACGAGAAACTAGAACAACCGGTGCGGTGGTTCCTAATAACACTCCGGCTGGTTCAGCCTCGGCTAAATATACTAGACCTTTAGCAAATATGTTTCCAGATTCAATTTCTGGAACCACAACTGCATCGACTTCTCCACTTACTGGTGAATTAATGCCTTTGTGTAATGCTGCCTCTTTGGATATGGCATTATCAAAAGCTAATGGTCCATCTACTATCCCACCTTCAATTTGTCCTCTCTCTGCCATCTTGGATAAACAAGCGGCATGTATGCTTGCTGGCATATCAGGATTGACCAATTCCACAGCAGCTAATATGGCAATTTTTGGTTTCTCAATTTCCAGGCAATGACAAAAATCAATTACATTTTGTACAATTTGAATTTTTTGTTCCAAACCTGGAGCTATATTCATAGCTCCATCGGTAACTGTAAGAAGTTTTTCGTATTTTTTTATTTTCAACACATAGGCATGACTTAATAATCGATTTGTTCTTAATCCAATTTCTTTATCCAGTACTGCCCTTAATATACGAGCAGTACTTAACATGCCTTTCATCAGTAATTCCGCATTTTTTTCCTTTACCAAATTGACTGCTGTCCTGGCTGCTACATCCTTGTCCTGTTTATGGATAATTTCATAATTATGAGGATCAATATCTAATTTCTTACAGACCCCAATAGTCTCTTCTTTATCACCAACTAAAATACCTTTTACCAATCCCATCTGCCTGGCTTGTTCCACAGAACTCATAACATCTTCAGCTTGAGACACTGCCACAGAAATCCTTTTCGGACCATAATGTATCGCTTTTTCAATTACCTCATCAAATGATTTCAACATTATACAGTCACCTCTTCTTTAAAGAATTAAAGGAAATAATGTAAATTAGAATGATATTGGTCTTATTTCTCATAAACTTTTCCCTCTTCTTCTCCGGTTAATACCCTTATAGCTCCCATAGCTAATGCTTTCATCTCTTCACTACCCGGGTAAACTATTACTGGGGCAATAAATTCTACCCTTTCTTTAATCCAGTTAATAAAAGTTTTACCTAGGGCTCCCTTATCTCCAGCTCCATTCCCAGTTATTACAATTCTGTCAATTTCACCTTTTAACACAGTCGCCATTTCTCCAATGCCTTTAGCTACCTGATAGGCCATTGCTTTATAAATTAATTCGGCACTCTGGTTACCATTAGCTATTAATTCTTCTACTTCTAAGGCATTATTTGTTCCTAAATAAGCTACAATGCCACCCTTCCCCATAACCTTCTTGCACATCTCTGGTAAGGTATATTGACCGGAGTAACACATTTTTATTAGATCCAATACTGGCAAACTACCAGCGCGTTCGGGAGAAAACGGACCTTCACTACTGGCATTGTTAACATCAATCATCCTCCCTTTTTGGTGAGCACTGATGGAAATTCCTCCACCTAAATGAATAACGATCAAATTGAGCTCTGGATATGGTTTTCTCATTTCTTGAGCAGCTCTTCTAGCGGCTGCCTTTAAACTGAGAGCATGGGAAAGGCTCTCTCTTTGTATTTCAGGAATTCCGGAAATTCGAGCAATATATTCCATTTCATCTACTGCTACCGGATCTACAATATAGGAAGGTACTTTTATTCTTTTAGCCAGTTTATAAGCAATTTGGGCAGCTAAATTGGAAGCATGTTCTACTCGAGGCTTTTCTCGTAATTCTTCTAACATTACTTTACTGATATAATATGTCCCACTGGTTAAAGGACTCAAAACTCCACCTCGACCAACTATGGCATCCAATTCCTCCAGAAGAATATTATTCTGTTCTAATGATTGCAGAATAACCTGTTCTCTAAACTGATATTGATCAAAAAGCCTTTCAAACTTTTTTAATTCTTCTAGGCTATGTCGGATGGTTTTTTGAAAAAGTTCTTTATCATTCTGGAAGATAGCTATGGAAGTTGAGGTAGAACCTGGATTTATTACCAATATTCTATAAATACTTTCTTTCTTCATATAAACCTCCTGAACTTTTTCCTTATTAATTTTATATAAGCAATTTTTATGCCAAAGAATAATATAAAGCCTATAAAATGCAAAAAAGGTCTATTTACCAAACAGACCTTTTTGTAATCTATTTTTTTTAAGCCTTTCGAGCATTAATATTATTCTAAATAAAATAAAAAATATTTACTTCCAAGAAAGGTACTATTTTCAAAGGATAATTAAGCAAATTAATGCACATAATTGCAATTAGTTGCAAAACTGTTAAGATACTATAATTAATCTTTATTCATTTTTTATATAAATTAGTCGCTTTTAAAATTATAAACTTTCTTAATTTGATATTTTTGTATTTTATAATATAGTGTCCTAATGCTGATACCTAAATGCTGAGCAGTTTTTTGACAATTACCATTAAATATATTTAGTGTATTTAATATAATACTCTTTTCGGTTTCTTTCTTGATATTGTTTAATTTAATTAATTTATCCTTACCAATTCCTGGTATCTTATCAGCAGTAAAATACTCTTCCTCTTTTCTCTTTTGTTTGGTTACACTTATGAATTCAGGAAGATGTTTTTGTTTTAAAATATTATCATACACTTTCATATTAATTACCGCTCTTTCAATTACATTTTCCAGTTCTCTGATATTTCCTGGCCAGGCATAATTCAATAATAAATCGATTACTTCTGAAGAAACGTCCTTTATATTTCTACCAAATTCCTGGTTGCATTTCCTGATAATATTTTGCACCAATACTGGAATATCTTCTTTTCTTTCTCTTAGAGGAGGGATAAAGATGGGGATAACATATAATCTGTAATAAAGGTCTTCTCTAAAAATGCCTTTCTTTACTGCTTCTTCCAGATTGGTATTGGTAGCCGAAATAATTCTTACATCTACATCTATAGGTTCATTGCTGCCAACTCTAACAATCTCCTTTTCCTGTAAAACCCTTAATAGCTTTGCCTGTAAATTCAAACTCATCATACCAATTTCATCAAGAAACATAGTTCCTCGGTCTGCTTCCTCAAAAAGACCTTTACGACCTTTTTTGCTAGCACCAGTAAAGGCTCCACTTTCATATCCAAAAAGTTCACTTTCCAATAAGGTATCTGTTAATGCAGAACAATTAACTCTGATAAACTGTCTGTTTTTCCTGGAACTATGATTGTGAATAGCATGGGCAAATAATTCCTTGCCTGTTCCACTCTCTCCATGTAATAGAACCGTAGCAGGGGTACTGGCAGCCTTAATAGCCTGTTCTTTAGCAATAATCATTGCTCTGCTTTTACCCACAATATCATCAAAGGTATATTTTGCTTCCAGATGACGTACTCTTTTTTTAACCTGATTTAACTCTTCTGTTAGGTTTCTTATCTCTGAAAGGTCATGAATTACCGCAACGCTTCCTTTTAGTTCTCTATCTACTATTACTGGGGCAACATTTACTAATACCTCTTTTTTATTAGGACCAACCTTCATTCTCACTCCATGCACTGGCTTTCTGGTTTTTAATACTTTCATGTGCATACTTTCTCCTTCTGCAATATCTATATTTGAAGATTTACCCAAGACATCATCTTCAGTTAATCCTATCAACCTGGTATAAGCATCATTAACCAGGGTATGCATCCCCTTTTCATCCACAACTGAAATAGCATCGTCAGTAGAATTAATAATAGCTTTTAAAGTGCTCAAAATCTCCTTTTGTTTGTGTATTTCCTTTAGAAGGGATGCGTTAATATTATTTTTTTTATTTTTCATTCCCATCTGCTCCCTTCCGATATAACATTTTCCTGGCATGTTCGATACTGATGGAACCATATTGCTCACCATCAAGCATCCGGGCTATCTCACAAAGTTGTTCATCTCCAGCCAGCTTCTTTATTGTTATAGCAGTTTTATTATGATAGGTAGATTTACTTATATAAAGATGCTGGTTTGCTTGACAGGCAATCTGAGGTAAATGGGTTACCGCTATTACCTGATGATCTTGTGCAATCTTAGTTAATTTATGTGCTATAATATCACCTAAACGGGCACCCACTCCGCTATCAATTTCATCAAATATCATTATAGGAATTTGATCAGCTCTACTCAGTACAGATTTCAATCCTAACATTATCCTAGATACTTCTCCTCCAGAAACTATTTCAGTTAGAGGCTTCGCCTTTTCTCCAACATTGGTAGAGATAAAAAATTCAATCTTATCAATTCCTTTTGGAGTTATCTTTAACACTCTATCTTCAATTGGTAAACCATTTTGGTCTTCCTGTTGTTCAATTTGAATTATAAATTTACAGTCTTTCATATTCAATTCTGCCAATTCCATTATGATATCTTGTTCTAATTGTCTGGCAATCGATTTTCGTTGGTTGCTTAAATCCAGGGATAGTTGTATTAATATCTTTTCATCCTCTCGAATCTCTTTTCTCAACCTTTCCGTCTTAACCTGATTATCTTCAATGGAGTTTATCTGTTTTTGTAAATTGTCGTAATAGTCAAGTATCTCAAATATTTGAGCGCCATATTTATGTTTTAAATGGTTAATTAAATTTAAACGTTCCTCAATTTCCTGCAATTGATAAACATCAAGATCAATTTTTTCTTTATATTCCATTATCTGGCAAGAGACATCCTCCACTTTTAATTGTAGGTCTATTAACTGTTGTTGTATATTATCAATATTTTGGTCCAGACTGGAAATAGTATTAAAATTGCTAATAAGCCTGGTTAAAATATCGTAAATTGAGGATTCTCCTGTACTATTGCCTTCAAATAAGGCTTCATGAGACTTTTCCATAATCTCTTTAATTCTTGCTTTATAACGAATTATATTTAATGACTCTTCTATTTCCCGGTCTTCTCCCTCTTTTAATTGTGCCTGTTCAATTTCCCTTAGCTGGAATAATATGTAATCCTTTTTAGATAAGATTTCTGAATGTTTTTCAGTAAGTTGATTTAGCAATTTTGTTTTTGTTTGCCATTGTTTATAATATTCATAAAATTGCTCTTTCTTTTCTAAAAAAGAATAATTTCCAAAACTATCAACAAAATCGATATGGAAGCTTTGATTCAGTAATAATTGATGATTATGTTGACCATGTAAATCAATCAAATAATTACCAATCTCCTGAAGAAGAGAAAGGGTAACCAGTTGATTGTCAATGAAACATCTACTTCTTTTAGTTCGATGTATTTCTCTTCTAATGATTATCTGGTAATCCCCAGGGGACACATTACTAATGTTTAGTAACTCCTGTAAATATCTCTGGGATATGGAATTTAGGTAAAATAATGCTTCAACCCCTAAATATTCCTTATCGTTTTTAATCCAATTTTGGTTGATAGGTGCACCCAAAATTACATTTATGGCTTCAATTATCATTGATTTTCCGGCTCCAGTTTCACCTGTAATAACATTAAGCCCCTTTTCAAATTCTACACTTAATTCATCTATTAAGGCAAAATTTTTAATCTTCAGATAACCAAGCATGATTTAAGACCATCCATCATCTTCAAGAATATTAGGAAGGACTCTGCCACTCCATTTCAATTTTCTTCTTAAAATGCCATAAAAACTTTTTCCAGGTCCGGGAAAGGTTACTAATTGAGTTTTATATTTAGACTTTTGAATTACTATTACATCATTCTCTTCTAAGTCAAAGCCCTCCTGTCCATCAACTGTTAACATTACTTCCAAGTTTTTTGATCGAACAATTAGCTTAATGTTGTCCTTATGATGAATCACCAGAGCTCTAGCCGAAAGTGTATGAGGACAAATGGGAGTAATAATAATGGTTTTTAAACAAGGATAAATAATCGGTCCTCCAGCGGAAAGAGAATATGCCGTTGAACCAGTAGAAGTAGAAATGATTAATCCATCCGCAGCATATTGAATAACATATTCATCGTTAATAAGCATATCTAAATTAATTAATCTAGCAAATAATTTCTTTGCTACGACTATATCATTAAGACAATAAAACTTACCATTTCTTTTTCCTTCTCTCATGATACAACCATATAACATCATTCTCTCTTCAATTTGATAATTATTTTCCAAAATGCATGGAAGATAATGATCTATTTCCTGCAAACCAATCTGGGTTAAAAATCCCAATCCACCCAAATTTATTCCACAAACTGGTATGTTATATGGTGAAGCCAATCTGGTAGCCCTTAAAAGAGTGCCATCCCCCCCTAAAGAAAAAAACATATTTAACTCTTGATAGGGCTCAGCAAGAAGATGTATTTTTTTTGACTTATCAAACAAGCTGATTATATTTTCGGGTAGATAAACATCAATGCTTTTATCATTTAAAAAATTAATTATTTTTTTTGTTACATTCAGATTCTCGTCTTTCTCTTCATTTACAATTATACCTGCTTTTAAAATCTTCATCTTTTTCCTCTTATGCAATCCTATAATATAAATAGATACATTATGATCATGGTAACCAATGCTCCTAATAGAAAAAATAGGATATTTTCAACTAATCTGGAACGAAAGTAGGGAAGTAGAAATCTTATCTCTGAAAATTTTCTGGAATCCATATCAAATAGAATAATGCCATATGGTTGATAAGCTAAGAAATATTCCAACAATTGTCTTCTGGTCTCCTTTTTGGTTATTTTATTTTGAGATCCGCTTTTAACTTCTACTACATATTTCCGGCCACTCTTCTTAACCAAAAAATCAATTCTTATCGAATAGCGATGAAGCGTTGTACCCGCTTTGATAATTAGAGGTTTACTTTGTTGCCTATCTATAATCTGAAAACCATTTCTTTTTAGCCACTTCTCTGCTTTTTTTTCTGCATGCTTACTAATAAAAGATCTCTTTGTAGCTTGTTTACTATTAAGAATATTTTTTATTCTCAGATATATCAAGAGAGAAAGGATTCCTCCAAGTATTAATATAATAATAACTAAATACCCAAGAGGAATTTTCCACCTTGGTAATCCCTGAATTGATATAAAATTCAATATTTATTAATCCCTTTATCTTGTTTCTAAAACAAGATAGTTTTTTTGAAAAACATTTTCTGGGAATGGTAATCAAGTAATAGATACCCTGATTACCCTGTATTTAATATTTGGCATAATGAATTCTATCTTTAACTAAGGCATAAAAATTATTAGGCTTATATCCTCTATCCAAAATCTAATTTGACATATATTTCTTTATTATAATTGGTAAAAAATAATGATATGGCACCTGAAAAAGGAATAAAATTCTTAAAAATACTGTTAAAGACTCTTGTTAAGGAAATAGTAATGGGCTTCATCTACAACTCTTTTAATTTGATTAATATGTTTTAATGTTAAATTATTATCTCCTTCATTCTTTACTAAATAAATTAAGTATTCAATATTACCAGGGGAATTTTTAATAGGTGAAAAAGTAATATTAAGAAACTGCCAGTCACTTTTAGTTTGTTCTATCAGATTAACAATTACCTCTTGATGTATACCTGGATTATCAACAATACCACCCTTCTTTACGAATTTTCTTCCTGCTTCAAATTGTGGTTTTACCAGAGCAACAACTTCCCCTTCTGTTTTTAATAATCCTGCTAACACCGGCAATACCTTTTCTAAAGAGATAAAAGAAACATCTACTGTAGCTAAGTCAAATAGGCAATCAAATTGATCTTTGTTGCTATACCTAATATTAGTCTTTTCCATATTTATAACTCTACTATCTTGACGTAAAGTCCAATCCAGCTGTCCATATCCTACATCGACACAATATACTTTTTTAGCACCATGCTTTAATAAACAGTCAGTAAAACCACCGGTGGAAGCGCCTACATCTATTATTGTCTTACCATTCACCTCAATATTAAATGCAGTTAACGCCTTTTCCAGTTTAATTCCACCCCTACTAACGAAGCGTGAGTCATCTCTCTTTACAGTCAATTCGCAATCAATATTACATTTCATACCAGATTTATTTATCGTTACTCCATTTACTTTTACCAGGTTAGCCATAATATATCCTTTAGCTATCTCTCGGGAATCCAATAATCCTCTATCAACTATTAATTTATCTAAACGTTCTTTTTTTATCATTCCTTTAATTTTCATATCAAAAATCCATATTATCTTTTTAACCAGCTATCATCCCCCTCCAGAGGAATGCTGGTATCAACATGACCTACTAAAGTTTCGCCACTATTGCCATCCACAATTATTTGTACCTTATTAATATCAGGGAAAGAAGTTAGAGTTAATACTATAGAATATACAGTTAATAGCTCTCCAGTACTTCCTCCGGAATGGTTTTTTATTATCTCTGAGGAAAGGTCAACATAGGCAATACCATCATTAATATATAAGCCATTAACCCTAGTAGTAGATGGCACTGTGGGATAAAGATTGCTACTGGTTGGACCCTTTATTAGTTCAATAATAGCTTGTTTGGCCATTTCCTCAGTCTTTTGTATATTCCTATATTCTGGAACTAAATATTGTGCATTATCATCAGCAAAATATAATACTACTTGTTCTTCTTCTAATACAGATGGTGGTTCCACCTCAATCTCTTCTCTACTCTCTTCTATTTCTATCCTTTCCCTTTCTTGAAATAGAGGAAATATAAATTTTTGTACTAAAAAGAAGATAATAACCAACAAAATAATTAATATAATTAAGTTCATAGTTGATTTGAAGATATTTTTTTTCTTTCTTCTCCTAGCCATTTCAATCCCCTATTTAAATGTTTTCAGGTATATTTCTTACATACTCTAATACTGCCTGATTAAGTGCTTTTGCCACTTTTTCTCTAAATTCAGGAGTTTTTAATAATTTTTCCTCATTAGGATTAGAAATAAAACCTACCTCTACTAATATAGCTGCCATATTAACACCTTTTAACACAAGAAAAGGAGCTTGCTTGACACCTCTATTTTCTAAACCGGTATTTTGAACTAATCTTTTCTGTACTATTTCAGCAAAATCCAGGCTAAATCCTATACTGGCACTTTCTTCTAAATCAGCAATAATCTGATTCAAGATATCATCTTCATAATGGTAAAATTGGCTTGCCTTGTTTTCTCGATCAGCAACATCCTTTGCTGATGCACCGATGTAACGGGAATTCAAGACATAAGTCTCGATTCCCTTAGCAGTCGAAGAGCCTTTCTGCATAGCTGAATTGGTATGAATACTAATAAATACATTGGCTTCTCTTTGCATAGCAATAAGTGGTCTATTTTCCAGTGGTATGTCCACGTCCTTTTCCCTGGTAAGATACACAGTTAAACCATTATCCTGTAGTATTTTTCTTAGCTTTAAGGCTATGTCCAGTACTACATCTTTCTCTCTGAGCCCACTGGGGCCAATTGCTCCAGGATGGTTGCCACCGTGTCCCGGATCTATTACCACAATGTGACGTTTCCCATCCTTAGTGATTTCTGTTTTTATTTCCTGTGAAATTTCTGTCTGGACCACTGTACCTACCTGACTCTGGGGAATAAAAATATCTACTACAATACGATCTGGTGAAGACAAGTCAGATACTTGAAATTCATATTTCCCTTTCAAATCGGTAACAACTCTAACTGTCTCTTGAGTGAACTGACCACTTCTTACTCTGCTTACCAATGAATCATTAACAATTACTTCCTTCTGTTTTTCGTTCAATTGATTAAGGGAAGCTTCAACATCAACTACCACCCTTTCGGGATTACTCAGGGTTATGACCTGGTAAGAGCTTTTTTCTGACAAATCAATAACTATCCGAGTTTTATCTTTATGAGAATAACTTCTTATAGAAGTTACATATGGTCTATGACTGGTAATACTTATCTCTTGAGAAGCCTTATCCCATTCACTTTCAATTTCAGTCAATAATTGTACTACTTCTAAGGGGATCATTACTCTATTTTCCATAATTGTGGGAGAATCCTCAAGAATAACTTTTTTTCCATTAATTTGTGCTTCTGGAATATCGATGACTAAGCTTACCTCTTTCCCTCCTAAATTAAGATTCAACAATTTTAAAGCGGGAAACCAGGTGATTCTACCACCTAATGCCTCAATAATATCCCTTGCCGGTAAAAATATACGACCATTTACTAAAATTGGTGATACATTGGTATTAAGAATAGTATCGTTTAGTTTTAATTGAATGTCATTCTGCTGTGCCAGTATATTTTGATCTGGTATATAAAATAATAAAAAAATTAATAAAATTATTAAGTTTACATAATTGTATTTTTTTATCAAGTTGCTTTATCCTCCCGGATTAAGTATCTATACATTATTACTTTAATTGCCGCTGCAATTGGTATAGCAAATAATACGCCCAAAAAACCAAGAAGACCTCCAAATATTAATACTGAAAAAATGATGGTAAGTGGATGAAGTCCTAATTCCTTGCCCAATATTTTAGGATTTAACCAGATTGCTTCCACCTGGTTTACCGCAACAAACAAAATAGTAACCAGAATAAAAACAGACCATGGTTTTCCTAAAACAAAGAATAGGGATAAAGCCCAACCAATAATAGGTCCAAGATAGGGAATAAAATTTAATATTCCTGATACAAGTCCAATAATAAGAAAAAACTTTACTTTTAAGAGATAGAGACCAATGGTAATCATTGTTCCAACAATAAAACAGACAATTAGACGGCCACGTATAAAATTACTCAATATCTGATCGATTTCCAGAACAATTTGTCGAAAATCTTTCTTGTGCGCCGGCGATACAAGTACCAGGAGATTATCCTTAAACAGATCTATGTCTATCAGAAGATAGTAAAGAATAAGTGGAATTATAATTATCCCAAAACCTAATTTTGTAACAAAAGAGGACAGGGTAAATATGGCAGTTCTGGAAAATGTTAGCAGTCCACTTTGTATCTCTGAAAAGATATTTCTAACAAATGTTTCCAGGTTGCCAGAATCCATAATTCTATCAAAAATTGGTTCAAAAGAAAGGAGGATATTCTGAAAACCTGACAATAGACCAGGGATCTCTCTGTATAATTGATTTAATTCGTTTATAGCATTCGGAATGATAAAAAATATAAGGAAAATTGTAAAAGCTAATATAATGGAAAAGATTACCAAGATAGATATGGATTTCCTTATACCTTTGCTGAGTAAAAAATTATAAAGAGGATTAAAAAAATAAGCAAGAAAAAGAGCTAAACTGAAATATATTAAAATCAAGCTCAATCTATGAGCAATATAACAAAAAATTACTAAACCAATGCCTATCTGTATTAAGAACTTACTCTGTTTATCTTTAAGTGAATACAATACTCTATCATCCTGTTCCTTAATTAATCTAAGTAAAGTAAGTCAAGTAATTAAGTTATTCAATATCTTTTATTTTTATATCAGATTAGTATAGAATAATCAATCACTCCTCAACATATTAACAAATTTATTTATACACTACACCGGAGTTTTTCTTTTCTCTTGTTCAATTGTCATTGATCAATCTTTTTAGAAAATATTTCAAACAATACTGCCTGATGTCCTTAACTTAGGGTAAAAAATAATAAACAGAAATATATTAATCTTTATAAATTAAATAAATACCCGAAGCAATGATCGGGCATTCTATAATGGTGGAGGCGGCGAGAATCGAACTCGCGTCCAGAGAAACTTTGATAAGAAATACTACGAGCGTAGTCTATGTTTTTTCTTTCGCATCGCTTAACTCCCATAGACTGGATTTAAGCAAGCTATCTCCTTATTTTCTCCATATTAATCGGAGCATTTAATATGGATAGTCTGTTATATATTACACCTGTAAAAAGCTTACAGACAAAGCTTCTAACAGACGAGCAGCTTTATTAAGCTGCTAGTGCCAATTCGTTATTGTTGGCAGTTATTGTCTTTCCCAGTGTTTATCGAGGACCAGGAACCTCGACTCGCATTTCTTACCTCTGCCTTCCCTGTCGATACCTATCGCCCCCAAACTTTATTTTTCAGCTCTCTTTCTACTTCCCTCTGAATAGCTTTTTGGGTGAGGTCTCTTCTTTTATCATATAACTTTTTTCCTTTAGCCAATGCAATCTCAAGTTTAGCATAACCATTTTTAAAATATAGCTTTAATGGAACTATGGTTACCCCTTTAAGTTCAACATTACCTCTTATTTTAGCTAATTCTCTACTACTTAAAAGAAGTTTCCTCTCCCTTTTTGGCTCCAGGTTAAACCTATTCCCGAACTGATATGGAGCAATATGCATATTAATAATATATAATTCATTTCCCTTAAACTGGGCATAACTTTCCTTGATACTAACTTGGTTATTTCTAATTGATTTAACCTCTGTTCCCTTTAAGACCAGACCAGCTTCGAAACTCTCTAAAATATGATAATCATGTCTTGCTTTACGATTAATCGTAATAATCTGATATTTTTCTTTATCTTTCTCAGACATATAATTATCCTTTTAGCTGCCATTATTATAGCATATTTTTATCTGTTTTACCATTAATAATACTTAATGATAGTTTATAATACTAAAACATATATAAAAATACTATTGGTTATTTGGCAGCTCTGCGTAACCGATCCATAATAGCTCTCCCGAGACCTTTATTGGCTAAATTTTCAGAAATAATTATATCGCATTTTTGCTCATCCAGCGCTCTTAACTGAGCATATAAATTATGGGCACAGGAATCAAGGTCTTGAGACTCACCAATATTTTTGACTATAAATCCAGGATATTTTTCTAAATTCTCCTTACAGGCAATGATTCCTATTTTATTACCATAATTTTTGTATTGCAGGGCAAGCTCCCATATCTTTTTAGTCATCTCCTCATTTTCTTCTTCTACTAATATTAATTTTGCTGTTGGCGAGTAATGCTTTTTCAACATACCGGGTGATCTTTTTGCTTCCATATTATCATTGGCAATAACTATATCCGGAACTACTTCTTTTAAGCTTTCAAAAGTTATACCACCTAATCTTAATATTTTAAAAGGAAATGTGGTAACATCCAATACGGTAGATTCCAATCCTATCATTGTTTCCCCACTATCAAGAATTATATCTACTCTACCTTCCAAGTCAGAAATAACGTGTTGAGCTTTCGTAGGACTGGTATAACTAAATATATTAGCACTGGGAGCAGCAATTGGCCGCTGAGCTTCTTTAATCAATCCTAAGGCAACTTTATGGTTGGGTATCCGTATTGCTACAGTATTTAATCCGGAGGTAATTACATCTGAAATTAATTTACTTTTTTTCAAAACCATTGTTAGTGGTCCCGGCCAAAATAATTGACCTAATCTTTTAGCAATATCTGGGAAATCTTCTACAAAATCCATTATTTCAACTGAATTATGAACATGAACAATTAAAGGGTCATAAAAAGGCCTATTTTTTGCTTTAAATATTTTCAAAACTGCCTCTCTATTTAAGGCATCTGCTCCTAATCCATAAACTGTTTCCGTAGGAAAAGCCACTAATTTCCCATCTCTAATTGCTTGCCCAGCTTCCTGTAAAAACTGCCAATTAATATTATTCGGATCAATTTTTATTATTTTTGTATTTATACTATTCTTAATTCCTTTCATCTTATCTCCCTATGCCAAAAAGAGCAGGTTACCCTGCTCTTTTTATTTTTTGTATATTACTGTCTGGCAACTATTAATTTTCGTCTATAATTATTCTAACTAATATTTCTAAAGATTATTTTAATATTTAAATCTTTTTATCTAATATAATTTCATTCATACAAAATTTTAATCAATTTCTAATTAAATAAGAACAATGGTAAAATATATTTCTTTTAAAATGGTGGCGCAAGGGGGAATTGAACCCCCGTTTGCTGATTGAGAGCCAGCTGAATTAACCACTATTCGATTGCGCCACTATTTATTGGCTGAGGGAGGTGGGGTCGAACCACCGCTCCCAGATCCAGAGTCTGGTGTCCTACCACTAGACGATCCCTCAATTTTCCTTACTCAACTCAACAATAATATTTTACAACATATTTTTTATAGGTCAAGACATCCATGGAGAATTATTCCTTTTGAGAATTCCCTACTCTAAAAGCTATTTCTTATCACAATATGCTATTTCAGAAGAACGGTAAATTATTAAAGATTTATTTTAAGAAAAACAACAGGATATATTTCATTTATCCTGAAGCTCATAATATCGTGTATTAATATTCTTCAGTATATTCATAAGGAATTCTTCCTTTTAAAAACTTCTCTCTTTATTAGTAAATGCATATCCCGTATATTGTATTGTAGGGTATCGTACATCAAGTGTATTGCCTTAACAACTATGACATAAAAATTATTTATATTTATCTATTTTATCAATTGCTCCCATCAATCGTTTAATGTTCTTCTCTTTACCAAGTACTTCCATTAGAGAAAATAGACCTGGCCCTACCGTTTTGCCAGAAAGTGCCACACGAGTAGGATGAATAATTTGTTTCCCCTTTAAATCAAACTGACTTGCCATTTCTCTCACTTTAGACTCAATATTAAACTCATTCCAGTTATCAATCTCTTTAAGTCTGATTAATAATTGTTCTAAAATGTTCTTTATTCCAGTCTGTTTTAATATTTCTACAGCCTTCTCTTCCACACTATAATCCTCAGTAAAAAAATAATCCCCATATTCCAAAAATTGCCTAAAATTTCTTACTCTACTTTTCATAAGAGAAACAACTTTCCTCAGCCATTGCTCCTTTTCACTACTTAAAGGGGATTCAAGATATCCAACTTCCTTTAGAAAAGGTATTAACATTTCTACATACCTTCTATCAGTCATTCTTTTTAAATACTCATTATTAAACCAGTTTAACTTTTCCATGTCGAAAATAGCTGAATGACTGGAAACTTTTTCTAAAGCAAAATTCTCTACTAATTCTTCAATGGTGAAAATTTCCTGATTAGTTCCTGAAGACCAGCCTAAATGAGCAATATAATTAATAACTGCCTCCGGTAGAAAACCACCTCTCTGGTATTCCATAACTGAAGTTGCTCCGTGCCTCTTACTCAACCTGGTATTATCAGGACCCATAATCATTGGAATATGGGCAAATTCTGGAAGAGTGGCGCCTAAGGCTTGATAAATGACTATCTGTTTTGGTGTATTGGAAATATGATCATCCCCGCGCATAACCAAAGATATTTTCATTAGAATATCATCAGCCACCACCGCAAAATTATAGGTTGGAATTCCATCAGACTTTACTAATACAAAATCACTTAGTAATTTACTATCAAATTCCATTCTTCCTTTAATTAAGTCATAAACAATAATTTTTCTATCAGGCATTTTTAACCTGATAGCTGGCTTTCTTCCTTCTTTCTCCAAATTCTGTTTTTCCGTTTCACATAACTTAAGACATTTTCGATCATAGATTGCTGGTTTGCCCTCAGCTAGTAGTTTCTTACGCCTATTTTCTAACTCTTCTGCACTGCAATAACAATAATAAGCCTCCCCACTAGCCAATAATTTATTGGAAAATTGTTTATATAAATCCAGTCGTTGGGTTTGGAAATAGGGTCCATATTCTCCCCCCTTTTCTGGACCTTCATCCCAATCCAGGCCAAGCCATTTCATTCCATCTAAAATAGCATTGACAGCTTCAGGGGTAGACCTTAGCCTATCAGTATCTTCAATTCTTAACATAAAGGTCCCACCGTAATGCCTGGCGAATAGCCAATTAAACAAGGCTGTTCTTGCTCCTCCTATATGGAGATATCCTGTCGGGCTTGGAGCAAACCTGACCCTGATATCTTTATTTTTAATTTCCATGCTTCCTCCCAAGTTGATTTAATTTCATTCGCTTTAATCTCTGAATAATAATTATTCATTAGTAATAGTGGCAATATCAAGTAAATATGATTCTAAAAGAGTTTTTTAGCTATTTTTATTATTTTCTTTTTCATAAAAATCTTTTCTATCTTTTCACTTAGTATTTTATACACTTTTCTTATTCCAATAATTCTTCTATCGGCACTATTTCTATGCCTTCTGATTGTAGCAACAAATCTACTTCAATAAGAACATTAATAGTATTACAGTAAGGATGTCCAATGGCAATGGCACTACCATATTTCAAAGCATATTCTTTTAGTACCATTATCTGATTACGTATATAATCAACATCCTGTTCGTTATCTAAAAAAACAGTACGCTGAGCAGTTTTGATACCCATTTCTTTACTTAATTTGTAACCTACTGAATAGGGGCTGGTCATACTATCGATGAAGAACAAATTTCTTTCCTTTAATTCATTTAAAACTATTTTCATAATATAATCATCTTCAGTAGCTTTAGAACCCATGTGATTATTTACACCATCTATATCGGGAATTTCTTGTAAATCTGCCAAAATTTTTGCTTTTACTCCCTGTTCAGTCATTGTAGTAAAGATAGCGCCTTTGCCAGGATCAGTATTTGAATTATGAGGTTCCATCGGCAAATGCAATAAGACTGTAAATCCCCTTTCTCTCGCCATTTGTGCCACGATCCGTGAATATGGTAAAAAGGGTAAAACAGAGATTGCTACGGGAAAATTTAAACTCATGACCTGTTCAGCAATTTCCTTCTGATAGCCCATATCATCAATAATAATAGCAACTCTGGCTTTTACTTCTTCTCTCTTTCTATCTATAATAAATTTATTAAACAGGGGTAATTCTTTTGTTTTCTGGTCAATAATATCATACAAAAAAATGGTCTGTTTTTCGCTTATTGGTTGCTCATATTCTGGATCTACATATTCCTTAAACATCTCCTTATTGCTAACAAGAGCATTATTTTCAATCTTATGTACATTACTATTCAAATTTAAAAATATTCCTATTAATAGTAACAAGATTACAGAAAGCAATAAAGAGTAAACATAGTTCCACAATTTTTTTCCCATATAGTATCTCATCTATTGAACAATAATTTTGTCTTTGAGTAAGTAATCAATCGCAGCATTTAACTGTATATCTTCTTCAGAATCTTCTTGGTATGTAATTATAATGTCTGGCTCAATACCAATATTGTTGATAATTCTACCTTTGGGAGTATAATATTCTGAGGTAGAAATTGTTACTGCGGAATTATCAGATAATGGATAAATTTGTTGTACTAACCCTTTGCCAAAAGATGGTTCACCTATAACAATACCTCTCTCGCTATCCTGTATCGCTCCTGCTACAATTTCTGAAGCACTGGCACTTCCCTTGTTAATTAACACTACCAAAGGCCAATCAGGATATTCATTTCCATATGAATAATATGCTCTGGTTAAATGATTTCTTCCCTGGATTCTTACTATATCACCTTCTTTGACAAACTGACTGGCTACTTCGATTGAAGATTCCAAAAGTCCACCGGGATTATTTCTGAGATCCAAAACAATTCCTTCTAACGACATTTTGTTAAAATCATTTAGAACTTGCCTTAATTCTGGAGCAGTATTAGCATTAAAAGTTGAGATTCTGATATAGCCAATCTGATTATCCTCAAATAACTTTTCTTTAACAGCTTCTACTGTAATAGTATCTCTTATAATGGTTATTTCCAATAGTTCTTCTAAATTTTCTCTTTCAATAGTAAGAGTAACGGCAGTCCCTTTTTCACCTCGCAGGATATTTACTGCTTCATCCAGAGTAATGCCTTTGGTAGATTCCCCGTCAATTTCTATAATCCTGTCATTTACTTTAATACCTGCTAGATAAGCAGGAGTATCCTCAATAGGTGAAATTACAGTGAGTTGCTCGTCTACAACCGTTACAATAATTCCTAATCCATTGAAATAACCCATAAATATATTTTCTTGTTCCCTCTGAAAGCTTATTGGATCCAAAAATCGCGAATAAGGATCATCCAGCTCCTTTAGCATTCCCTTTATAGCACCCTGTACTAACATAGATATATCAATATCTTTGTCGATATATTCACTCCGTACAATACTCAAGGCTTCAAAAAAAGGTTCTAGATCATTAAAGATACTATTATTCTGGCTATTTACTATAATATTAGAGATGGGAGTGAAAAAAAATATTCCCACCATAACAATAGATATCAGCCAGCTTATTCCAATTTTTATTCTCATATCATTATCCATCCAATTCTATTATTCTAACTTAGTTAAATTTAGCGGATTACAATTAAAGCCAATCAAAGGGATTAACAGGCTTTCCCTCCACTCTTACTTCAAAGTGCAATCTTGGTGAGGGAACACCTCCGCTGGTGCCGATCTGACCAATAATTTGTCCTTTTGACACTTGGTCATTCAATTTAATCAATACCTTAGATAAATGTGCGTATAAAGTTACTACATTACCACCATGATCCAGGATTACTATATCACCATAGCCCTTAACGCTACCGATATAAATTACACTACCAAAACTAGCAGCACGTACTGATTCACCTAATGAAGCACTTATATCAATGCCAGAATTGAAGACATAAGCATTTAAATCCGGTTGTTTCTGTTGACCAAAATTAGAAATTATTGATCCACTAACAGGGAGGTGAAATATACCCTTTTTTGGTTGTAAAATAGGCTCTTTCCTGGGTATGGTAATTCTTTGTTGAAGTTGAGCTTGTTGTTGAGCTGCCCTGGCTTTTTCTATTTCCAGATAGGCAGTATCAATAATTTCTTTAATTTGAGCTGAGGATTTTTCTAATTCTTCCAGAACGGCTAATTGTTTTTTTCTTTCCTCTTCAATTTTTGCTAGGTATTTATTTTTAGCTTCCATGGACATTTCAATATTCTCTTTTTCTTTTGCTATCTCCTGTTCCAACATTCTGGTAATTTCCTTTTTATTATAAAAACTATCTCTTTGTTTCTTCACTAAATCAACCTGTTCTTTCACCTGTTTTATGATATCAGAGTCATTTTCTAATATCTGTTCCAGATAGCGATATCGATTTAAGAATTGTGAAAAATCTTTACTATTTATCAAAACCGCTAAATATGAAATGTTATTATATTTATAAAATTTTTTCAATCTATTTTTTAAAATAATCAGTTGTAAGTCAAGTTTGTTTTGTTCAATATTTAATTCCTCTTCTAGTTTTGTTATTTCTTTTAAAGTGTTGTCATAAGTATTTTTAGCTACCTGTAATTCCTTTTCAGCAGTGCTAAGTAAATCCTGAATTTTTTGTAAAGATTTCTGATAATCTACCTTTTCCTGTTTTAGTCGTTCTATTTCTTTCTGCATATCCTTTTTACGTTGTTCTATTTCATTTAATTTTTGCTGCTGTTGTTGAATATTTATTTCTTGTGCCTCAGCAATCCCAAATCCTATAAAAACAAAAAAAATTAGCCAGATAAATAACATTAAAAAAAATATTATAATAGAATATTTTATTGGCAGGATTCTATAAAATATTTTCATAATTCCTCATAATTTATTCTTCTTAAAGATAACATACTACCAAAAATTCCGATTAAAGTACCAATTAGTATGAGTATTATTCCTATTTTTATGATAAATTCTTGCTCTGAACCAATAGGTATAAAGGGAATGATTTTCTCTATCTGTTTTATAAAATATTGATATGCTTTACTCAAAAGAAGAAAGGCAATGAGAGAGGATATCAAGCCCTTTAAAAATCCTTCAATAATAAATGGCCACCTTATAAACCAACTGGTTGCTCCAACCAGAGTCATTATTTCTATTTCCTGTTGTCTGGAATGCACACTTATTTTTATTACACTAAACATGATAAGAATAGAAATGCAAAGTAATACAATAATAATTCCTAATCCTGTTTTTCGTACAAAATCAAATATCAACATCAGATTTTTAGTTAATTCGCCTCCATAATTGACCTCTTCAATCCCATTATACTGACCAAGCTGTAATGTTACCTCCTCCAGACTACCAGTTTCATAAACTGTAATTTCTAAAGATGCTGGCAGTGGATTATCAGGCATACCAGCTAAAATATCTTCGTGTCCGGTTAAATCTTCTTTTAATTTTTGTAAAGCTTCCTCTTTTGAAATATAATATACTTCTTTTACTCCCTTCAACTTACTGGTTTCTTCAACTAATTTTCTAATATCTTCTTCAGAGAGGTTATCTTTTAAATATGCTATGGCCATCAATTGCGATTCAACATTGGCTATAATAATATCTATGTTCAAGGATATGATAAGAAAAATTCCAACTATTATAAGGGAAGCAGTCAGGCAAATCACAGTAGCAAAACTAATAATAATATTCTTTTTTGCACTAAGAAAGGCTTCTTTGATATAAAAAAGGATGTTTCTAATCATTATTTAGCATAGATTCCTTTCTTGATATCAGAAACAACCTCTCCCTGTTCTAATCTGATTACCCTTTTTTGTGCTCTATCTACCATCAATTTATCATGAGAGGCTACTAAAACTGTAGTGCCCCACACATTTATTTTGAATAATAATTTCATTATTTCCCAGGAAGTTTCCGGATCCAAATTTCCTGTCGGCTCATCAGTTAATAAAATTAGGGGGTGACTTACCACAGCCCTTGCTATACATAGTTTTTGTTGCTCTCCACCGGAAAGCAAATGGGGATTAGTGTTTTTTTTATGATATAGCCCTATAATATTTAGTATCTCATTTACTTCCTGTTTAATAATAGAGTTTTTTGTACCCACTACTCTTAAGCTAAATGCCACGTTCTCAAATACATTTCTGTCGTATAATAATTTAAAATCTTGAAAAACAATGCCAATTTCCCTTCTTAAGTAAGGTACTAAGGATGGTTTCAATCGGGATAGATTAACACCATCTACTATAACCTGTCCTTTAGTGGGAAGACTGCCCCGATAGATTAATTTCAAAAATGTCGTTTTTCCAGCACCGGTAGGTCCTACTAAAAAAACAAACTCCCCTTTCTTGATATGAATATTAATATCCCACAAGGCATGAATCTTATTAGGAAATGTTTTAAAAACATGAAACATCCTTATCAAATTTTTTCCATTCCTTTCTAGATTGAAAAATTTTCCCTTCAATAATATTTTTTAATCTATCATTACCAAGATTGGCTCTATCCTGGTATTGTTTTGTCGCAGAATTTAAAATAGATTTAATCTTAACCTGATTATCTTTTATATATTTTAACTTATTATCAATATTTTTTATAGTTAATTCATTTATATTTAATAATAATTCTGATAATCCTAAAGAATTAACATAATTTCTTACTTTAGGATCATAATTTAGGGCAATAAATGGGCAATTACTTATCGTGGCAAATATAATAGCATGAAACCTCATTCCAATGATTAAAGATAGCTTGTGAAAAAGAGATAACATTTGAGCAGGACTAACTTCTTGATCAAGACAATCAACAGAAGAATGATTCATTTGCTTGATTATATCGTTAATTAAAGCCAAATCCTCATTCATTTGAAATGGCAGAAAGATTAATTTTGCTTGCTGCTTTTCAATTAAATAATCTGCTATTTTAGCCAACTGTAAAATATTTTGTTTATAGTCTTGCTCAATCTCCTTACAATTTCTAATCACTACTCCAATAGTATTTTCATTATTTAACCTTTCCGGCTGAGAATATAAATGGTATTTTTTTATAATACTATCAGACAATTTCTCTTTCCTTAACAAAAAAGAGGGATCAGTATACACCGAAACTAATTCTTTGTTGATTCCAATTTCTCCCAGGATTGCCTGAGACTGTTCATCTCTCACCATAATTAGATTTACCTTATTCAAAATTAGTCTGATTATTTTCCTATTAATCTGCCTTCTTACCGGACCTATACCCTGACCATAAATAACACTGGGCACTTTAAACAATCGGGCAAGCATAATTAAACTCAGATAATAAATTACACTTAAACCTTTTCCACTAACATCCTGCAATAAGCCACCTCCACCACTGATAAAAAGATATGTTTTTCTCAATTGAGATAATATCAAAAATAAGTTTAGACGATGTATGGAGTTCACTCTATATTTTTCTTTGGTCCTATTTGGAGATTGAGAAAGAACAAAAATATTTTCTCTGGGTATATCCATTAATAATTCCTGGATCATGGTCAACAGGATTGCATCATCACCACAATTATTAAATCCAAAATAACCAGAAATCATAATTAACTTTGCCTTATTGATTTCTTCTTTCATCAAACCTTTCCCTGATTATCTTTATTGAGAAATAGAATATGGTAGCAAAAACAATTCCCAGTAACAACCCTAACCAATAGCCATGGAAGGTTCTTAACAAGGAAAAAGAAATAGGAGTATGAACATGGCAAAAAGTATTAAGTACAGTAACCGGAGCAACTGTTCCCATAATTATAATTATATATTTTAGATATTTAATTCCCAGAAAATTTAAAGCAATAGCCAGAGCAAGTAAGGGATAGCCAATTAAAAATTCCTTACTCCTTGGTCTTGCTACCAGAAGTTGCTCTAAAAATAATCTCATCTTTTCTTCTAGCTCTGGTACTGGTAAAAAGGAGAAATTACCGGAGCGGAAAATATAGATTACTAAAAAGACTAAAAATAAAAATACCAAAAATGCATGTTCAAATAGTATTGGTCTTTTTAGTTCCTCGCTCAGTGTGTTTTTTTCTGAATTATCTTTCCACCATAAATAAAATGCTACCAAAAATAAAGGGATAATATAGGATATTTTTATCCCACTAAAAAGCTTTATTGCCAGAATAAATCGGTAATCGGTTAATAAAGCTCCAACAAACAATCCGCCAATTACAGAAAAGGCCATTATACCAGAAATAGCAAAAAATATCCTCTTTGTCATTTCAATATATGAATTAACCCCATAACAGGGAGAGTAAGCCTTGTCTTCCTCTACTGAATGAGGAATGAGTAAATATTTTTTATTCTTGAGGATAGCCAGTACTGGAAATATTAAAGCACCAGCCAGAGCAAGTATTTTCATTAGCATTATTTTACCGGCAAAAATGTTAATAAAGAAGAGGTAAAAAAGACCTACAACAAGGAGTAATATTTTAAATCTATCCAGTGTGCTAAAAAAATCCCCCAATAAAAGTATTCCCGCTGCAACAATACCCATGCCAATGATATAAATATATATTAATGGAATTTCATAATTGGGAAATAGACTTGCTTTGCCAACAGAAAACCCATTTCGAGATAATTCCTTTTTAATGCTATCAAGATAGTTAAGATTTGCCTCTACAAAATTTTCAGTTCTAATGTTTAAAAATGGATTCAGATAAAAAAGCCTGATATTTCTTTCTTGAGCTGCTCTGATCCAGCGCTCTATAGCTTTGCTCTGGGTAATTTTCTCCATTTCTTCTTTGGTAATACTATGAACTCTTACTGCCTGTTTACTCACAGTGAGTGCTATATCACCAATACCTTTTTGAGAAGTAAATTCTATTATTCCAAAGGGGTAATTATTTTCTTGTAAGAATTTTGCTGTGAGCTTAAGATGCTCAGGAGATGGATAACCTAAAACCTCATCTTCATCGAATATTATTATAGAAGCATTGGTAATATTTTTCATTTCTGATAGCTTTAGCTGGACTACTTCTGTTTTTATCCTTGGTGAATTTTTCGGTCTTAAAATGACTCTATACTCCAGGTTTTGAACCATTTCAATATCTTCTTCTGAAAAGCCTAATCCCAATTTAAGTAATTCTTCTTTATCTCCAGTAATTATTAAGCCATATTGACCATTACCCACAAATAATTCCTGTATCTGATTTATTTTGAGATAAATCTGCAAATGCTCTTTGATTCTTTTTAAAAGAGAGTAATCCTGGCAAATTAAAATGTTTTTACCCCATAAACCATCCCTTCTATCAATTAAACCATCCTCAAATACCCATTTTATTTTTGTTATCTCACCTGAATCCCAAAAGGCTATTTTACCCTGAAACATTAAGGTTTCAATATTATCTTCCTGAATGGCAATACTAATAATTCCACTGTTTTTCAATTGATTAAGTAAATCATATTCATCTATTCCTTCTTTTATTGCTAATTCCCTTACTTTATCTAAACTCATTACCATTTCAATGGTTTTATAATCACTTTCTAATATATGACGTTGCAAACCGGTCAAAATAGAAAAAATAAGAGCGAGAGCAATTAAAAAAAACAGTATATTATGATAAATTATTTTCATAAAACTTTACCTCAATCTAATCCTTTATCAATACGAATCATATTGTAACATAGACTAAAAAAAATGTCTTTTTATTTCAGGCTACAGATAGAAAATAATAAAACAGTATATATTTATCTTTGAGCAAAACATCTTATTTAATCATTCATACTTTTTAAGAAGGTAGTTTTATGGTTATGAAAAAATAATAATACCTAATTGGAACATATTCCAATAGGTCTACCGTAATTATAAATTAGATTTAATCATTTGACAATCGAACTCTTGCCATTTAAACATATGTTCACAGCAAGTTTTAATTAAGATAATGAGGTAATATAGAATATTTCAACTAAGTTAGTTTCAACTCATAAGGTAATATAGATTTTTATAAATAATTGCTATGAAGCTGTCAGAATAATTCCCTAGGATTTAGTGGTTACCATATTAAAGCAGAATGATACTTGTTTCTTACTTAAACAATATCAAGAATTATAGTTTTGAAATTAGAAATATATTAATAATAATATCAATACCTTCTTTTAATATCTTAAAACTTTAAAGATTAAATTTAAATCTTAGGCTTCTTAGCTAATTTCAATTTATTGCAATAGTGTTAGCATAATTCCAGCCGCCACTGCTGTACCAATTACTCCGGCAACATTAGGACCCATAGCATGCATCAGTAGAAAATTTCTGGGGTTGGCCTGCTGACCTACTGTTTGAGCAACTCTGGCTGCCATAGGTACTGCAGATACTCCCGCTGCACCAATTAAAGGATTAATCTTACCGCCGGATAATTTATATAATAGCTGCCCGAACATTACTCCCCCGAAGGTACTAAAAGCGAAGGCAACTAAACCTAAAGAAATAATCTTTATCGTCTCGACGGTCAGAAAATATTCTGCCTGCATAGTTGCTCCAACGCAGGTTCCCAGAAAAATAGTGACTATATTGATTAGCTCATTTTGAGTGGTATTAGATAATCGATTCACTACCATACTTTCCCTGAACAAATTACCCAGCATCATGATTCCTATAATAGGAACAGTAGCTGGTAAAATTAAACCCACAAAGATAGTACAAATAATAGGAAAAAGAATTTTTTCTGTTTTAGATACAGGACGTAATTGTTTCATAACAATTTTTCTCTGTTCCTTAGTAGTAAATATCTTCATTATAGGAGGCTGGATTAAGGGTACTAAAGACATATAGGAATAAGCAGCAACTGCAATTGCTCCTAAGATTTTCGGAGCCATCTTAGAAGCTAAATAAATAGAAGTAGGTCCATCAGCACCACCAATTATACCAATTGCCGCTGCCTCTCTTATATCAAAACCTATCAAAACTGCACCGATGATAGCAATAAAAACACCAAATTGAGCAGCTGCTCCTAAGATAAAGGTTATCGGATTTGCTAACAATGGTCCAAAATCAGTCATCGCCCCTATCCCCATAAAAATTAATATGGGAAATAGTTCATGACGTATACCAAAAGAAAGTATATTTAAAAAACCTCCCTCTTCCATTAATCCGGTAAAAGGTAAGTTTACTAGAATGGCACCGAAGGCAATTGGCAGCAGTAATAATGGCTCATATTTTTTCACAATAGCAAAATATAGCAAAATCCCCCCTACTATTAACATTATTACGCTTTCCAGGTTTAAACCGGCAAAGCCTGATATTTTGGTCATTTCAAAAAGAGATTGAATAATATTCATAATTTTACTCCTTTCACGATGCTACTATCCTATAATTAATAGAGTATCATCGGTTTCCACCATATCATTTACTGCAACAGCTATCTTTTTTACTTTACCACTGGAATTAGCTATAATTTCATTCTCCATCTTCATTGCTTCTAGAATTAAAACGGTATCCCCGTCCTTTACTGAATCCCCTTCTGAAACATTTATTTTAAGAATTTTCCCAGGCATGGGAGCTTTAATCTCCTCGCCTTCCACAGCACTAATAGAAGCTGCCTTATGGTTCTCGGATTTCACTGGTTCAGTCTCTATTTTTCTGGATTTTTCTTTAACTTCTTTTGGTTCTACTTTAGTAACTGGAGTAATGCTTGGGGAAGTGTTACCTGTGCTTATCTCCTCCACTTCTACCAAATATTCTTTTCCATCTACTTTAATCTTAAATTGTTTCATTATCTTAAAATCCTCCTTTTTTTCTAGCACTAATAGAAATTCTTTCGGTCATCATGTTTTGTCTTCCGGAAATTGACCAGGGGTTTAATGTCTGAGACATAATTCTTTTTATACCAATAACGTTGAAAGGTTGAGCTCTTCCAGTCATATGCTGGTAGCTTGCTACAGCAGCTGAAATTAGGGCAATTATTTCTTCGCTTTCTCTTTGCTCGGTAACAACTGTCTCTTTCTTATCTATTGGTACAATTAGCTTCTCCTCTTTTCTAATATCCTTTTGATCTGTGGTAATGACTTTTTTCTCTTTTGCTACTCTCACAGCAGAAATTTCAACTATTTTTCTTAAACCTACCATCAATAAAGCCAGTAAACCCAAAATTATAAAAACCATAACCAATGCAATCATTGATAGTATAATTGCACCTTCTATTCCTTCATACATAATCTACTCCTTCTATCAATTTGAAAGATATATTTATTAGAATTTTATTTTAATTAATTTAACCAATTACAATTAAAGAGGAATATTACCATGTTTTTTCCCAGGCAGGCTCTCTCTTTTGGTGGAAAGCATTTCCAGAGAAGTAATTAATCTTGGTCTGGTCTCTCGAGGATCAATTATCATATCAACAAAGCCTCTACTGGCTGCGGCATAAGGATTAGAAAACCTTTCTTTATATTCATGAATTTTTTTCTGGCGATATTGTTCTGGATCTTCCGCTTCCTCAATCTCTTTTCTAAAAATAATATTAGCCGCTCCTTGAGAACCCATAACGGCAATCTCGGCATTAGGCCAGGCAATGACCTGATCTGCACCTAAATCTCTGCTACACATCGCCAGATATGCACCACCATATGATTTTCTAACCACAACTGTTATCTTGGGAACAGTTGCTTCAGAGTAAGCATATAACATCTTGGCTCCATGCCTGATAATCCCTCCATATTCCTGTGCAGTTCCTGGTAAAAATCCTGGAACATCAACCAGGGTTAAGATGGGAATATTAAAGGCATCACAGAAACGTATAAAGCGAGCAGCTTTATCAGAGGCATCAATATCAAGACATCCAGCCAGTACTTTTGGTTGATTGGCAATAATACCGATGCTCTGTCCCTTCAGCCTGGCAAATCCGGTAATAATATTACGAGCAAAATGTTCATGTGATTCCAAAAAATTGCCATCATCAACTATATATCTTATAATATCTTTCATCTCATAAGGCTTATTGGGATCAGTTGGCACTATTGTTAATAATGCTTCTTCCATTCTATTTGGATCATCATTGACCTCTATGATAGGAGAATTCTCCATGTTATTGGAAGGTATATAACCAATTAATGCTCTAACGGATTTAAATACTTCCTGTTCATTATCAACAGCAAAATGAGCAACTCCGCTTTTTTGATTATGGGTCATCGCTCCTCCCAGTTTTTCTGAGGAAACATCCTCCCCGGTAACGGCCTTAATAACACTGGGACCAGTAATATGCATAATGCCAATTTTCTTTACCATAAAGACAAAATCCATTATGGCTGGAGAATATACTGCGCCTCCTGCTGCGGGACCAACTACGATGGATATCTGGGGGACTACTCCTGAAGCAATAGTATTACGATAAAATATCTGTCCATAACCACTTAGAGAATCAACTCCTTCCTGAATGCGAGCACCTCCAGAATCATTGATACCTATTATAGGTGCTCCCATTTTCATAGCCATATCCATAACCTTACATATTTTTTTAGAATGCATTTCACCTAAAGAACCACCAATTACAGTAAAATCCTGAGAAAAAACATAAACCAGGCGACCATCAATGGTGCCATAACCAGTTATTACTCCCTCCCCTGGTACTTCCTTCCCTGCCATATCGAAATTAATACAACGATGTTCCACAAAAAGGTCAAGTTCATTGAAGCTACCCTCATCTAATAATAGAGATATTCTTTCTCTAGCCGTAAGTTTACCCTTTTCATGTTGTGCTTTAATCCTTTTTTCTCCACCACCAGCAAGAATTTTTTCCTTCTTTTCTTGTAATATCTTCATTAGATCATTTATAGTTTGTTCCATTAAATTCCTCACCCCTCTTTTATTATTCATTTCTTTGAATATTTATCTCATCTATTTTTAGTAAAACATAAATAACTATATCATCAATTTATTTAATCTACTTGCTTTTTTATCGAATTAATATTACTTTTAATCCTAATGTTCACATAACTCAATTAAAATACCATTAGTACTCCTGGGATGTAAAAAGGCAATTCTGATACCACCGGCACCATAACGAGGCTCCTGGTCAATTAATTGAACACCCTTTTTCTTAAAATCTTCCAGTACTGCTTTTATATTATCAACTTCAAATGCTATGTGATGAATACCCTCACCTCTTTTTTCAATAAATCTGGTGATACTCCCTTCTGGAGAAGTTGATTCCAATAATTCAATTTTGCTTTCCCCAATCGGCAAACAAGCTACTTTTACCTTTTGATCTGCTACCTCTTCAATATTTGCACACTTCATACCCAGAATATCCTGAAAAATAGGGAGTGAATCCTCTAATTTTTTTACTGCTATCCCAATATGATTAATTTTCTTAAACAAAATCAAATACCCCCTTTAAATATTTTTTCCTTAAAGATTTCAGTAAGTTTTTGAACAACACTATAAGGATCATTATCCTGTTTTATTACTTTTTCTACCTCTTTTTCCAGGTTTTCCTCTCCAATGAATTGGAAAAACATTTCCTGCCAGTTTTCCTGAAAGAGATCATAAATCTCTTTTCTTATACGATTTTTTCTTCTTTGATACATCTGTCCACTATTTTGTAAATAAATAATCAATCTTTCAATCTCTTTCCATAATGGATCTATTCCGATATTTTCTGTACCAATAGTTTTAATTATAGAAGGACTTCTTACCCCATCATCATTTAAATGTATCATCATCTCTATTTCTGTAATTAGCTTGTCAGCTCCATCCCGATCTGCTTTATTAACTACAAATATATCACCTATTTCCATAATGCCTGCTTTTATTACCTGAATATCGTCCCCCATACCAGGCATTACTACCAATAAAATAATATCGGAAACTTTAATTACCTCAATTTCTGATTGACCTACTCCAACTGTTTCAATAAAAATAATATCTTTTCCCATTGCCTCCATTATCTTAACAATAGCCTGGGTAGAACGTGATAAACCTCCTAAATGACCTCTGGTTCCAATACTACGAATAAACACTTCCTTATCTGTTGCCAGATCTTGCATCCTTATACGGTCCCCAAGGATAGCACCACCTGTAAATGGACTACTCGGATCAATAGCAATAATGCCAACTTTCTTCCCCATTTTTCTTACATGCTTAGTCAGCCGGTCAGTTATGGTACTTTTACCTGAACCAGGGGGACCAGTAATTCCAATAACAATTGCCTTGCCACAATATTGTTGCAGCTCCTGCAATATTTTTTGAGCATGTTGAAAATCATTTTCCACCATAGTAATAAGCTTTGCTACAGCTCTGGTATCGCCCTGACGTACTCTACTGCTCAAATTCATCTAATTACTCTCCTATCCAATATTAGGCAATCTTGACATTTTCTTTAATAAATTTAACAATTTTATTGGTATCTGTTCCTGGAGTAAATATTTCTTTAATTCCTATTTTCTTTAATTCCATAATATCCTCAGTTGGAATAATCCCCCCCGCAATTACTACAATATCAGTTGCCTCTTTTTCTGTTAATAATTCCATTATTTTAGGAAATAGATACATGTGTGCACCAGAAAGAATACTTAATCCAATTACATTCACATCTTCCTGTATCGCTGTTTCTACTATTTGTTCCGGAGTCTGTCTCAAGCCAGTATAGATAACCTCCATCCCGGCATCTCGCAAAGCTCTGGCAATTACCTTAGCTCCACGATCATGACCATCTAAACCTGGTTTTGCAACCAGAACTCTAATTCTAGTATTTTTCATAGTACACCTTCCTTGTCTCTATATCTTTATAGATTCTTTATATTCACCGAAAACTTCTCTGAGTTTGTCACATATTTCTCCCAGAGTAGCATAGCTTCTCACACAATCAAGAATAGCAGGCATAATATTTTGTTCAGTACTGACAATCTTTTTTAATTCCATCAAATTTTTACGAACTACTTTTTCATTTCTTTTCTCTTTAACTTTTTTCAATTTCTCTACCTGTCTTTTCTCTATTTCCGGCTTTACTTTTAACAAATCTTTCATAGGTTCTTCTACTTCTGACTGAAATTTATTAACACCAACTATTATTCTTTTTTTGTCTTCAATATCTTTCTGATATTGATAAGCACTATTTTGTATTTCTCTCTGGATAAATCCCTTTTCAATTGCTTTCGGAGATCCTCCTAACTGATCAATCTGATTGATATAATCTTTCACGCCTTGTTCAATTTCAGTGGTTAACTTTTCCAGATAATAAGAACCTGCCATCGGATCTACAGTTTCTGCCACTCCGCTTTCATAACCAATAATCTGTTGAGTCCTTAAGGCAATTCTCACTGATTTCTGAGATGGCAGAGAAAGCGCTTCATCTCTGGAATTGGTATGTAATGACTGAGTACCTCCTAACACTGCAGCCAGAGCTTGGATTGTTACTCTTACTACGTTATTATCGGGCTGTTGTGCAGTTAGTGTACATCCTGCAGTTTGAGTATGAAAACGAAGCATCATTGATTTTGGATTTTTCGCTCCAAAGCGGTCTTTCATAATTTTTGCCCATAATCTACGAGCAGCTCTAAATTTAGCTACTTCTTCAAATAAATCATTGTGAGCATTAAAGAAAAAAGACAATCTAGGAGCAAAAGTATCAATATCTAGACCTCTCTTTACAGCGGCATCAACATAAGCAATCCCATTAGCTAAAGTAAAGGCAATCTCCTGAATAGCAGTTGATCCAGCCTCTCTAATATGGTAACCACTTATACTAATGGTATTCCACTTTGGTAATTTCTGAGAACAATAATCAAAAATATCAGTGATCAATCTCATAGAAGGAAGGGGTGGGAATATATAGGTACCCCTGGCAATATATTCTTTTAAGATATCATTTTGAATAGTACCATTTAATTCTGATGCTGGGATTCCCTGTTTTTCAGCAATAGCAGTATACATGGCCAATAAAATTGCTGCGGGAGCATTAATAGTCATAGAAGTACTAACCTGGTCTAAGGGAATGCCATCAAATAATATTTCCATATCCTCTAAAGTATCAATTGCTACTCCAACTTTTCCTACTTCACCATGCGCCATAGGATGATCGGAATCGTAACCAATTTGGGTTGGAAGGTCAAAGGCAATACTTAAACCGGTCTGTCCATTTTTTAACAGGTATTTGTACCTTTTATTAGATTCCTCGGCGTCCCCAAAACCAGCATATTGCCTCATAGTCCACAACCTGCCCCGATACATGGTTGGTTGCACTCCTCTGGTATAAGGATACTCTCCAGGATAACCCAAATCATCAAGATAATCATAATCTTCTAAATCAAGTGGATCGTATAAATTATTGACTTCCTTATTTGAACCAGTAACAAATGTTTTCTTTCTCTCAGGAAACTTATTTAAAACTTTATTTAATGAATTGGTTTCCCAATAGCTTTTAGCATTTTCCATTCGTTTTTTCTCCTGGTAATCCAACTTATTACACCTCCCTTTCCCATACATAATTAAAAGTAAATATTCCCTAATATTTAAGTAGATTAAGGTAATTTTTACATTTCTTAAATGTTTAAATGTATAATAAAAGCCAGGTTAAGGCTATTAACTTATATTATAAGTAATTTTATTCTTTTCTAGTATTAAATTCTCTATTAGTACATCTATTTTTTTAATATTAATGCCAGTAATATAATCAAGCTCTTTCTTTAAATTTTCTTGAATTATCCTTACCATATCCGGTATATTCTTACCATATTTTAAGGTAAGGTTAATCTGTATTAAAATACCTTCATCATTAATATTTATTTTTGTTTTTCCAATTCTAATAACATCCTTAAAGTTTTTGATATTAAAATAGATTATATCTAAGATAGCATTTTCTGATATAAATAATTTTCCAAAATAACTAAATGGAGGCCGAACAACTGTTCGTTCTCCTATTTTTCTATTAATATATCGTTTCCGATAAAATATTTCTAATGACTCTACTAAATTTATAGGAAACTTCCTCTGTATTTCAATTCCTGGTAGGGGTATGATATGTGTTCCCTCCTTAGATCTACTTGCCCGGGCTAGTTGTATTTCCTTTTCACTGGACACATCTTCTATATTAAATACTTTATTTAAAGGTGGTAGTTTCAGGGTTTGAATTATTTTTTCTATCATTTCTATTGATGTACCCAAAACCATTATTTTTTTAGGTTTTTCTTTTTTAATTATTTCTTTAACCGCTTGGGCATGTTCTTTATCAAAAAAGATAGCCCTTCTAATTGCTTGAATCTTATTCAATTCTTTTTTGGCTGACAGACCTGCTAAAATTTTATCCTTTTTAATTAGAAGACCATCATCAATAATATATTCAATATTTTCCTGGTGAGCAATCAAGAGAGCTTTATGGCTCTTGCCAGTTCCGCTTTCCCCTATTAGTGCAAAGACTTTCATTCTTTTTTATTTTACCTCAATTAAAATATAGGTTAGGTGATTATTAACCCTAACCTATATTGTTTCTCGTTATTTTTTTGTTCTCACCCAACCTCTGCCCTCAACTGCCTGGGCAACTCTTTTAATAGCAATAACGTAAGCCGCATCTCTGTGATATAATTTTCCTTTTTCAGCTAAATCTATAACATCATTAAAGGCTGAGGTCATAATGTGATTCAATTTTTCAAAAACTTCTTCTTTTGGCCAGTAATAGTTCATATTATTCTGCACCTGCTCAAAATAGGAGACAGTTACTCCTCCGGCATTACAAAGAAAATCTGGAATTAGAAAAACACCTTTCTCTTTTATGATTTTATCTGCTTCGGGCGTAGTTGGTGTATTGGCAGCCTCAGCATAAATTTTAACTGTATTAAAATCTATATCTTTAACATTATCTTTATGAACAGCCGAACCTAAAGCAGCAGGTATCAATACGATGACTGATTTTCTTAACCAGGCATCTGCGTCTTCCTGCTTCCAGCCAAAAGACTTTGCCTTTTCAGGATTGATGGTACCAAATTTATCTAAAGTACCAGGAGCAAATAGATCATTAGGATTAATGCCCTCCTGACAACTATAGGTATAAGCCTTTTTATCATTAGGATCCCAGCAGGACATAGCAATAACTTTCCCACCATATTCAACAAATTTTTCACAACAATACTGAGCATTATTTCCAGCCCCTTGAATTGATGCAGTTGCTCCTTTAAAATCAATATTTAATCTTTTTAAGGCTTCTCTAACACAATAAATCACTCCATAACCTGTTGCTTCAGTTCTCCCTAAAGAACCTCCAACACCAACAGCCTTACCAGTAACAAATCCCGGCCTCCTTCGCCTGGCAATAGTATCATATTCATCCATAATCCAAAGCATATCCTGAGGATTAGTTGCTACATCAGGTGCAGGCACATCCATTTCAGGGCCAACAAATTCATAAACCTTTCTGACCCAACCTCGGCAAAGTTTCTCTGTTTCCCGATCAGAAAGCTCTCTGGGATTACAAACCACACCACCTTTTCCTCCCCCCAAAGGAATATTAACTACGGCACATTTCCAAGCCATCATCATAGCTAATGCCCTGACCATATCTATAGTTTCATCTTCGGCAAATCTTAAACCACCTTTAGCTGGACCTCGAGCAGTGGAATGCTGAACGCGAAATCCGGTAAATGTTTTAGTTGTTCCATCATCCATTTCTACCGGTATCCTTACTCTAATTTCTCGTTCAGCTTCTCTTAAAAATTCTTGCATCGACTTATTTAAATTACACTTTCTGGCATTTTCATCAAACTGAGCTTGAACAATTTCAAAAGGATTCATTTCTTTATCTCGAGACATTATTAGACCTCCAAATATTTTATTATTTTACTTCACTAGACACTATAGATTTTTTTCTTAAGCTCTTTCCTGAAGACAAATAGGCATCAATAGAACGGGCAGCTATCTTCCCATCGCCTACAGCAGAAATAACAGTAGCTGATCCTCTTACTATATCACCTCCGGCAAAAATACCTTTACAGGTCGTCATTTTAGTTTTTTCATCAACTTTAAAATAACCCCATTGATTCACCTCCACACCCTTAGCACTTCTGGCTACAATTGGATTAGCCATTGTGCCTATGGCATCAATTACCATATCTACTTCTAAAACAAAGTTGGAATTATCAATAGGAATAGGCCTTCTTCTGCCTGATTTATCCGGTTCTCCTAACTTCATTCTTACACATTCCATCCCGGTTACTCTTCCTTCCTTATCTCCCAGGATTCGGATTGGTAAAGTTAAAAAATGGAATATAACTCCTTCTTCTTCAGCATGATGTACTTCTTCTGCTCTAGCTGGTACTTCTGCCCTAGAACGTCGATAAATTATATATGATTCTTTAGCACCAAGGCGTAGGGCAGTTCGTGCCGAATCCATTGCCACATTTCCGGCTCCGATAGTAGCAGCTCTTTCCCTGATTTTTATTGGAGTGTCGTATTTCGGAAATAAGTATGCTTTCATTAAATTAGACCGAGTTAGAAATTCATTAGCTGAATAGACATCATTCATATTTTCTCCCGGAATATTCATAAAACGGGGGGCTCCTGCTCCATTAGCCAGAAATATGGCATCAAACTCTTTTGTCAAATCTTTTACGCTTCTGGTAGCACCTATTACCTGATTAGTGATTACTTTCACTCCTAATTGCCTTATCTCATTAACTTCATATTCAACAATTGACTTGGGAAGCCTGAATTCTGGAATTCCATATACAAGTACACCTCCAGGCTTATGTAGTGCCTCAAAAAGGATTATCTGGTATCCCATTTTAGCAAGGTCTGCGGCACAGGTTAACCCTGCAGGTCCAGAACCAACGACAGCTACCTTTATACCCTTCTGATTATCAGCATTTTTTATTCCATGTATTCCATTTTCTCTTGCCCAATCAGCCACAAATCGCTCCAATCTTCCTATAGCAATTGCTTTACCACGTTTATTTAAAACACATTCTTTTTGGCATTGTTCTTCTTGAGGGCAGACTCTTCCGGTTACCGCTGGTAGGGCATCTGTTTCTAGGATTGTCAAATAAGCCTTGGCAAAATTCTCTTCTACAATATATCGTATAAAAGTGGGAATATTTATTTCTGCTGGACATCCCTTCATGCAGGTAGGATTTTTACACTGTAAACATCGCTGTGCTTCAAAAATTGCCTCTTCTTTTGTATATCCTAGAGGAACTTCGTTATAATTATGAATGCGATCAGATGGTGACTGTTCTTTCATGGGGACTTGTTCTCTTTTTGTTCTTTCTTTCATCTCAATCATCTCAGCCATATTAATTCTCCTTACACCTGCATTCATTTTGACCCTTAAAATGTTGCCATGATTCTTTTTCTTCTTCTTTATAACGGTAGATTCTATTCATAAATTCTTCCCAGTTGACTAATTGTCCATCAAACTCAGGACCATCAGTACAGACAAATTTTGTTTCTCCTCCAATAGAAACTCGACAGGAACCACACATACCTGTTCCATCAACCATAATGGTATTAAGACTAACAATAGTATCAACTCGATAAGACTTAGTCAGTTCAGTGGTTACTTTCATCATAATAGGTGGCCCAATAGTCCATATTCTTTTGATAGAAGTATCCTGATCGAGTTTCTCTTTTAAAGCATCTGTAACAAATCCCTTTCTTCCATAACTGCCATCATCAGTAGTAATAATTAATTCATCTGATACTGCTCTCAATTCGTTTTCCATAATGATTAATTCTTTGGTTCTGGCTCCAATGATAGCAATTACTCTGTTACCAGCCTCTTTTAAGTTACGTGCTATAGGGTGAATACATGCTATACCGGTTCCTCCTCCTACTACTACAACTGTACCAAAAAAATCTATTTCTGATTTATGACCTAAAGGACCAATAAAGGAATATAAATATTCCCCTTCCTGAAAATGAGATAATTCATCTGTTGTTTTGCCAACTACCTGAAAAACAATTTGCACCAATCCCTTATTTTGTTCATAATCAGCAACGGTTAGGGGTATTCTTTCACCCTTTTCTTTGGTCATTAAAATAATAAACTGACCCGGCTGTACTGTTTTTGCAACTTCTGGTGCTTCTATCCACATGCTGTATATATCCTGGTATAATTTTGTTTTCTTTTTAATACGATACATCTATTTTCCTCTCTCATGTTTTGAAATATGAATCATCATTTTAAATTATTGAAAATCTCTACTGTATCTTTAGCTATCATCAATTCTTCATTAGTTGGTATTACCAAAACAGCCACTCTTGAATCTCCAGTACTAATTATTTCTTTTTTACCTCTCAAATTATCATTCTTATTATCATCAATCTTTATACCTAAGAAGCTTAGACTTTTACAAACTTCACTCCTTAACATGGGCGAATTTTCCCCAATACCGGCTGTAAATACTAGAACGTCCAGACCATTCATAGCTGCTGTATAAGCACCGATATACTTCTTCAAGCCATAATTTAAAACATCTAAGGTTCTTTTAGCCTTTTTATTTCCCTTTATTGTTTCCTCTTCCAAATCACGCATATCACTGGATATGCCTTCTGATAATCCCATTAATCCACTCTTTTTATAGAGGATATTGTTTATTTGCTCAAAATTAAGATTTTCTTTCTCCATCAAATAAGGAATAATTGCTGGATCAAGATCTCCACAACGAGTCCCCATAATTATGCCAGAAATGGTGCCAAAACCGAGACTGGTATCAATTGATTTACCTTCTTTGACTGCAGTTATACTGGAACCATTGCCCAGGTGGCAGGTAATTATCTTTAATTCTTTTAAATCTTTACCTAAAATTTCTGCTGCTTTGTATGCTACATATTTATGAGATGTTCCATGAAAACCATATCTTCTTATACGATATTTTTCATAATAAATATATGGTAAGCCATAAAGAAATGCTTGCTCAGGAATAGACTGATGAAAAGCTGTATCAAATACTCCAACCTGTGGAGTATCAGGTAATAGTTCCTGACATACTTTTATACCCAGAATATTTGGTGGATTATGCAGTGGGGCTAATTCAATAAATTCATTAAGGGTATTCATTACATCCTCATTTAACAACACTGAACCAGAATATTTTTCGCCACCATGCACTACTCGATGACCTACTGCTGATATTTCTGAAATATCTTTGATTACACCGTATTCATTATTCAATAGGGCATCTATTACCAATTCAATTCCCTTACGATGATCTGGTATATCTAACACCTTTTTTATAACATCTCTCCCAGCAGGATAATGATTTATTAATGAACCTTTGATTCCTATTCTTTCTATCAGACCCTTGGCTAATAAAGATTCATCGGCCATATCAAAAAGACGATATTTTATTGAGGAACTACCAGAGTTTACAACTAAAATCTTCATTTAATTAATTCCTTTCCAGATAAAAATTATACCTTAATTAATAAATTTTTCTCCTATTTGAAAACCAAACTCTAATGCTTTTTTATTTAAATCTCTTATTCTTTCCGGTATTCTGTTTTGCAGTGCTTTCCTGATAGCATTCTTAGTAACAATATTTGTTAATTGAACCATAATACCTAAAGATATAATATTAGTTACTAATTGGTTTCCAAGAATGTTAATAGCATCTTTGGTAATAGGATATTGATAAATTTTCCCGGGAAAAGACGGAATATCTGAAACATTTGTTGAATCAATCAATAATAATCCATCCTCTTTTAAATTCTGGACATATTTATCACAGGCTTGTTGTGTTAAAGCAAGTAATATATCTGACTTTATAATTTTAGGATAATCTATTTTTTTATCACTAATAATTACTTCTGACCTGCTGGCACCACCTCTGGCTTCTGGACCATAAGATTGAGTTTGAGCTATTTCAAATCCGTCAAAAATACCGGCCGCCTCAGCTAAAATAATGCCAGCCAGTATTAATCCCTGTCCTCCTGAACCACTTAAACAAACTTCTTTTCTCATTTTTCTCTCCTTCCTTGTTGGACCCTAATACAGATTTCCTGGTATTTATCAGTATATTCAGGTATATTAATATCTAAAAATTCCCCTGTGGGTATTTTTCCTTCCTTTTCTTCTTCTGATAATTTTTCCCAGGTTGTTTTAGGCACCGTGATGCTTTTTATCCACTCTAACATTTGAACAGGAGTTCTCAACTTATTAATTCTACCAAAAGAAATGGGACAATCTGATATTACTTCTACTACAGAAAAGCCTTTTTTAAGTAAAGCCTTTTTAATAAAACGAGTGGTCTGATTGACATCAAAAATATTTCCGCGTGCTACATAAGAAGCACCAGCACTGGCAGCTAAAGCAGATATATCAAAAGTCTGGTCAATATTACCATAGGGAGCTGTGGAACCAAACTTACCAGTTGGTGTTAAAGGAGAATATTGGCCTCCAGTCATGCCATAAATCATATTATTTATAATAATGGCAGTGATATCTATATTACGACGAGCAGAGTGAATAAAATGGTTGCCACCTATCGCCGCACAATCGCCATCACCCATTACGGCAATTACCTTTAAGTTGGGATTAGACATCTTTATGCCTGTTGCAAAAGGTAATGCTCTGCCATGAGTAGTATTCATAGTATTAAAATCAACATAACCAGTAATGCGACTGGAACAACCGATTCCCGAAACCATTACAATCTCATCCTTTTCCCATCCTATACTATTAATTGCCCTTAATATTGCCCCTAGAATAATACCATTTCCACAACCAGGACACCAGATATGAGGAAACATTTCTTCTCTAAAATACTGGGTAATAGAATTATTCATATTTACTTTCCTCCTCAATCTTAGAAAGAATTTCCATAGGATTGATCAACTCCCCATCAACTCTGCCATAAGAAACAACACGGCATTTACCTTCAGCCGCTCTTTGCACCTCACGTACCATCTGACCTAAATTCATTTCTGGCACCAACATTAAATCAACCTGTCCTGCTAATTGATTAATCGTATCGTCGCTGAAAGGCCAGAGGGTGACTAATTTTAATAAACCAGCTTTTATGCCTTTCTCTCTAGCTAACTTAACCGTTCTTTGTGCTGCTCTTGCTACAGAACCATAGGCAATAACTGCTATTCTGGCATCATCCAGCAAAAACTTTTCCTCTATAATAATATCCTTTTTGTATAATTCTATTTTGTTAGTTAATCTTCTCAAGAACTGATCGATTTCTTTGGTATTTGCAGTTGGATAACCCTTTTCATTATGGATTAAACCAGTAACATGATACCTATATCCGCTACCAAAATTAGCCATGGGAGGAACCAGGTCCTGATCTGCTTTATAAGGTAAAAAATTCTCTTTATCTACAGTTGGTTTTTTTCTATCAATAATTTCAACCTCTTCATTGGTAGGGATATTTACTTTTTCACGCATATGAGCAATGACTTCATCCAATAATAGCATCACTGGAGTGCGATATCTTTCGCTAAAATTAATAGCTTTTATGGTTATATGTAATATTTCATTTACGTCTGAAGGAGCCAGAGCTATCATAGAATGATCTCCATGTGTTCCCCAGCGAGCTTGCATTACGTCCCCTTGAGCTGGTTTAGTTGGCAATCCTGTACTAGGCCCACCTCTTTGAGCATTAACAATAACACATGGGACCTCAGTAATTGCAGCAAATCCTATATTTTCCTGCTTCAAGCAGATTCCGGGACCAGAACTGGCAGTCATTGCTTTAACTCCAGTTAAAGAAGCACCTATAACTGCAGCCATACTGGCAATTTCATCTTCCATTTGCATAAATACTCCTCCTAACTCAGGAAGCCGTATAGCCATTCCTTCAGCAATTTCAGAAGCAGGAGTGATGGGATAACCAGCAAAAAAACGTATACCAGCTAAAAGGGCTCCTTCTACACATGCTTCATTACCCTGTAAAATCTTAACCGTTTTATTTTTATCTGTCATAACTAGTCCTCCAGACCTTTATGTTCCATAACCTGGTTAATATTTTTTTCTTTCTTTTCCACATGAATAGCAAAATCTGGGCATCTTAATTCACATAACATGCAATTTATACAATCATCAATATTTTTTGCCACAGGACAACCCCTCTCATGACTTACTAAAACTTTTTTGGGACAAAACTGTATACAAATCCCACATGATTTACACCAATCTTCATTTACAGTTATTACTGTCTTCTCATTTTGATAAATCCTTAAATTATCTGTTTTATCCATTTCCTTGTTAGGTCACCTCTTTCCTTTTGATATCAAATATGGTTTTCTTTAAAGTATCAATGGAACCCTTATCAGGAATATAAATGAATTCAATTAAGGATATTTTTTTAGCATTCAATTGTTGGATTTCCTTCTTTCTACCAGGAGAGACTATTAAGATATCACTATTATTAATCAATTCTTTTAATTCATCTGCCTTCCGAGTTGTGGTGAATATTATTTTTTTGAATTTTATACCTGCATTATTAATAGATTTTACAACTCTTTCGGCAAATTTACTGGTTAAACAAATTAAACCAATATTCATATCTGAGGAAGCACTGCGGGCAATTTTAACCATGGTTTCAATTTGTGGATCTAATGCTATGGCAATAATTTTCTTGTTCTCATGCTTTAAATAATCTTGCACTTCCTGGAGATGAAAAAAAGTTGTCACTACTAAATCAACTGACTTCATTTTTTCCAGGAAATAATCTTTTTGATTATACATTTCATCTATTAAAATAGGAGTTATATGAATACCTGTGCCTAATTCCAATCTTTGGGAGAAGTGAAGTAATTGTTCTTGGTTACATTCAATAAAAGCTATATGTACGTTGCTAAAAAGATTTCTCTTTTCTTTAAATCGATGACTGACTAAACGTATAAAATCTTCAAATTGAATATTTAACTCTAAAGCCTTCTGAATAGCTAAATCAATATTCCTGATTACCGGTGATTTATTTATACTGTTATATGAATAAATTCCTTGCTCTAGTTCGGTAATGACAAAGGTACCCTTGCCTGGAATGGAAGAAATAATTTTCTCTTGAATAAGCTCTTTATATGCCATACTCACTGTATTACGGCTAACTTTAAGTTTCAGGGAAAGGTCTCTTTCGGTAGGTAATTGGGAATCTTTTTTCATTTGACCATTCTGAATAAGCTCTTTGAGCTGTTCCTTAATCTGAAGATATAATGGTATTCTACTGTTTCTGTTGATTTCTATTTCCATTGTATTAAAACCTTATAAATTGGACTAATTGACTAATGGATTAACCATTAATAGAATACCATATCTCTTTTATTTGTCAATTTAATATTTTTCCAAAATTATAATTTTTTTGGTTTCATTATAATTTGTAATGTCAAAACTAATACAATTAAGCCAACTCCTAATATATTAAGATATAATTGTGCTGGTATTACCAAAAATGAACCTACAAAAAGAAGTATTCTTTCTAATTGGGAAGTCTTTCTTAAAAAGTATCCTTGAGTTGCTCCTGCAAAACCAAGTGACATAGCTAAAGCCATGACAATACCATAGACTAACCGAGCTAAATTCAAATCTGGCATAAAATTCCAGGCAATAATCTCCGGATGATAGATAAACATAAAGGGCAGTATATAACCGGGAACGGCCAATTTCATTGCTTCAACCCCAACCTTCAAAGAAGGAGCCCTGGCAATGGCTGCCCCGGCAAACACAGCTAGCATAACCGGTGGCGTGATATCGGCCAGAATTCCATAATAAAAAACAAATAAATGTGGAAGAATCAAATGTGAATTTGCTGCCATCAGCCTGATCAAAGCCGGTGCAATCAGAGTAGCCATGATGACATAATTGGCAGTGGTGGGTACTCCCATCCCCAGAACCAGGGAGGATATGGAAGCCAAAAACAAAGCAATGGGTAGAATACCTCTGGAAAGATTAAAAACGATGCCAGTAAACTTCAAGCCCAATCCTGACATGGTAGTAATTCCTACAATAATACCGGCAGCAGCACAGGCAACAGCAACAGTTGTGGCTGCCATTCCTGCATCAATCAATGCTTCCATTAATTTCCTTGGAGTTAACCTTGTCTTGGCATTGAACATGCTGATGACTATTAAAATAGCTATACTGGATACTACAGATTTTTGTGGTGAATAGCCATTTATTAATAGATAAATTAGGGTAAAGATGGGGGCTAATAAAATCCATCCGATTTTTAAAGTTTTTGCTAAATTAGGCAATTGTTCCCTTTTCAATCCTACTAATCCTATTCTGGCTGCTCTAAAATCAACTGCCATAAAAAGAGCCAGGTAGTAAAAGACGGCCGGCAATATGGCTGCTTTAGCTACTTCGATATAAGGGACTCCTAAAAATTCAGCCATAATGAAGGCAGCTGCACCCATAATGGGAGGCATAATCTGTCCACCCGTTGAGGCAACCGGTTCGACAGCGCCTGCAAAAATCGAACTGTAGCCAACGCTCTTCATCAATGGAATGGTAAAGCTTCCGGTTGTAACCGTATTAGCCGTTGAACTGCCGGAAATAGTTCCCATCATACCGCTGGATACCACGGCAGCTTTAGCAGGCCCTCCCCTGGTATAACCGGTCAACGCTGTTGCAAAATCAATAAAAAATTGACCGGCACCGGTTTTATTTAAAATGGAACCAAAAAGGATAAAGAGATAGACAAAATTAGCTGATACACCTAACGGCGTACCAAATATTCCAGCATCCGTTAGATACAGGTAATAAGCTACTCTCCTAATAGAGAATGTACCATGTGCAAACCTACCAGGCATGTAGGGTCCCAGTAACAGGGCATAAAGTAGAAAAAAAATAGCTACAAACATTAATGGTTTCCCCACTGCCCTCCTGGTTGCTTCTAATGTGATTAAAATAAGGACTATGCCCAGAATGACGTCAACTTGATTAGGATTGCCAGCTCTCCATACTAATTCATGAATATTGGTTAAAATATAAAAACATAGAATTATAACCAAAGCTATAAAAATAAAATCATACCACTGAATTATATCCCTTCTAATCTTTTCTGTCCGAGCAAATAAAGAAAAGGTAATGATTAGAATTAGCATAAAATGTATAGACCGTTGAATTAAACTAAAGTAAGCGCCAAACCATCCTGTATACATATGAAAGAGAAATAAACCCACAGAAGCTATGAAAATAGGAGTAAACCAGTATCCCTCCAGGGTTCTTTTGGCCTTAAATTCAAATTCTTCCAGCTCTTTGGTAATTTTATCGTTTTCACTGAGTGGCGGTTTGGATAATGTGTTTTCCTTTTCCTGTTGTTTATCTGCTCCATTTTTATTCACTATTTCCCTGACCTCCTTTTACTTCAACTAACAAATCAATGGCTTCTCCGCTTTTTGCTAAACTATTAAGCAAGTATTGCTTATTATTTACTTTTAATATCTGTTCTACAGTGTAGGCAACTCTTAGCGGCAATATATTCATCTCTTTATTTAATCTGACAACTACCATCCCATCTTCAAAAAAGATATCTTTTGATTGATGATATTCCTGACCTACTCCATACCAAGGATACCTTTCCTCTAAAAGATAAAAATAACCTTTTCCCCCTACCCGAAATACGTCAATGATAGGATTCAAATCTCTGGAATTGATATATTCAAGATAAAAAATATCATCATAACAAACTTCTATTGATAATAAAGTTACCTGGCTATCTCTTTTAATAACCTTTAGAAAATAATGTACACTCTGGAGGCTGCCAGATATTATTATGCTTGCCCATAAAAAGCATAAAAGAAATAAAAAAAGAAGAGTCAGGGAAATCACTTTTTCCCTGACTCTTTTACCATGTTTATTTACGTACAAATTCTCCTAAACCTATCTCTTCAAAGTATCTAGCAGCACCGGGGTGGAGAGGAATAGAAGTTTTTACTCCATTTTCCGGTACAAACTGATGAGCTGCCGGATGCACATCATGTAAGTCTTCGGCATTTTCAAATAATGCTTTTGTCAATTGATATGCAATTTCATCATCAACGTTCACATTAACAACTACATCATTACCTACCTGGATTGAAGGAACTTCCACATCCTGTCCTTTATAAACTCCAGGAGGAAAGGCACCTCTCATATAATAACCATATTCGGCTGATAATTTTTCTATAATATCATCATCTATTGGAACAAAATAAACATCCCGGACTGCAGTTATTTCTTGCACTGCTGCTCCAGGATAGGCAAAATTATAGAAAAGGGCATCGATATTCCTGTCCTTCATGGCCTGGGCTGCTTCTGGCTGGGAATAATAGCTTACCTGCATATCATCATAAGATAAACCGGCAGCCTCAATGATTAATCTAGCCATCGTTTCACATCCGCTTCCCGGAGCATCTACTGAGACCTTTTTGCCTTGTAAGTCACTAACCGATTTAATTTCTGGGTCAATGCTAATGAAATGTTGAAGAGCTGGATACATGGAAAACAATGCCAATATAGGTTGTTTGTTATTCTCGAATTGCACCTGTCCATGGTAAGCCTTAAAAGCTACATCACTCATCGCCATACCAAGTTGAACTTCATTGCTTCCGGTGAGCCGACAATTCTCAACCGAAGCCGCGGTAGATTCTGCTGTAACATCAACATCAAGTAACCTAGTCCAGAAATCCGCCATTGCTCCTCCTAAAAGATAGTAAACTCCTCCTGGACTACCGGTACCAAAGGTCAAAAACTCAGTTGCTGAACCAATTCCATTAAATACTAGTAATAAAAGAAATATTGTTAATAAAAAACATCCCAGTTTTCTCATCTTCTCCTCCTTCTTTTTTATAAATTAATAAGAAAAATGTTATTCTTTTTTCTCTTACTATCTGACCACCTCCTCTTTTTTTAACCTAAAGAAATTCAGTGCTCGTATGCAGAATAATATTTAATTATTTCAGAACAATTATTAGTAATAATACCAGATAGAACTGTATTCCTTAATATCTTCTCCCCTATCCTGTAATTCCTGTAAATATTCATAGATAGAGATATCCTGGTAAAGATAGGGTTCCACTGGCGCAATCCCTTTTTCCCAGGGATGCCAGAGGTAGACTCTCTGACCTTCAGGAGTTAAAGCTATTAATTCTCGATCCTGCCAGGCTCTAATGTGATTTTTTCCCAGACGAGGTACATTAAATACTGGCTCATCAGTACGGAAGATTCCGGGTAAGAGTCGAGCTTCTTCCTTGCGCTCCTGCCAGAGACGTGCTACGGGAATTAGATAATCCTTATGTTCAATCTTCCCTTTAGGGTAGAAGGTATAGTACGGATCAACCCCTGCCTTCTTCATAGCAATACGGGTAGAGGCATTCTGGAAACGGCGACTGGTCTCCAGGGTATAGACCAATTGATTGTAGACATAAATACCCTTATTCCTTATCTTTCTTACCGCTTCCGATAGATCAGGTGTTATTTCCGCAGCACTTTCAATGTGAGTTACCATAGCGACATTACGTTTACCCGGCTCTACATATTTAGACAATAATTCAGCTAATTTATGTGTGATACGATAGGGTACAGTGACAAAGATACGGCTTCCCCAGCGAATATTAACTACATGTTTGAAGGAACACAATCTATCCATTATATACTTGATAAGTTCATCATCTAAAGCTAAAGGATCTCCCCCCGTAACCAGTATGTCACACATGGACGGATGATCCGAAAACCAGGAAATTGCCTGATCAATCTTTTCTTTGGTAGGCATTCCTTCTGGCAACATGGGTCCGGTAATCTCCCAGTTACGCTGACAATAAACACAGATCTGGGGACAGGTATCATAGGGTTTTAATATGGAGATCATGGGATAGCGTCTGGTAATAAGTTCTTCCGGGGAGGTATCATGCTCTCCCATGAAGTCAAAATAATAATTCCTTTCCTGACGATGTTCTCGCATTAATTTCACATAATGCATGGGTGGAATTACCTGAGAACGTACCTGGTAATCATATTTCCGATCATCACGGGAGAAGTCGAAGAGTGATAGATAATAAGGAGTGATCCCAAAGGGAATACCTTGATCCAAGGCAAGCTCTATGGCCCTGATCTCCTCCTGGGTCATAGGAATCAGCTGTTTTAATTGTTCCAATCCCTCTTTATCTTTAAAGATATGCTTAATCTGCCATTGATAATCATACCAGTCCTCTTCATTTACTGAGAAGAAATCTCTAATTTTACGGATATTCTGCTGTCGTTCTCTGATTAATTCATTGTCTAAACCGGAGGGATAACGGTTAATATATTCATTTACTTTATTATAGAGTTGGTCTAGATAATTTGATCGTGCTTTACCGGCTTCTCTCCCTTTAAGCTTCTGAAAATCAATCATTTTAATACCTTCTTTTTCTAGAACGGGACCCAACCAGCCATGTGCTATATTTGATTTTCCAGACATAGCCAAAAAGAGATGGCGGCATTCCTCTAAAAAAGACTCTGATGGTTCTCGATGACTGTCAAGCTCATTTTGTGCCAACTCCCATAAATATTGAAGAGTGCTGAAGCCTGCTATCTTTTCATTGCGTTTCGAGATAAGATTGATAAATACCTTTATCGCCTCTAAGGTAATTCCAAAATCTAATTTATGAAGTGGTCTTAATCCCTCACGATAAGCCCATTCCAGATCTTTACAGAAATTAAAAAGTTTTTTCCTGGCTTCCTCCATATCCCGGCTGGTATTTAAAATATCATATATCTCGGGTAGAATAGACCATAATTGTGTCTTTTGCTTTTCTTTAATTTTCACACTAAGAACTCCTTTCTTAGATTAAGATTAATAAATAACATACTTATATATCAAGAGAGTTCAATACACTAAAAAAAGATAATTGATTCTTTCTCAGTTAATTTTTTCAATTCTCATTTTTACTGGATTCTGTCAGACTCTTAAGTAAACCTTTCAAAATACTATTAACACCTGTAACACCTGCTTCGAACTTCGGTAAATAATATTAAGTTAGAATAGGGCTTAATCTCTATGATAAAAACTATTTTATTTATAATCTTTACTGGCAAAATATTGTTTTTTATTATTAAATAAAATACCATTTAAAACTAATAAAAAATGTTATATTCATCCCATATTTCTTCCAGTTTAGATAATTTTTCGAAGGTTTGCTTTCCTTTTTTTATACTTACTGCTGTAACAATAGCATTTATAACACTTAAAGGAGCGGTAAAGGAGTTAACGAAAGAATTGAGATTGCTTCTTGCTATTAGCGCAATATCTGACTTCTGGGCAATAGGCGAAATAATATTATCGGTTATTGCAACTGTCTTAGCACCTTTTTTAATAGCTAGATCCAGTATTTCCACCGTTCTTCTGGTGTAACGAGGAAAGCTGATAGCAATCAACAGATCCTTATTATTTATATCGGCAATCCGCTCAAATAAATCTTCCATACCAAAGGAGGTAATACTCCTGACATTGCTTAGGAAAAGACTTAGAGCTTGATAAAAAAACAAAGATACTGAAGTAGCGGTTCTTAATCCAACAATATAAATTACATCTGCATTTAAAATATATGATATTATTTTTTCAAAAGAATGGGCTGAAATCTCATTCATAGTCTTTTCTAAATTCTCTATATCAGATTGCAGAATCTGATATAATACATTCTTGCCCTTATATACTTTATTGATAGAACTCTTCAACTGGTTAACAGTTGTTAACTGTTTTTTAACCATATTTTGAAGAGATTCTTGCAATTCTGGAAATCCATTATATCCCAATAAACTGGCAAAACGGACAATGGTTGATTCACTAACACCTACTTCTTTACCCATTTTGGCAGCAGTTAAAAAGGCGGCTTTATCGTAGTTTTCTAGTAAGTAATAAGCAGTCTTCTTCTGGCTTCCACTCATCTGTGAAAACACCTTTTCAATCTTGTCTTGCAAAGAGGATGTTTTAACCATAATTTGAACTAAATCTTCCTAAATTATATGCAATTATTGTTGCATTTTATATTAATGATGCAATTTATCCATCATTATTATTAAATATTATAACATATGCTAGGAAAAAAACAAATAATTTTGATATTTTTTGAGGATTACAGAATAATGCTATTTATACCAGTATACATCACACACTAGCAAAATGACTCTTTTTCCAAGGGGCTTCTAAAAGATTTTTGACCTTACTCTTATTAGTATACTATATCTCTTCTCTTTTTTTATTTATCCTTATATTTTTCTTCTATCTGAGTGTTTTTAGTTAATGTCACTAGGAAATTCGGTACAGGTAAAAGTGATAAGCTGCTGTACATTTGACCTTAAGAGTAACTGCATACTTATAGTCTTTGTAATACTATTTCTAAAACTTTGTCTTTTTCTCCTTTTATCAATCCAGTAAGGTTTTTTATTTCTTCATTTAGTTCCTTTTTTAGATTTTCATCTTTAATCAAATTCATATTTACTTTTACATTAATTACAGCACCATTAAAGGCAGCTTCTGCCAGTAATACTCCCACCCCTACATCACTTATTGCATTCTTGTTTCCCTTTCTGGCCATCTCCTGGCAAATATCTATTAATTCTTTACTTTTTCGTGCTACAGCTAAAGGTACTTTGGCTGCCTCTATTAATGCAATCTGCATCTTCTGGTTTCTGTCTTTCTTTTCTTCCTCATTGGTCTTAGGTAATTTCATAACTGCCATAAGTTGATTAAACACTTCTATATCTTTTTCCATAAGTTCTTCCAGGGATGCTCTTAATCTTTCACTTTTTTTAAGCAATTCTTTAATTTCTTCCTCCACGTCTTGATATTTTTCTTTTCCCACTGTTAGATTACTGACCATGGAAAGTAAAGCAGCTCCCATAGCGCCAATCAATGCTGCTACACTTCCTCCTCCTGGTGTAGCAGATTTTGAAGCAAGTAAATCCATAAAATTCTTTATTTTCATATCTTTTAGCATAAATATATCCTCCCTTCATAAGTAATAAAACACCTGTCGAATGGCGGCTGTTATTGACATTATTCTAAAAAAGAACTAACCTTTTAATAACTACTGGTTACCATTTTCTTTCTTTTGGTTCTACCATTTTCTAATCGATACTTTATTGTCAGTATTGTCATTTTTCCGGACTTCAGGTAATAATTTTATTTTATATATCTTAATCTTTATAGCTTAATTCTTAAACTAATTACTAACATAAGTGAAGAGTGTGTTTTTCATATTTAAAAAATTAATCAATACCTCTTTTCTGGGAAAATCGCAGATAAGCATCTATGAATATTTGAATTTCTCCATCCATAATTTGTTGGATATTGCTGCTTTCTACTTTAGTTCGGTGGTCCTTGACCATTTGATAGGGCTGGAAAACATAGGAACGAATTTGACTTCCCCAGGCAATATCTTTTTTATCCCCACTTATCCTTTCCAGATCTTCTTCCTTTTTTCTCTGATAATACTCAAACAATCTGGCTTTTAATATCTTCATAGCAGTTAGCCGATTACTATACTGGGAACGCTCATTCTGGCATTGGACCACAATTTTGGTAGGTAAATGCGTTATACGCACCGCTGAATCAGTAGTATTTACATGTTGTCCTCCAGCACCAGTAGACCGATATGTATCTATTCTCAAATCTGATTCTGCAATATCAATCTTTATATCCTCCTCAACTTCCGGTATTACCTCAACTGAAGCAAAGGAAGTATGCCTTCTCTTGTTAGCATCAAAAGGTGAGATACGAACTAAACGATGAATACCCTTCTCTGATTTCAATAAACCAAAGGTATTTCTACCACTAACCGTAAAAGTAACGCTTTTAATTCCTGCTTCATCCCCAGGCATTAAATCAATTATTTCGGATTTAAAATTATTTTTTTCTGCCCATCTAAGATACATCCTGAGAAGCATCTCTGCCCAGTCCTGAGATTCAGTACCACCAGCACCAGAATGAATTGATAAAATCGCATTATTCTTATCATATTCTCCAGAGAAGAGAAGACTTCTCTCCTGATAACTAACATCATTCTCCAAATCCTGAATTTTAAATAAAATCTCCTGCCATATCTCGCCATTATTTTCCTGACTATTTAAATCATAGAGAATATCCATTTCTTCCAATTGTTCATTTATTTTTTGATATTGCTCTATTACATTTTTTAGGTCTTTAAGCTCTTTGCTTATTAAATTTGCTCGTGCTTGATCCTGCCAGAATGAATTTAAATTCATTTGTTCTGCAATTTCTTTTACTCGTTTTTCTTTTTTCTGGACTTCAAAGATGATCTCCTAATTCTTTTATTTTATTTTTCAACATACTTATTCTTGATCTTAACTCAATACTATCGATATCTATCATTAGTCAATCACCCCTGTTAAATTTAATTTCCTCATCAAACCAATTTTCATTTCTTTAAAAATATCACCTTTAGATTTTTTATTTGCCACAACAATATTTATATTTCAATCCACTTCCACAAGGACAGGGTTCATTTCTACCAATCTTCTTTTTTGGAGATACAATCTTAGTCTTTGGTTTTCTTTGTTCACTCTTCGCCTCTTTGCCAGAAAATTGAACTTGCACCTCTCCTTCCTGTTTTGTTTCTACTGCCTGGGATTTTTGTTGTATCTTCACCCGATAAATAAACTTTATACAATCTTCTTTGATATTTTCAATCATATTTTGAAACATATTATGGGCTTCAAAGTGATATTCAGTTAACGGATCTTTTTGCCCATACGCTCTCAAACCAATCCCCTGCTTCAAATCATCTAATCTCTTTAGGTGGTCCTTCCATTCTCGGTCAACAATTCTAAGCAGAATCATCTTTTCAATCTGTCTCATTAATGGGGAACTAAGTTCCCTTTCTTTATTCTGGTAACCTTCTCTGGCTTTTCCTAATAAATTATCCTGTAGATGTTGAATCGTTAAGGTAGTAACATCTTTTGGAAAATCTATTGCTATTCCAAACGTTTCATAAAAATGCTCTTTTAATGCCACTAAATTCCATTCTTCCGGATAGACGTCTTTGCTGGTATACCGCTGTAACATATTGCCTACAGTATCGTCAACCATACCTGAAATAATATCCTTAATATCATTGCTTAATAAAACCGTCTTTCTCTGTTCATAGATAATCCTTCTCTGGAACTCCATTTCATTATCGAATTCTAGTAATTGCTTTCTAACTTCAAAGTGCCTTGCTTCAACCCTTTTTTGAGCTCCTTCTATAGAACGAGTAATAAAAGGATGTTCAATAGGAGTTCCATCTTCTACCCCCAATTTTTCCATAAAACTAGCAATACGTTCTGATCCAAATAAACGTAAAAGATCATCTTCCAGAGATAAAAAGAATCGTGAGGAACCTGGATCTCCTTGTCTACCAGCTCTCCCTCTTAATTGATTATCAATTCTTCTACTCTCATGCCGCTCAGTACCAATGACATGTAATCCGCCCATATCTGCTACACCAGAACCTAAAACAATGTCAGTACCTCTTCCAGCCATATTAGTAGAAATGGTTACTTTCCCTCTTTGGCCTGCTTCAGCAACTATTTCCGCTTCTTTTTCATGATTTTTAGCATTTAAGACATTATGCTCAATATTTTCCTGGCGTAACATTTTACTCAATCTTTCTGATTTCTCAATCGATACTGTACCTACCAATATCGGTCTTCCCTGCTGATTTAATTCTTTTATTTCTCTTACAACTGCTTCAAACTTTTCTCTCTCAGTTTTATAAATTACATCGGGATAGCTATATCTTATTAATCTTCTATTGGGAGGAATTACTACTACTGTTAAGTTATATATTTCAATAAATTCATCTTCTTCTGTTTTTGCTGTACCAGTCATTCCTGCCAGCTTTTTATATAATCGGAAGAAATTTTGAAATGTTATGGTTGCCAGAGTCTGGCTTTCACGGGCAATTGCTACATTTTCTTTTGCCTCAATGGCCTGATGTAAGCCATCACTATACCGCCTTCCAAACATAAGACGCCCGGTGAATTCATCTACAATAATTACTTCCCCATTTTTTACTACATAATCTACATCTCTTTTAAATAACTTATGGGCTCTGAGAGCCTGAATAATGTGGTGTTGTAAATGAACGTTATTTTGAGCATATAAGTTGTCTACCCCCAGCAATCTCTCCATCCGAGCTACTCCCTCTTCAGTCAAATAGGCTGTCTTTTCCTTTTCATTGATCTTATAATCATGCTCTTCCTTTAACTGGAAGATTAGTTTATCTATTTGAAAGTATTTATTGGTAGATTCCTCAGCTGGTCCGGATATTATTAGTGGCGTCCTGGCTTCATCAATCAAAATGCTATCTACCTCGTCAATGATGGCAAATTCATGTTCGTGTTGCACAATTTCCTCAGGGCCAACACTCATGTTGTCCCTTAAATAATCAAATCCAAATTCATTATTAGTACCATACACTACATCTGATTGATAAGCCTCCTTCCTTTGTTCGGTATTCATATCATGTTGAATTAGACCTACTTCCAATCCCAAAAATTCATAAACAGGACCCATCCAAAAACGATCTCTTTTTGCCAGATAATCATTAACCGTTACAATATGAACACTCTTTCCGCTAAGAGCATTTAAATAAGCGGGTAAGGTGGCCACCAGGGTTTTTCCTTCACCGGTAGCCATCTCGGCAATCTTTCCTTGATGCAATACCATACCCCCAATTAGCTGAACATCAAAATGACGCATATTAATAGTTCTGGAAGCAGTTTCCCTTACAACGGCAAAGGCTTCTGGAAGTATTTCCTCCAAGGAAATGCCATCAGCAATCTTTTTCTTGAGGTATTCAGTTTTCCCCTTTAATTCAGCATCTCTGAGGTTCTTTATTTCTGAATCCAGTTGATTAATTCTTTCCACTATTGTTTTACATTTATTTAATTCTCTGGCATTAGGGTCACCGAATAATCTACTGGTAATATTAATCATTATATGCTATTCCTTCCAATTTTATTCTATACCCTCATCTTCCTGTGGTAGTTTATCTTCTCTCATCATTGTTTTCTGAATAAGTACAAATAGACCGACTAAAATCATTATATCACCAACACTGATAATAGAACTATCGGGAAAAGGTTTTGGAATTGATATAACATCCCCCAAAAAAGCAAATAGGGTGTTATTATTCATCAATGAATGGACTACTCTGGTTTCTGCCTCTAAAAAACTGGTAGGATTAATATTTTCTATCACTCCCTCTTTTACTAATACCGGCATCCTGCCCCCATTTACTACAACAACAAATGCATTGAACAGTAAACCCAGAATAATATATCTAAAACCAGGTAATTTTATATTACGTATGGACACAAATATTAATAAAAGATAAGACAAAACTATTAAATAAGGACTATAACTTAAAATACCAGTAAATCCCAATAATCCAAAAGCCCAAACTCCTAATCTTAACAAAAGAGCAATAGCAAATAGTGAGACTCCCTCCACTGATATATTAACCAATCTTTCCAGCTCACCACCACGCAATAAACCAATGATAATACCAATAACAATTATTATTATATACAACATTAGTCTGTCCTCTTTTCCTTCAACAAAGAAATAAATAACTTTACCATGATAGGATCAAATTGTTTACCGGATTCCCTTTCTAATTCATTTAAAATATCCTTTTCTGATAATTTTTTACGATAAGGACGATCGGAATTCATAGCATCATAGGCATCGACTACAGCCAGTAATCTGGCTGTTTTAGGAATTTCCTCTCCTTTTAGCCCGTGTGGATACCCTTTGCCATCATAACGTTCATGATGATATAATACAGCCTTAGAACTTTTTTTCAAAAATTCAATAGATTCAACTATATTCGCTCCTATTACAGGATGTTCTTTTATTTTTTCATATTCTTCTTCAGTTAGTTTATCCTTCTTCCCCAGTATACGGTCCTCTATTCCAATTTTGCCAATATCGTGCAAGATAGCTGCATATTCAAGGTATTCTATTTCCGGTTCTACAAAGTCTAATTTTTTAGCTAATTGCACAGCCATATGAGATACTCTTTCTGAATGTCCATGAGTATAGGGGTCTTTAGCATCAATGGTGGCTGCCAGGGTACGAATAGTATCTAAATATATTTTACGCATTCTGGTATATAATTCAAATGATTGTCGAGCTAATAAGAGTGGAAAGAAAAATAGAAGAATGCCCACAATACCAATTTCAACATAAACTATCGCCATTATAAATCCTAAAGGCGCTTCTGCTAAATAGCTAGGAAGTACTTCTTTAATATTGATTCTGTATACTTTACCAAGACTCATCCTGGAATCCAGAGAAATTACAGTGGCAACAAGAAAGGAATTAACTAAACAATAGGTTAGGGAACATAATGCTGCCGGTAGTAAATAATAAATAAAATTCTGTTTACCAATCATACCACCAGCAAATAGATAAACTAATCCAGCTAATCCAGCGGATAAAGAATATTGAGCAGCATTGAATATAGATTTGTACCATGATTCCTTTTTGCTAAAAATAGTCCAAATAATACTTAATACTTCCAAAATTATAGCTAAAGCAGGACCATAGACCAAGACAACAACAAAGCTGATAGGAAAAGAAACCGTAATTACTCCACCTGCAGGCAATGTAACAGGTACGTATTCAGATAGAACAGCAATTAAAATAAAAAACAACATATGAAGCCAAATTTCTGATATCGCAGGCATAGTAGGAAGTAATAAGATAAAAAGAATGATGGCTGATAAAATAACTACTGATATAAATATTTTTAACTTAGAATTCAACTTATTTTCTCCCACCTAATATTAATAATAGGTCGGTAACCCTTAGTTATTTACCATCTAAACTTGGCGCCACCGGCCAGCAGCAAGGCCATGACACTAATTAAAAAGCTAATGATTTTGGCTTTATTAATTTTCATGTCGCACCTCCACGGTTTTTCTTTGTTCTAAAAGAACAAGCAAAAACCGCTTCGCTTCGCTCGGTTATAGAACGTTTTTTGCTACTTATTATCTCCTTTTAAATGGTTTTATCTAAGAATCACCGACCTATCTATATTCTAATTAATATGATGCTATCAATTTTTTCTAATATTTTTATTTAACCAGGATTCTTCGATTAACTGCCTTTAATATTGCCTTAACTAAAGACCTATATTGGTCATCCTCTATCAAGGCAGTTCCAAGTAAATTCTCCTTTCCTTGTTCATTAATTAAATTAATAGAAATTAAAACTACTTCTCGGTCCTCCAAATTAACTTTTTTAATCTCTTCAACCTGAAAAAATACCTTTCCACTTAAGAAAGAGGTAATTGCCTCCAGGGTAGCCTTAGTGACAATATATTCTCTGTTTTTATCCCAATTGGCACATTTTATTTTCCCTTCAAAGGTTTTATCATTATTTTCCAGCTTAACTACCACCTGTAAATTATCCCCTTCAGAAGTAATTAACAGATCGGTAAATTTCAATCTTTGAGAATGGTTTTTTTCTTCGGTCACCTGGGCAATGCTGATTTTACGATAATCTATGGCAATATTATATTTTGCCATTAATAGAGATTCTACATCCCGGCTGATCTTTTTAGGACTATAAAAATCCTTAGTAATAATATGGATTTCCTTAATCTCTTTATTATCGGCTAACACAATTTTAGAAAATAATACACCATTTAAAGAGTTGATAGATTTTTCAATATCTTTTATCCTGGAAGCAAACTGAGGTGAAATAATAAAATTGCGAAAATCATTAACAGAAATATTATTCATTAGGTCCCCCTCTTTTTTACACTTCAGGTTCTATTAAACCGAAATTGCCGTCCTTTCTCTTATAGATAACATTAATTTGAGCGGTTTCTTCATTGCTAAAAACATAGAAATTATGCCCTAAAAGTTCCATTTGTAAACTCGCTTCTTCTGGAGACATAGGTTTTATAGCAAATCTTTTGGTTTTGACAATTTTCCTATCCTGGTCGGATTTAGAACCTCTTTCATATTCTTCCTTTTCTGAAATATTGTTTACTTCTCTATTGTATTCATTAGCATACTTAGAGTAAAGTTTTTCTTTATATTTGATAATTTGTCTCTCCAGTCTTTCAATCACTCTATCGATGGAATTATATATATTATCACTTTCTTCCTCTGCCCTAATCATTGCCTTTTTGGCTTGTAAGGTGACCTCAAATATATGCCTGTTCTTCTCCACACTAATAGTAGCCACTGCTTCTATAATCTGATCAAAATATTTTTCCAATTTCTTCATTTTTTTTCTAGTATAATCTTCTATAGAATCCGTTACCTCAAACTGTTTTCCTTTTATTATCAAATTCATAATCCTTTCCTCCTTCAGTTAAGTCAACTTCAAAAAATAGGAAATAGATTTTAACACTTTACTTAATTTTAGTCCCAAATACTTATTAACTAAAACTATTTTTCTATTAACTATTATTGACTGTGTTATATTGTATTATATTATAACATTGATATTAATTTTTTTTCCAATTTATTGAAAAAAAATTACTTTTTCTATTTCATAACAGATATTCATATCTTTTCTTTCCCAAAAACCCAAAAATATCTGTTCCCTCCTTAGACTGACCTGGTCTTTTCCCCCACACTCGCCTGCTGAGAGCCTCGCTATCTTTTCACTACTACTCTTCTCTTATCATATACCATATCCACATGATAAGGCAGGACTAACTCCAAAGCCGCACCATGCTCAGTAACTTATAATTGTTACCTTACGTGGGTCGTTTTGCCTGCGGCTGGCATCGACTTTCAACCACAGCTCTAAGGAGGGATTGCCTAAAAATTATTCACACTCCTCTGGCTAATGTTAAAACAAACACTTTTTTTATACCTGTTTTTCTTAATTCCCTGCAACATGCTTCAATGGTAGCACCGGTAGTAAAGATATCATCTATCAATAAAATCCCTGAAATAGTGCTTGTTGGGAAAGAGGAATTAAGAGAATAAACTTTATTTACATTACTTTTCCTCTCTGCTTTTGATAAACCAACCTGAGAAAGATTGCCTCTAATTTTTAACAATAAGTCTTCGGAAAAGGTAATAGAAAAATAATCAGCAATACATTTTGCTAACAAACCACTCTGATTAAAACCCCTTTTTAAATAATCATCTTTAAATAAAGGAACCGGAATAATCAACTCAATATTTCTTATCTTTATCAATTCATTTCTTAAAAGATATTTAATCATTAAACTTGCTAATGGTTTCACTAATTTTACCTGTTTTTTATATTTAAGTAAATGGATACATTTTCTCAATACTTCCTGATAATAAGCAACTGATCTAACAAAATAAAAATGATCTTTTTTATTAAGACAATCGGCGCATAAGGCTTCTTTCTCAAATTCTACTTCCGGAGAGAAGGGCTTACCACAATGATAACAATAAGGAGAAGAAATTAATTTGATAAACTGAAGACAATCATCACAAATGCTATAACCTCTGGATTCCTCAATTTTTTTACCACAGTTTTCACAATTAAGAGGATAAATAAGATTAATAAATCCTTCTTTGAAGTATTCCCAAAAACTGTTATTAGTCATTTTACTAACTTTTACTACGTTCAATTCTAATTAAAATCAAATAATTAAGTGCCTTCCTGCCAGCTATTTAAATATCTTTTTTGCTCAGCAGTAAGTTCATCAATTTCAATTCCCATACTTTTCAGTTTTAATAAGGCAATCTGCTTATCGATATTCTCTGGAACAGTATAAACCTTTTTAGATAAGGAGTCACTCTCTTTACGTATATATTCAATTGATAAGGCTTGATTTGCAAAGCTCATATCCATAACGCTGGCTGGATGGCCTTCGGCTGCAGCAAGATTCAACAATCTACCCTCAACTAATAAGAATAATCTTTTTTGATCATCAAAAATATATGAAACCACTCCATTTCTGGCTACTTCTTTTCTTAAAGCTAACTCTTCTAAAGCAGGAATATCGATTTCTACATTAAAATGTCCTGCATTGGCTAAAATAGCTCCATCCTTCATCACTAAAAATTCGTTTCTACTGATAACGTTTTTATTACCAGTTAAAGTAATAAAAATATCCCCTATTTTAGCTGCCTCATAAATAGTACTTACCTGAAATCCATCCATAACTGCTTCCAAAGCTTTTAATGGATCAATTTCAGTAATAATCACTCTGGCTCCCATTCCCCTGGTTTTATTAGCTAATCCTCGGGCACACCAACCATAACCACATATTACCATTATTTTACCTGCTAATAAGATATTAGTCGCTCTTAATAAACCGTCTATAGTGCTCTGCCCCGTTCCATATCTATTATCAAAAAGATGTTTGGTCAAAGCATCATTCACAGCAATAATAGGATATTGTAAAACACCTTCTTTTTCCATACTTCTTAAACGTATAACACCAGTAGTAGTTTCCTCGGTACCACCAATGATCCTGGTCATAAGTTCTTTTCTACTATTGTGAACCATAGTAACCAGATCAGCCCCATCATCCATAGTTATCTGTGGTTTACAATCCAATGTATTGTTTATATGAGAGTAATAACCCTTCTGGTCAATTCCCCTTATTGCAAAAACCGAAATTTCAAAATCTTGCACTAATGATGCTGCAACATCATCCTGTGTACTTAGAGGATTAGAGGCACATAAAACTGGATTAGCCCCACCTTCTTTTAAGGTTATCATTAAATTGGCAGTTTCAGTGGTTACATGCAGACAGGCAGCAATATTAATTTTTTTTAATGGCTTTTCCTTTTTAAAAAGTCTTTTAATGGTTTCCAATACCGGCATTTGATTTAATGCCCATTTTATCCTTTTCAAACCCATTTCAGCAAGATTAATATCTTTTATATCATAAGGTAACATATCTTTCTCCTTTTAATTTCATTTGATATCATTCTTACTATAACCATTGATTATTCTGTAATTCCCATTTTATAGTTGTAGCAGGCCCATGACCAGGCAATACCTCACAGAAACCATCAAAAGCAAAGAGTTTTTCTTTAATAGATTTTATTATATCAGACATAGATCCTCCCGGAAGATCAGTACGCCCAATACCGTCCTTAAATAGTGTGTCGCCTGTGAATATCATATTACCTACCTTAATAGAAATACTTCCCGGAGAATGACCGGGAGTATGAATGATGAAAAGTTCAAGAAAGCCTAAACTTATATTCATCCCATCTTCCAGATACTCATCAGATGGAGGAGACTGAACAGGTATGCCGGTATAAAAAGAAAAATTCTTTTTAGAATTTATCAGCATTTCCTCATCCAACATATGTATCAATAATTTTGCGGAATATTTTTCTTTTAATAATTTATTCCCACCGATATGATCAGCATGACCATGAGTATTAATAATATACTTTAGCTGAAATTCATTATCTTTTATTAATTTTAAAAGAACCTTACTTTCTTCAGCTGGGTCAATAATTGCTACCTCTTTAGTTTTGGTACATCCAATAATATAGCAATTGGTAGCTAATGTACCCAGGACTATTCTCTTTAAATAAAAATCTACCTTACTTCTGTTCATAAGATCTTCCTTTCCCATCTGCCCGGTATTACCCATTTTACAACTCAGCACTATCTAAAATAATAGTAACAGGTCCTTCATTAATTAATTCAACCTGCATCATTGCTTGAAATTGTCCGGTTTGAACAGAAATGTTATTATTTTTTAAGCATTGCACATAATATTGATAAAGTAAATCGGCTTTTTCCGGTAAAGCAGCATCAATAAAACTTGGTCTTCTCCCTTTCTTACAGTTTCCATAAAGGGTAAATTGTGATACTACTAAGACCTCACCTTGTATGTCTAATAAAGATAAATTCATCTTACCCTCTTTATCACTAAAGATTCGTAAATTTACTGTTTTTTTGGCCAGTAATTCAGCTTCTTTTTCAGTGTCATCACTTTTTACGCCCAATAAAACCATCATACCACATTTAATTTGAGCTATTTTCTCATTCTCCACTCTTACTAAAGCTTTGCTCACCCTCTGAATTATTGCTTTCATAATCTACTCCTCTTCATTTTTTAATCTCCTTCCATTCTTTTTACTTCTTTTACAGCTTTTAGACTTCTCAGGCGAGCCATGATTTCCTTTAAATGTTCAAGAGTGCTAACTTCAATAGTTAGGTGAATTATGGCAATGTTGTTTTTATTAGCTACCCCATTGATATATTTGATTGCCGCTTTATAATTGGAAATTATCATTGAAATATCTGAAATTAAACTTTTTCTATCTACTGATACAATTTTAATGTTTACTGGGAAATAATTATCCTCTGTTTCATACCATTCAGCATTAATAAACCTTTCTTCTTCCTGAGAAAAATTTTTTAGATTGGGGCATTCAATCCGATGAATAGTAACTCCTCTTCCTCTGGTAATATAACCAATGATATCATCACCAGGAACAGGGTGACAACATTTAGCAAATCGTATTAAAATATTATCTACTCCATCAATTTTTACTCCCTTCTCAACTCTTTTCTCTTTAACTACCTCTTCTTTAACCTGGATTCCCCTTTTTTTCTCCTGTGGCAAAAGTTTATTAATCAATTGAGCGGGATTCAATTTTTTATAGCCAATCGCCTCAAATAAAGAATCGGGATCGGTATAGCCCATCGGTTGGCAAATATCAGCAAGTTTTTTTTCAAACTCCGAACTCCAGGGAACTCTCAATTTGTCTAGTTCCCTTAATATCAATGTTTTCCCTTTTTCTATATTTTCTGCTCGAAACTCCTTCTTAAACCAGGCCTTGATTCTGGTTTTAGCACCCGAGGTTTGAACAAATTTTAACCAATCTCTACTTGGTCCAGTAGAAGTTTTTGATGTTATTATCTCTACTATATCCCCACTTTTTAATTTACGGTCAAGAGGTACTATTTTATTATTAACCTTTGCCCCAACACAATGATGACCAATTTCGGTATGTATGGCATAGGCAAAGTCCACTGGAGCGGAACCCAGAGGTAATACTTTTACATCTCCTTTAGGAGTAAAAGTATATACTTCGTATTGTAACAGATCAATTTTTAGATTCTCCATAAATTCACGTGGATCTTTTAACTCCGTTTGCCAATCAAGTATTTGTCTTAACCAGGTTAATCTTTCTTCAAATTTACTATTCTTCAAAAAATCCCCTTTTTCTTTATATTTCCAATGTGCAGCAATTCCATATTCAGCTGTTCTATGCATTTCTTCTGTTCTAATCTGTACTTCTAATGGTTCACCTTCAGAAGTTATAACAGTAGTATGTAAGGATTGGTACATATTTGATTTTGGCATAGCGATATAATCTTTAAATCTTCCAGGCATAGGTTTCCAAATGGAATGGAGAAGACCTAAGGAGGCATAACAATCTGTAATGGTGTTACATACGATTCTAATAGCCATCAAATCATAAATTTGAAAAAAATCTTTATCCTGCTCTTCCATCTTTTTATAGATACTGTAAATATTTTTTGGTCTACCCTGTATTCTGGCTTTAATGCCAAACTTCTGCAATTCTTCTTCCATTCTCTTTTTAATAAATTCAATATACTGTTCTCTCTCAGCCCTACTTCTAGCAACTTTTTTAGCTAATTCACTATATTTTTTAGGATCTAAATTAAGAAGTGAATAATCTTCTAATTCCCACTTTACTCGATATAAACCTAATCTATTAGCAATAGGAATATAAATATCTAATGTTTCACGGGCTTTTTTCAAACGCTTGGGAGCTGGCATGTATTTTAAAGTACGCATATTATTTAGCCTATCGGCTAATTTAATTAGAATAACCCTGATGTCTTCAGCAATCGCCAAAAACATTTTACGGAAATTTTCTGCCTGTCTTTCTTCTTTAGTTCTAAAAGAAATCTTGCTTAACTTGGTTACTCCATTAACCAGCATTGCTACTTCTTCTCCAAAAACATCACTTATTTCCTCCAGATGTACATGTGTATCCTCTACAACATCATGCAACAAACCGGCTACAATAGTGATAATATCCATATTTAAATCTGCCAATATATCAGCTACCTCTAAAGGATGAGATAAATATGGCTGACCGGAATATCTTTTCTGATTCTGGTGGGCTTCCCGGGAAAAGGTATAGGCCTTCCAAAGAAAATCAATGTCTGCTTCTGGATTATAAGATTTAATTTTATCAATTAAAGTTTCAATTTTAATAGGTTTATCTATTTTGAATACCCCTTTAATAGGATAAAGTATACCGTATATAATATTGTGTACTTCTTAGGGTGCATTGCGGTATTATTTACTAATTAATTATTAGTAATTTATTTCTTGTCACTCAAACTCTTTCTGAAAGAAAAACTTAAATTAGCAAATAGTTTTTATGATAAAACAATAGAAAATACTTTATCATACTTAAAAATACAATTTTTGGAATTATATAATCTATCTCAGGATTGTCAGGGAAGCCATCTCCTCTGTAACTTTTCTAACTATTTTTTTTATCTATGAATATTTTCTATAAAATTTTACCTATCAATCCTGTTAGATTAGCATTTATGGTTTTATAGAATACTCCTTAATTAGAGCATCTTAATTTATGAAATTTTGATAATATCAAATAATGAAAATCATTATTGATATACTCTTTTGAAATATTTTAGGATGATGAGAATGGATAAATTAACTTTCTATTTTATATTAACATTTTATATTATATATTATACTTTACCAGAGAAAAAATATCATATCCCTTTAACTTTTCCCTTCCTTTTAGCATTTCCAACTCAATAATGAAATCAGCTCCTACAACTACACCATTTAATTTTTCAATAAGTTGAAAAACAGCCAGGGTTGTGCCTCCAGTAGCAAGTAAATCATCTATTACCATGATGCGATTGCCTTTTTGAAATGCATCTTTATGGATTTCTAAAACATTTTCTCCATATTCTAATTGATAAGTAATTTTCTCAACCTCATATGGAAGCCTACCTTCTTTACGAATAGGTATAAATCCTATCTGTAAATTATAGGAAACTGGAGCACCTATAATAAAACCACGCGCTTCGATGCCAGCAATAAAATCAATTTTTAAATTTTTACAGTGCTGAGTAATCTGGTCAATGCAATACCGGTAAGCATCTTTATCTTTGAGTAATGTGGTAATATCCTTAAATTGTATCCCTTTAACCGGGAAATCCGGTATATTTCTAATTATATTGCTTAAATCCATTCGGCTTTATCCTCCTGATATTAGAATTGACTAACTAAAGCATTTATTATCGTTTCTCTTTTTTCACCTTTTTACTTTTAACTTTTTTATTAATTTTAACCTCCTGCTCTCTTACTCTTTGGTTGGTTGGGGCAAAAGTTTTGGTTGATATTTTACCTTTTTTCTTTAATTCTAAAAGTAAAGGACCAGCTATACAAATAGATGAATAGGTTCCGACAATTATGCCAACTAATAAAACAAAAGCAAAGTCGGATAATGTACCGCCAAAGAAACATAAAGCTAACACTGGTAATAAAGTAGTAAGAGCGGTATTAATAGTTCTACTTAACGATTGATTTATACTCAAATCAATTACCTCCTCCAGAGGTGAGTGTAACTTTAACTTTAAATTTTCTCTCAATCTATCAAAGATTACAATAGTATTATTTAAAGAATAACCTACAATAGTCAGTATAGCAGCAATGATAGGTATGGTTATTTCCTTTTGCAATATAGCAATGACCCCTAGAGCTATTAAGACATCATGCCCCAGAGCCATGATAGAAGTAATGGCATACCTGAATTGAAACCTAATTGTGATATATAAAATAATACCAATAAAAGCAAAGATAATTGCCAGAACAGCTAAACGTTTTAGACTCTCACCAATAACCGGACCAACCATTTCCACCCTCAATACCTCAAAAGGTCCAATTCTATGTTCGATTGTTTCCAATATGTTCTGTCTTTCTTGAAGTCCTATTTGGGCTGTCCTGACTACAAATTCATTATCAGATAATGATTGAATAGTACTACTGGCAAGATTTATTTCTCCTAATACATTTCTAATTTCGGCAACGGTAATGTTTCCCTGATTAAAATCCAGTTGCATTAGTGTGCCTCCAGCAAAATCTATACCAAAATTAAATCCTTGAAATAATAAAGAAATTATACCTATTGAAATTATTAGGCTAGAAATTATATAAAATACTTTTCTACGAGAAACAAATTTAATATTTGTATCTTTAATTATATCCATCAAAAATCCTCCAATATACAATGTTAAACTAAAGAATTCTTAGTAAAGTGCTGCCCAATTAATTCCAGAATCAATTTAGTTACTACAATTGCGGTAAACATACTGACCACAATACCAATACTCAAGGTAACGGCAAATCCTCTAATGGGACCACTGCCAAAATAAAGAAGAGCAATTGCCGCAATTAATGTAGTAACATTGGAATCAAATATTGTTCTGAATGCTTTAGAAAAGCCAGCTTCAATAGAAGCCCTGAATGTTTTATCCATTTGTAATTCTTCTTTTATTCTCTCAAATATCAATATATTGGCATCTACTGCCATTCCAATAGTTAGAATAATACCAGCTATGCCTGGTAAAGTTAAGGTGGCATTCAATATTGCCATCGCTCCCATTATCAGTAGCATACATATTAATAATGCCAGATCGGCAATAAGGCCGAATCCTTTGTAGAAAATAACCATAAATATGAGTATCAAACTTAGACCTACAATTCCCGCTTTTAAACTGCGGCTAATTGAGTCTCTTCCCAGAGTCGGTCCAACCGAACGGTTTTCTAAGATTCTAACCTCAACCGGAAGAGCACCACTCCTCAATAATAATGCCAATCTCTGTGCTTCCTCTACAGTGAACTGACCGACAATAGAAGCTTCCCCACTGGGAATTGGCTCTTGTACTATAGGAGTTGAAATTTCCTGTCCATCCAGAGTAATAGCCAATATTTTCCCCACATTTCTAACTGTAGCCTGTTCAAACAATTTTGCCCCTTCTTCATCGAACTCAAGTATAACATTAGGTCTACCAAATCGATCAAAAGATGTTTGAGCATTTTTCAAGTAAGCTCCTGTCAACAATGTTACACCACTTTCATCTTTAAATTCCAACAAAGCAGTCTTGCCAATAAGGTCCTCAGCCTCCTGGGGATCATCCATCCCGGGCAACTGTACCAAAATTCTTCTTTCCCCCTGACGTTGTATGATTGGCTCTTTCACTCCTTCCGGATTAATTCGATTGGTAATAATTTCTATTACTCTGTTCACTGCATCACTATCAACCGGTGCATTTGGTGAATCAACGCATTCTAAAACAATATGAGAACCACCCTGTAAGTCAAGACCCAGATTAATATTTTTATCTAAGGGAAAGACATAAAACAGGGCAATCCCAATAACCAGAATAATTAATGCTAATCTCAATATTCTTAACTGTTTCATATTTAAATAACTCCTCTAAATATAAGGGTGGCTATTCCCCTTAATTTAATAAATTTTCTTTGGTAATATTCTTTAATTTATTCCTTCTCTTTGCACTTTGTTATTACCTATTTTTAATATGTGATCAATACGCTGTATGGGTTGTAAATTAAATGAGCTTTAAATACAGAGCTTCAAACAAATAATTTCATCGGTTTATATAACTTATTGTATGTAGTTACCTGTTTTTTAATTAATAATGACACGAAAAAATTGCTCTTTAAAGTAAAAGAAAACATTTCTGGTAATACAAAACCATATGATTATAATATTAAAGAAATTCTCCTGTCCATTATTTGACATCTACCATGCTCTGGTCATAAAAAATATTTGATTACTTTTTCTAATTTAATTAAGGAAAATAAAATAAGAAGAAGGGCAGGTTTTAAACCTGCCCTTAAGTCCTTCCCTTCAGTTATTCCTGGGGTTTTAGTTTTCTCTTCTTGAACCAATAGCGTTTCTAGTGGTATTTATTTTAACATCTTTAGAAATTTCCAAAGTAAATACATCGCCTTTTATTTCTCTGATAATACCAAAAATCCCACCAATAGTAATTACTTTATCCCCAACTTTCAAGCTATCTAACATCTCTTTATGTTTTTTCTGCCTTTGTTGTTGAGGACGAATCAGGATAAAATAAAAAATGGCAAATATTATTATTAAAGGTAAAAATTGCTGAATTCCTTGATTCATTTATTAAATCCACACCTTTCTTTTTTTAATTCCTTTAAATTATACCTAATTAATTAGTTTTTATCAAATATTTTAAGATTCTATTTTTAAATTAATATATTATTTTTATTTTATTTTTAATTTTTTCTCTTAAACTAAATAATTATTATAAAATATTTTCTGAAAAGATTCTAGATTGTCTTCTAAAATTGCCTTTCTTAATTCTTTCATCAGTTGATTCATGAAATATAGATTATGAATGGTTCCTAAAATTGGTGCTAACATCTCTTTAGCTATATAAAGGTGGCGCAAATAAGCACGAGTAAAATTCTGACAGGTGTAACATTGACAATATTGATCAAGTGGATTAAAGTCTTCTTTATATATAGCATTAGTAATGGATATTTTCCCATTACGAGTAAAGAGACAGCCATTTCTCCCATTCCTGGTCGGCAATACACAGTCAAATAGATCGATTCCTCTAATAACTCCCTCTATAACTGATTCAGGTGCTCCCACTCCCATTAAGTATCTTGGTTTTTCTGTGGGTAATAACGGGACTATAGCATCCAGTATTTCGTACATTAAGGACTTTGGTTCTCCTACACTCAGTCCACCTAAAGCATATCCTGGAAAATCCAATTCAATTAATCTGAAGGTATTTTCCTTGCGAATATCCTGAAAAAGACCACCCTGGATAATTCCAAATAAAGACTGATCCTTTTGATTATGATACTTCCGGCATTCCTTTGCCCATTTGTAGGTCCGTTCAGCTGCTACCTTTGTTTCAAATTTATTTGAGGGATAGGGTACACATTGATCAAAAACCATGGCAATATCAGAACCTAAAGCCATTTGAATTTCCATTGCTTTTTCTGGATTAATAAAATGTTTTGATCCATCAATATAAGATTGAAATGTAACTCCATCATCGCTAATTTTATTTATTTTACCTAAGCTAAATACCTGAAAACCTCCACTATCAGTTAAAATTGCTTTATCCCAACCCATAAATTGGTGCAATCCACCACATTTTAAAAGAAGCTGATGTCCGGGTCTTAAAAATAGATGATAAGCATTGCACAATATTATAGAATATCCCAGTTCATTTATTTCTTTGGGTAAAATACCTTTAATAGTAGCTTGAGTCCCTACGGGCATAAATACTGGAGTTTCAACGATACCATGTGCAGTCTTAATAATGCCCAGTCTTGCTTTATTATTAATTTTATTTATCTCTTTAATAACCTTAAATTCAATAGACATTTTTATTTTTCACCCAATTTGTTCATCGATATTTCTTTATTTCCGGATCTTCGTGAAAAAAAGCTGAGTTGCACATCTCAATTTTTAACTAAACCATCTCGTCTAATCATTGCTCATAAAAAGAAGGCAGCTTTGTTAGTTTAATAAAATTAAATAATAAGCATTGCGTCTCCAAAACTATAAAAACGGTAGTTTTCCTGAATAGCTACCTGATAAGCTTTAAAAAGAAACTCTTTTCCAGCAAAGGCAGATGCTAACATTAGCGGTGTAGATCGTGGCAGATGGAAATTTGTAATTAAAGCATTGATTACTTTAAAACAATAACCCGGATAAATAAATAAACTAGTCCAACGTGTACCAGCGGTAACTCTATCATTGATAAAGGCAGATTCCAGTGCACGGGTGACAGATGTTCCCACTCCTACAATTCTACGTTTTTCCAAAAGAGCTTGGTTAATGGCTTTGGCATTTTCAGAAGTTATGGTATACAATTCTTCTTTCATCCTATGTTGTTCAACCTGGTTAACTTTCACTAATTCAAAAGTTCCTCTTCCGATATGTAAGGTTAAATAAATTATCTCAATTCCTTTGTTCTTAATCTGAGTTAGAAGTTCTTTGGTAAAATGAATACCTGCAGTAGGTGCTGCTATGGAACCTTCCCTTCGACTATAAACAGTTTGATAACAAGTAGAATTTTTCAGTTCTTTCTTAATATAAGGCGGGGTTGGAACTTTGCCTATTTTCTGCAAAATTTCTGTAAAATTTCCTTCAGTCTTCATATCAAGAATGAAAACTCCCTGTTCCTCGTCCTTGCTAATAACCATAGCTTTTAACTGTGAAGAAAAGATTATTTCAGTTCCAGGAGAAGCTTTCCTGCCAGGTTTTAATAAAGCCTGCCAGCGATAATCGGACAGAGAATTAAGGAGTAAAGCTTCAACTTTTCCTCCAGTTTCCTTCTTATAACCAAATAAACGAGCAGGAACTACCTTACTATCATTTAAAACTAGCAAATCGTCCACTTTCAAGTAATCAATAATCTGAAAAAAATTTTTATGCCTAATCTCTTCATCTTTTCTATCAAGAACCATTAATCTACTTTTGTCTCTCTGTACCAAAGGCTCCTGGGCAATAAACCAATTTGGTAAATCATAATCAAATATAGTAATATCCATTAGAGGCCTCAAATATTTTTTAGTATAACCTGATTAATTGGATTCCCTGGTAATAATATTTTAAAATTTCTTCATAACTAAATCCCAGTGTAGCCATTCCATATGCTCCCCACTGAGAAAGTCCAACACCATGCCCGCTACCTTTACCTTTAAAAATAACTACTAAATCAACAGTTTCTTGACTCACTTCTATAACTGCTGGTAATGGGATTTCTTTTGGTTCAGTCAATTTTTTGGGTCTATTTAATAACTCAATTAATTCTGTAATGGTAAAATCTCTATCTTCCTTAAGAATATCACTCACTGTATTTTGAGGATTTTCATCTGGTTTTTTTACTATCTCAGAATTACTATTTTTAGACTTTACTTCTATTCTGTTACCACCCTTACTTTCCACATCAAATAGTGAACTTCTAATCAAATTAGGACCTATCATTAATCTAAAATCGTTAGCCTTAAGAGTAATCTTTTTCCCATTATCTCCCACAATTTCTACTGCTTTCACTCTACCAGTTTCTGTTTTTTCACCAATGATAATGTCTTCAATATAATTTAATTGCCAGCCCTTCTCCAATATTTTTGTTAATATTTCTTGTTCTGTGATGGAGTAACTCCAATGATGATTGGGTGGTGAAACAATGGACTCATATTCTGAAGGAACACTTCTCAAATAAGGAACATAACCACCCCATACATCTTCGCAATTTTCTGTATAACCACCGCTATCAGAATGATAAACTGCATTAATGGGTTGTCCCTCATATATTGCAACGATACCCCTGGTATCATTTACTGCTTGATTAGTGTCAGGATGTTCAGACAAAACACCGCCATATTCCTGACTGCTGGTCGTAGCACAGATATTATAACCCTGATCTATATATTTATTCATATTGGAGAGCGCAAAAGTTCTAGCAGCAATAGCCTGGGCTTTCAGCACTTCGGCAGGCCAATTTGGTGATATCTCTTTCTTTAAAACTCCATAGAGATATTTTTCTAATTCCACTACATTTATAACATTCAGAAGCGACTTTTTCGCATTTATTTCAATTTCACCTCTATATTTTTTATCTTCTACCTGAACAAAGCCTTCACCTGTGGGTATCACCTTAATTCCCTTATTAACATTGAAAGTATTGTTATTAATTTTTATCCCTTGTGGTTGGGCAGCTACTTTCAATGACTGGTTATCTTTTTGAATCAATAAGCATTTTCCAGTAGGTATTTCATAAATCTGCAATCCCCGGTCACCTTTCAAGGTAATGTTTTTGTAATCTACAAAGATTCCAACTCTTAAAACGGGAATTGTTGCCATTGTCTTTAGATTAATCACTAAAAAAATAATTACGATGATAAAAATGTATTTAAACAGCAGGTAAAATCTGGGTTTTTTACTTTTTTGAATATTGTTCAATAATTGTTTCATTAAACCTACTCCATTTACTTTGATCTATCCTGATACAGAACAAATATGAATTACCTAAAAATTCGTAAGAGAAATGTTAATAAGATACTTATTAGAATACACAATCCTAATGGGAAATAAAATACAAAATTTTTTTTACGAATCAAGATATCACCTGGTAAGCGAAAAGAAAAAGAAGTGAATTTATCCAGTAATAAGAAAAGTACACCAGCAACTAATATCATTATTCCAGTTATAATTAGTATTCTAGCAAAGGCATTCAGGTTATTCATCTTCTTTTAGATTCTCCTTTAGAATAGTGTTGAATTATCATCTCCAGTTAACTTATATTTTTGCTGGTAAAAATAGCGATAAGCCATTTCGGTTGTTTTTCTTCCTTGAGGGGTTCTGGTTAAAAATCCTTTCTGTAAAAGATAAGGTTCATGCACATCACATATCGTTTCTTTATCTTCATTTAAGGAGGCTGCCAGGGTTCCCAGTCCCACCGGTCCTCCCTTAAATTTATCCATTATAGTTAAAAGTAAACGCTTATCAATTTCGCATAAACCCTGATCATCAATTCCCATATTTTTCAGAGCAAAAAAAGCTATTTTGCTACTTATAACTCCCATCCCCTCAATCTGGGCATAATCACGTACTCTTTTTAATAATCTATTGGCTATTCTGGGTGTTCCTCGAGAACGCTTGGCAATTTCCCTGGAAGCAGCTTCTTCTACCTTGATTCCCAGAATAGTAGATGAACGGGCAATAATCTGATGAAGCTCTTCCTCATTATAATATCCAATTCGAGAGATTACGCCAAAACGACTTCTTAAAGGTGAAGTTATAAGGCCGGTTCTGGTAGTAGCTCCTATCAAGGTAAATTTTGATAAACCAATACGTATTGATCGAGCACTAGGACCTTTACCAATCAGAATATCCAGAGCAAAGTCTTCTAATGCCGGATATAAGATTTCTTCAACAGTTCGATTAAGACGGTGTATTTCATCAATAAACAAAATATCTTTCTCTTTGAGATTAGTTAAAATAGCTGCCAGATCTCCCGCTCTTTCAATAACTGGGCCAGAAGTCATTTTAATATTTACTCCCATCTCTCTGGCAATTATATTAGCTAATGTTGTTTTCCCCAATCCAGGTGGTCCATATAGCAAGATATGATCTATCGGTTCATTTCTTTTAAGAGCAGCTTTGATATAAATAGAAAGATTGTTCTTTACATTCTGTTGACCAATAAAATGCATTAATTGTTGCGGTCTTAAATTAACTTCAGAATCTGAACCTTCTGTTTTCAAATCTTTTTCAATTAAGTCTTCTTTTTTATTCATAATTGAATAACTCTATCTCATAGTTCATTTAAAATATTTCTAGCTATGATAAAAAAAATCCATTTTAATAATCCTTATTCAAATTGTACTCTATAAAAATTTTAATGTTACTATCAAAAAGGATTGATCTACTTTTTTAAAGCTTCTTTTATTAAATCTTCAATTTTATGTGAGCTTTGATTTGATATTTTCTCCAGAACCTTTAAAATTTTTTGTTTTGCTTCTCTCTCAGAATAACCTAAACCCTTCAAAGCTTCAATGCCTTCGTTTACAATATCTTGCTTCCCTTCTTTAACCACCAGATCCTGTTCAATATGGTACTGCTTAAATTTTTCCTTTAACTCCAGGATTATCTTTTTAGCCAATTTTAGACCGATACCCGATATACTGCTTATAGCGGTTAAATTTTCTGACAGAACAGCAAATTGAAAACTTTCCGGACCCATATCAGAAATTATATTCAATGCTACCTTAGGTCCAATTCCAGGAGTATCAATTAACATTTTAAAAAAATCTCGTTCACTCTTAGTTGAAAAACCATATAAGGCCATACGATCTTCCCTCACATATAAATAGGTATGGATGGTCTGAGGAAATTCATTAATATCAAACTTATTACTTGATGTAATATGAACTAAATAACCAACTCCATTTACATTAATAATAAGTAAGCCGGGTTCTATCGATTCCAACTTTCCTGTTAAAGATGATATCATAATCCTTATCCTTACCAGAGATATATAAAACTTAAAATCTCAAAATACCTCTTACTGCTTGAATTATCTTTTATCAGAACTTACAGATATCTTTTAATATGAATGCCTGTTGTGAATATGGCAAATAGCTACCGCCAGAGCATCTGCAGCATGCTCAGAATTAGGTTTTTGTGATAGTCTTAATAAGACTTTAACCATTTCCTGTACCTGATTTTTGGTGGCTCTGCCATATCCAACAACAGATTGCTTTATCTGTAAAGGGGTATAAACAAAAAAATCAGTTCCGGCTAAGGTAGCAGTTAATGCTACTGCTCCCACAACTTTTCCTACATTGAGCGCGCTTCTGGTATTTTTACTAAAAAATATCTCCTCAAGAACTATTTCCTGAGGAGAATAAGTTTTAATAAGATTATCTATCTCTAAATGTATCTTTTTAATCTTCTCAGTTAAGGCTTCGCTTATATCATTAACAATACATCCATATTTGATAGCTCTTATTTTATCTTTTTGAATTTCAACTAATCCATAACCAGTATGGTTAAGACCCGGATCAATACCTAAAATAACCAAATTTTTCCCCTATCCAGCTGTAAGTTCTTCTATGATTTTATCATCAATATTGAAATTAGCATATACATTTTGCACATCGTCATGATCTTCTAATTGTTCCATCAGAATTAACATTTGTTCTGCTTTTTTCCCTTCTAAATCTACAGTGGTCTGGGGAATCATAGTAATTTCTGCTAGGGAGTATTCTACCTGATTTTTTTCCAATATTTTCTTAAATTTTTCAAATTCGGTAGTAGATAAAGTGACTTCAACATTTTTTTCATCAATCCCAATATCATCTACCTCTACTTCTAAGGCTAAATCAAGTATTTTATCCTGGTCTACTTTCGCTCTATCAAATAAGAAATAAGCCTTCTGAAAAAAAATCCAGGCAACACAACCGGTAGAACCAAGATTTCCTCCATGTTTGGAAAAAATTCTCCTTATTTCGGAAACAGTTCTGTTCCGATTATCGGTGAGTACTTTTACTAGCACAGCTACCCCGCCAGGTCCATAACCTTCATATATAACTTCTTCATATGATACTCCATCAATCTCACCAGTACCTCTTTTTATAGCTCGTTCAACAGTATCATTAGGCATATTATTTTCTCTAGCTAACTGTATGGCATTTCGTAAGTCAGAATTTGTTTCTGGATCGGAACCATGTCGCGCTGCAACAGAAATAAGTCGATTAATTTTTCCAAATAATTTACCCCTCTCAGCATCAGCTTTCCCTTTTTTTCTCTTAATGGTACTCCATTTAGAATGTCCTGACATAAGGTTTTCCTCTTTAAAGTTTTTTTTATTTTAGCATATAAAAAAATCCGTTTCAATCACTGAATATATTGTGAATAATTTAATAATAGATCTTTACTTTGATTTATTTATTATTTGAAGTATGCACCCCATAGATTAAAATTTTGGGGCAGGTGGTATATTTCGTTTATGAACACTTAACCTTCTCATTCTTACAATGGCTTTTTCTATCTCCTGGTCCTGTAATTTCCCATATTTAAGAAAGTTATCTAATTGTTCATAGCTAAAACCCATTTCTTGTTCATCAGTCTGATTTTTCCATAAACCCGCCGAAGGAGTTTTGGAAATTATACTTTGAGGTATTGCTAAAAATTTAGCTATTTCAAAGATATCGCTTTTTAAAATATTTCCTAAAGGAAGAATATCAACGCCACCATCACCATATTTAGTGAAATAACCAATAGAAATTTCACTTTTGTTTCCTGTTCCCACAACTAAATATCCAAGTATGCTGGCAAAATAATAAAGTACTATCATTCTTAATCTTGGTTTAATATTAGCTCTGGCTATTTTATTATCATAAGTGGCATCAATATCAGTATTCGATAATAACTGTTGATATATTTGGGTAAGATCAATATTTCGGTAACTTATATGATATTTTTCAATAATACTCATTGCATCATGGATATCATTATCACTGCTTTCACAAGGCAATATTAAAGCCATATTATTTTCTGGAAAAGCCCTCTGACACAAAACAGCAACAACAGCTGAATCTATTCCACCACTCAAACCGTAAATAACACCTTTTTTCCCGGTTATCTGTACCTTTTTTTTAATCCAGATAATTATCTTTTCAACACATTCCTGTATTAATTTTACTTTTGACGGTATATTTTTTTCCATGTCCCCTCCAATAAAAAATTCCCGGCAGTGTCCTACTCTCCCGCAGGATATTCCTGCAGTACCATCGGCGCTGGAGGGCTTAACTTCTGTGTTCGGTATGGGAACAGGTGGTTCCCCTCC
>Ga0334887_1000190_pt1 | contig 104488 bp, 83 predicted proteins | sample GraSluR1_MG_10_FD_207217 | JGI IMG/M metagenome (GOLD analysis project Ga0334887, IMG submission 207217) | Sludge microbial communities from methane-producing bioreactor in Wageningen University, Netherlands - Granular Sludge_18_07-R1 | ecosystem: Engineered > Bioreactor > Anaerobic >...
GTACATTGTTTGCCCTATCGGTGAAAGAATACCTTAAGATTAACGTAGTGTCTACAGAAACCGTCAAGCTTTGAAACCTGCATAGCCAGTCTTATTGGCTATGACATTATTATACTAGGAGGTGTGACCCATGAATTACCCCGAGAGACTGTATCGGCTCGATATAGAGGGGAACCGCATTGAACCGGATGCAGAGATCTTAGGACTTTGGAAATGGGTAGAACGCTTCCAAAACGAATATGCCCGTCAAAATCATTCTCCATTGACCATCATTGAATATGGTTATGATTTAGCCGGTTTGGTCATGTATCTGAGGCAAAAAAACATTTCAGATTTTCAAAATGTCGATGCTTTGATTTTGCGAGATTTTCTGGACTACTTGCGTTTGAGCCAAGATCTTGCCCCTAAAACCATGAATCGCCATTTGTCGACCTTTCGCTCCTTTTTCCGTTTTCTCTGGGAGCAACGGGTGGTGACTCAAAATCCGGCAGCCGGGATTCGTTATGCCCGACTGACCAAAACCAGCGGTGGACATACCTATTTAATGCAATCGGAAGCCAAACAGCTGCTGCAATCTACGGAAGATCAAACCCGCTTTGCCCAACGAGATTTGGCGATGATTGCTCTCATGTTGTTTTGCGGTTTGCGGGTTTCCGAAGTTGCTGGGCTGAATCGTAATGATATCCGCTGGACCGAGCAGCTTTTGATTGTTCGCGGTAAAGGCAATAAAATTCGCGAGATCCCCATGAATGAGTATGTTTTAAAGTTGCTCAATGACTACTTGAAAGTTCGCCCCCAGCCCCTTTATAAACGGAAACGACAGCCCTCCGAAAACCCAATGGAACATGCTCGCAAGCAACTCGATGAAAAATCGGGAAGTCAGGAAGATGCTTTATTCATTTCCAGCCATTTGCGCCGCATCTCCACGCGGGGAATTCGCGATGTGGTCGATAAAGCCATGGAAAAAGTGGTTTTAGATGATCCAACCAAGCGCATTACCCCACATAAATTGAGGCATACCTTCGCCACATTGCTTTATTTGAACGGTGCCGATATCAACGTCTTAAAAGACTTGTTAGGTCATGCCGATTTATCGAGCACTCAAATCTATGCGGCCGTGGATCAACAGCGAAAACAACAAGCGATGCACCGTCATCCCCTGCTACCGGAGCATCAACAGGAAGGGAGGAAAGAATCATAAAGACCATTCAACGTCGTTATCTCTGGCTTTTTTACGGACTGATACTGCTATTTATGTTTCTTCTCTTTCGTTATGCTCTTTATACCAAGATTCAATGGCTGCCGGTGCTCGTAGCAATCATTGCCCTTATCTCCGCTGCTTGGGTAGCGCACCGCTTTTTACGTTGTCCAAATTGCAACAGTTTATCGGCCCTTGGCAAACTGACCCTTATGGATAATGGCAAGAAAACCATTTGCCCAAACTGCAATCGTGAGATTTTTTATGATGAAGCGAAACAAACAAAGAAATGAGAGGTGTATTTTATGAGTCTTGAAACCCGAATCGACAACATCTTTGCACTATGGCAGCGCGGCTTATGCCCGGGAGGCCAAGTATTGGTTCGCCAACATGGCAAGGTGCTTTATAGCAAGAACTTTGGTTATGCGAACCTGGAGCATCAAATTCCGGTTACCTCCCAAACCGTCTTTCACGTGGCATCGGTTTCAAAGCAGATTACGGTGCTGGCACTACTGCTCTTACAAGAAGAGGGCAAAGTCCATATCGACCACGATGTTCGCACCTATTTGCCGGATTTGATTTCTTTCACAGAGCCGGTGACGGTTCGCCAAATGATGAACAATATCAGTGGGATTCGCGATCAATGGTTAGCCCTGATTTACCATGGGGTGCGCATTGACGATACGATTACACAGCGCGACCTAAAGACCATCATTGCCAAACAAAAGAAGCTCAATTTCCCACCTGGGAGCAAATACCTTTACAGCAACAGTAATTTCACCTTAATTGCCGAAATCGTAGAACGCATCAGCGGCCAATCCTTTGCCTCTTTTGTGGAACAACGCATCTTCAAACCCTTGGGGATGTCGCACACTGTAATCCGCGACACCTATTGGCAGATGATCCCCAAGAAAGCTTACTCGTATCATGATAACGGCGAAGGCACTTTCACTTGGAATGTCTTAAATTACGCCGCCTATGGAGCTACCTCTTTGCATACCACCGCGGAAGATTTTATGAAAGTTCTTGAAAATTATCGTCATCCTAAAGTTGGTAGCCAAGCGACAATTGATCTGATGATGCAACGTCCCACCCTTACCGACGGCACTCTGAGCGGGTACGGCGGGGGTCTAATGTTGGGTGAATACCAAGGCCATCCTTATTTAGAACATGGCGGTGCCGATGCTGCTTTCCGTGCTCATATCATGCGCTTCCCTAATGATGATTTGGATATTGTGCTCTTGTCCAACACACAAAGTATGCCTATGAACCTTTTGGCTCGAAGGGTTGCTCATGTAATGTTGGATTTGGTGGAAGAAAAACCGGATTTGTTGCCGTATTTAAGAGAAGAATCCCAACGTGCCAAAACCGGTTTATTTATCAATTTAGGCGTACCCGATGTTGTTCAAGTCACCGAAGAACACGGCTTAATGATGAAGGGTAAAACCCCCTTGCGTCATGTAGAACATAATCGTTACCGCTTGGGGTATGGATTAACAGAATATCTCTTTACACAGGAGGGACTCGTCAGTGTTACCGGTCCGACCGTAACAAAGTACACGTTTATGGCAGATAAAATGGTCCCTGCGGAAGATGCCTTGCCGCTTTGCGGCTACTATTACAGCGAAGAACTGGAAACGCGGTATGAAATCTTGTATCGCGATGGCTTTCTGTATGTGAAGCACTTCCGCCATGGCGAGCATCGCCTTTACAAAGCTCCAGAAGACCATAAGACCTTTTTTGCATGGAATGGAGAGGTCAATGGTATTTTCGAGTTCATCGCCGATGAAAAAGAACACTACACAAAACTAAAGCTTTCAGGCGGAAGGATTTTAGGATTGGAGTTTCAAAAAGTACAACGATAACCTTTTATGAAAAAGCCGGAGCCCTATAAAGCAGGGTTCCGGCTTTGTTGTCGTAGTTGTATTATTTTAGGACCAGTCGTAGAGGACTTCGCCATCCATTTCTAAATAATTGGGGTTGACCGGATCATCCGGGAAGAATCGAACCACGAAACTACTGCTCGTCTCTTCGCCTTTGGCGCTGAGGTACTCAACGGTTGAGGTGATCCAGATCTTGCCCAAGTATTCCATGACCTGATAATCACTTTCGTTCTCAGGGAAAACAGCAGTAGTGGGGCGCGATAACGCTGCTCTAACTACATCTTGGGCACCTGACCAGAACGTTTCCGGATTTTCAACGGTTAAAGCGCCAAAGATACTTTGATGAAAGGTAAACACTGCGGCACCGTAGCCTTGATCTTCGCCCAGTTGATAAAACGCCAGTTCTTCAATTCTGGGTGTGATTCTCTGATACACTCTGGTAGTTTCATTAATCGTAATTTCTCTGGCTTTCCCAGTCAGTTCAATGCCATAACGAAGTGCGGTCTCCACATCACCTTCAAAAAGCCAGCGCTCTCCGTTGACGACTTTCAACCGAATCAGCTTATCTTCATAGAAGTAAAAGGTATAGGTCAACTTGCCTTCTTCTCGGGTCGCTCGATATACCGACAAAGTGTAACTAAGATCCGCACTCTGTTTGATAATCTCATCTTCGATTTTTTCAATGGGAGAATATTCTGCTTCGATGCTGGCAACACTGCTTCCGGCTAATTCTTCCACTTCAAAGCCAAAGCTTGGAAGCGTAGAAACAATAGGATCTCCTTCAACGGGCTGCTCTATGACGGGATTTGCAGCTTGCCTTTCTTGCCACCGCGTATATGCAATGCCTACCGCACTTCCTAAGAGAACCATTAAGACCATGAGGACTGCATAGCGTTTGTATTGTAATGAACGCTGCTCTCGCAAAATATCGGCTTCCGCTTGAACTTTCAGGATGGTTGATGTTGCCATGGTTTCGGTTTGATTTCGCTTTTCTTCTTCCAACAACTCTTTTTTTCGTTGCTCAAATTCTTGTTGGGTGATCATTTTTTTATCATAAGCAATCAGCAGCTTCAGCATTTCATCATAGGTATTGATACGAATCACGTCCTTCCCAGATCAACAACCGTACTATTTATTATTATACCCTCTTTTCCGATTGCTTACAACAGGAAATTCGATTTGGCTAAAAACCTGTGCGTCAAATCACATGCGCAAAGTCCAGAATTGTGGTATAATTGACTTATGTTTTAAGAAAGAGTGAGTTGATTTTATGACGTCGAATTTAAAGAAAAGGTTCTTTGAACTTTTGGGGCATTTGTTTGTTGGCCTAGGTGCTTTGGGTATTGTGCTACCGATATTGCCAACAACACCGTTTCTTTTATTGGCTTCGGCATGTTACTTACGCGGTTCGGAGAGACTGCATCGTAAGCTCTTATCTCACCCAGTCTTTGGTAAAATCCTAGCAGATTATATACAACACCGAGCGGTCAGCAGAAAGAACCGGCGTAATGCCCTGGTACTTTTGTGGACATCGCTGCTTTTATCGATTGTTATTAGTGCAAAACCGTTGCTGATGATTCTGCTCCCTTTCATTGGCATCGCTGTTACCATACATTTGTTACACTTACGCACTCTACCCAGTGAAGAAGCAGCCTAACACATTAAAAAGCGAAAAACCCCGGCAACAGCTCCTTTGAACTGCTGCCGGGATTCTTTTTTTTAGGGTATTGAAATCATAAGGAGCATTGGGCCGCTGACAATGATGTTGCCGTTGACCTCAAATACATCGACAGATTCAATGATGATCTTCATTTTGGCAAACGTGTTTTCCACGACAAAAGTCGCTTCTTCCAGGTTGATTTCGCCTTTCTCACCGGTTCGCTCCCTTAGACGCTCATACAGCTCCATGAGCTTAAACTCTAAGAGTACTGTTCCGGAAGAATCTCTGAGCTCAATGTTTTGCAAACCATTGACCATGGTCTGTTCCAAACGATACTGCTTCTCTTGAATCACAAACTCGCGTTGGAACATCGATCCTTCTTTGTTGCCTTCCGAGAAAATCACTCGAGTCAGATACTGATAATCCTCCGTCAACAATTCTAAGTCTTGGGTCAAGAATAAATACATTCTTACAGTACCCGGCTCTTCGTATTCATACAAGGGAAAACCAAATGTTTTTTCAAAATACCAATCATAGTAGACTTGGAACCCTTCCGGTAACCAAGACAACTGATCAAGACGACCGATTCGTTCCAAATAGAACAACGCCTCGGTAATCTTTTGACGATCTTCTTGGGAAACCGGGGTGGTGATTACAACCTCATCGTTTTGAATCATGTCGTATTTCATCAGGGTGCTTTCCAAATGATTGATATGACTGTTGCGACTAATGGTAAATGCGTCTATAGGCGGGGTGATTGACAGAACCAAGAAGAACACCAGTAATCCTGCAACGATTCCCTTTCGCTGCCAACGAGCCAAGCTCAAAGCAATTCCGGCCAAGATGGCAAAGACTCCATAGAGAATAACGAAGTAGCGCTGATGGGTCATGGGGTTTTGCTGTATGGTCAAAACCGAAGCAACCAACTGAAACAAAACAATGGGAATCAGGATTTTCGGTGCCCACTTACGGAAAAGCTGAGTAAAGCTGTTCTCAATGTGCATGGTCAACAGGGTCACAAAAATCACGGTTGCCGAATAGGAAACCAGCATGGGTTCTAATAAATTGTCAGTCCAGAATTCCCCACGAAGATTCAGCACGACATACGCGAGCAATATGACCGTGAACACCATGGTCAGAGGAATGACGATGTAGGATAATAAAATATCTAACACTTTAGGAGAAGAGATCTTCTGCTGTACTTGCGTTTCTTTTTCATCGGACGTTTCCAGACTTTCCTGTGGGAAAAAAGGAGCTAACGATAAGAAAAAGATCGGTGTAAACAATACGAAGATCAAGTCTGCCGAGTAACTGTAGAAACGATAACTCAGATTAAACAGCAGCTGATCAATGGCAGTGATAATGGCGGCAACGCCTAACATGATCACACCGCCATAGAGAAGTGCTTGAAAGAAGTTTTTGAAATTGGACATAAGGCTTTGCTCAAAGCTGTATCGGTGTTGAATAACCGGCAACCAAATGAACAAAACCGCAAGAGCTACCGAGAGAATCCCGGTTCTGGAAACAGCCTCCATACTATACTCGGGTAATTGTAAGATGGTGAGGAAATGTAACCCACCAATGATTAGCGCAATCCCTGCTAATCCCAAACGTATCTGTAACCCGCGGTTGGCAATGAAGCGTTCATAAGCATGCTGGGCTGCAGCCGAGGCAATTGCTAAAACCACGCCGGTATTGATGTATGGTCCTAATTGAACCGTGGTTCCATGTATTTCTATGCCGATTAAACCGGCGATGACGACCAAAAAAAACGTTGAGACAGGATATCTTCGTGCGGAAACACTTAAGCCTAACCATTTCTCTTTAAAATATTGAGCTATTTTCATGATAAAACCCCCTTTGTTGGTTTCAATTTAAGTATAGGGGTAATTTTACCAAACGTCAAGAAAAATCGGGAAACTGTGATTTTAGTCACTTGGTTTTTCTGGTATTCGCAAAAAGCTTTTCGTAACTAATCGGTTCTGATGTGTAATGGGGTCTGTCAAGAGTTTTGGCTTTATTCATATTTGAAAACTCCTTTCATGCCATTTTTTTCAATAAATTCAAGTGTTTCAGCAACCTTTGTACTATGAGAATAGTTCTCTAAATTTTTATTGTTCAAAAGCAACTCACCAATCTCAAGAATTGGTAAAACATTCATTGCTTTTAGTACCAATTCTAGTTCATGTTCGGATGTAAATTCCTGTGCTAGTTTTGCTAATCGTTTCAGGTTCCGATCAACAGCCGAAATTTTCAAGGAGGTATCAATGTCCTTTTTGTCGAGAATATACTCCAAAAGTTCATCACTTCTCATTTTTGATAACGCATAAATTGCATTATCTCTTACGAGCTCATCGTGGTGGGTCAAGAAAATTGCTTTCAGTTTTTCGGATATCAGTTCTTTATTCGTTTCGACATCTGGATTTGAATAATAAAACCCTCCTACCGCGAGAAGTGCTGCTATAAGTTTTTCATTTGAAACTTCAGTTGTTGTTTCAAGTAAGATTTTCTTTCCAACTTGAAATGCTACATCCTTATCAGCGACCAATAACTTCTTCATCGCTATTACAGTCACTTCATTATCAAAAGAGTCTATTATGTTCTCGAGTTGTGTTGTGGGCAATTTCCCGATTGCTACCATATACCCTTTGGCATTATCGCTTAAAGATTCTCCATTGAGAAGAGGTATTAGCGATTCTATTTCCTTTGTTTTCATGAAATACATTTTGATTAAGGAAGTTTCAACCTCGGGACTTAAGTTCTTATTTTCTAGGAGTTCGATCATTTCTTCCTTACTAAAGGTATCATATTTCTGAATCAAGGCGCTGAGCAAAGGTATAAGAGCGATTTTCCCTTGATCATTGATCATCTCTTTGTCGATTTCAATAATTTCGTTTAGGAGCTCGTTCGGTTTATCTTTCAATTTGAGAGCGTAGATTTCGTCTTCGGTCATTTGGGAATAAGGTTTAAGGGAATCGATCACACCACTACTCATCGTAGCAAAAACACTTCTATAAGTAAAAATATAGAAAATAATGGACGCCCCCGCGATTAATAAAAGCCACTTAGACAGATGGTATTTCCTTTTCATAATTAACCTCCTCTGTTTTTTTCTATAGCAACTCAGTGAATATTGTAACCAATACGAGTAATTATGTCAATATTTATTTTATTAATTATTTTAGACGACTTCGTATTTAATTAGAAAACATATATTTTATACAAGCGCTCCGCGGTTATGAACAACAAAAAAACGCCTGCACGAATGCAGACGTTTATAAATTATGGTAGCGGAGGTCGGATTTGAACCAACGACACAGCGGGTATGAACCGCTTGCTCTGCCAGCTGAGCTACTCCGCCAAGGAAATGGTGGCACAGGCCAGAATCGAACTGGCGACACGCGGATTTTCAGTCCGCTGCTCTACCAACTGAGCTACCGTGCCAATGTTCTTTATTATAAGGGGTAGACCCACCTTATGACAAGGATATTTTCTCGCTTTTTTTTAAAGTTTCTCTTGGATAAGCACGGTTTCAAAATCATAAATTCATAAAACCGACACGATTTTTTGGACAAAACAAGAAGGGTTTCCATTTCTTTGAGGAGAATCTTTAGAGTAGTAATAGGGAAGCGAGAGGGCTTGTTTCCTATTAATGGTAAAGGAGTGATCCCCTTGAGTCAATATGTGATTCGTCAAATTTCCGATGCAGACCGCCCAAAAATTTATGAGTTTCTGCAAGAACATTGGGGCACAGCGAAAAATGTTAATTCTAAAGGTGTTGTACAGACCGATACATTACCCGGATTCATTGTTTATCAGGATGGCTTTATCGTTGGATTGATTACATATCACATCCGCGGTGAAGACTGCGAACTTGTGACCATCAATTCTATTTTGAGTAAAGTTGGTTTAGGTTCTTCTCTCCTGCGTAGCATGGAAGATGCTGCCCGAGAAGCCGGTTGCAAACGTGTTTGGTTGATCACTACGAACGACAATATCGATGCCTTGCGCTTCTACCAGAAACGTGGTTATGAATTCTCCAACCTGTTCTTGAATACCGTAGAAAAATTAAGAGAAGTCAAACCCGAGATTCCAGTGGTGGGCCAATCCGGTATTTTGATGAAACACGAAATTGAATTGCAGAAGATGCTCTAATTTCAGCTCCTCGCCACCATGCTCCGGCAGACTATTTCTGCCGGAGTTTTTTCAGAGTATAATCAGAATATAAAAAGAAAGCAGGAATAAAACATGCCTGAATCCACCCAAAGTAGCCGTGCCATTTTAGCCGGTGGCTGTTTTTGGTGCATGGTCATCCCTTTCGATGAATATGAAGGGGTTTTGAATGTCACTTCAGGGTATACCGGAGGACATTTGGAAAATCCAACCTATGAACAAGTGAAAAGCCAGCAAAGCGGCCATTTGGAAGCTGTAGAAATTCTTTATGATGCAACCAAAATATCTTTCACTGAACTTCTAGAGATTTACTGGCAGCAAATCAACCCTACCGATGACGGAGGCCAATTTGGCGATCGCGGTGATTCCTACAGGACCGCCATCTTTTATACCGATGAAGCCCAGCGTTTAGAAGCCGAAGCCTCCAAGCAAAGCTTAGTTGACTCGGGTAAATTCAAGAAACCTATCGTTACCCGGATCTTACCGGTGCAATCCTTCTACATTGCAGAAGAGTATCATCAGGACTATGCCAAAAAAGCACCCGAGGCCTACGCCAAAGATTTTGCAGTCAAAGAACGCAAACAATTCATACACCAGACTTGGAATGAGTTAGAAAATACTCCTAACGAAAAAAAGAATTGACAAAAAGGGGGACTCCTCTTATAATGTCAGCAACAACCTATGACCAAAGAGTAGTAACAGAGTCCTTGTGTTCCCCAGAGAACCGCCCTTGGCTGAAAGGCGGTAGCACAAGATCCGTGAACTCGCTTTGAGAGGTGGCAAATCTTGCCCGGTGGCTCCGTTATCGCTATGAGTGGAATTCACTGTTAAGGTGGATTCAACAAGAGTGGTACCGCGGCCCCGTCGTCTCTTTGCAGAGGACGGGGTTTTTTATATTCAGAAGGAGGAACTACGATGAGTCGTTACAATCGCGAAGTCGACCGTAAATGGCAGAAAAAATGGGATGACGTTCAACTTTACCGCTTCAATCCGGAAAATGCAGACAAGAAGATTTATTGCCTCGAAATGTTTTCCTACCCCTCGGGTTATAATCTTCATGTAGGGCATTGGTACAATTTTGGTATGACCGACAGTTGGGCTCGCATGAAAAGAATGCAAGGCCACGAAGTCTTTCACCCTATGGGCTTCGATGCCTTTGGTTTACCGGCGGAAAACTTTGCCATTAAGTCCGGTATTCATCCCATGGATTCCACACTTTCCAATATCGCTACCATGGAAAAACAGTTAAAGGAAATGGGAGCGACCTATGATTGGAATTATGAGTTAATGACCTGTGCCCCGGATTATTACAAGTGGACCCAATGGATCTTCCTGCAGTTTTACAAAAAGGGATTGGCATATCGAAAAAACGCACCGGTCAATTGGTGCCCCAGCTGCCAAACCGTATTGGCGAACGAGCAAGTCGTGGAAGGCCAATGCGAACGCTGCGATACCCTGGTCACCAAGAAAAACCTGACCCAATGGTTCTTCAAAATCACCGATTACTCGCAAGAATTGTTAGATGGGCTTGAAGATTTGCATTGGCCGGAAAGTACCAAGCAAAAGCAACGGAACTGGATCGGTCGTTCGGAAGGTGCACATATCGATTTTGCTGTGCAGGGCCATGACAACGAATCTATCCGGGTTTTCACCACTCGTGCTGACACCTTGCTCGGAGCTACCTATGTAGTTATGGCTCCGGAACACCCCATGGTGCATCACATTACAACCCCTGAATTTAGCCAGGCCGTGCGAACCTACCAAGAAGAAACCAAAAAGCAAAGCGAAATCGAGCGGTTGTCAACCGTGAAAGAAAAAACCGGAACCTTTACCGGAGCTTATGCTACGCATCCGATCACCGGAGAAGCATTGCCGATTTGGATTGCTGACTATGTCTTGGCCACCTACGGCACTGGTGCTGTAATGGCAGTCCCCGGTCACGACGAGCGCGACTTTGAGTTCTCCAGCAAGTATGATTTACCAATCCCCCGCGTGATCAAAGCCAAAGAAGAAGGAATCGATGAAACCCTACCCTTCTGTGAATATGGCATACTAGTCAACTCCGGCAAATACGATGGTCTTACCTCGGAAGAAGCCCTCAAAGCAATTGTTGGTGATTTGGAAAAAGAGGGAAAAGCTCAGGCCACCATCACTTACCGTTTACGTGACTGGCTGATTTCACGGCAACGCTATTGGGGGGCCCCCATCCCTATGATTCATTGTCCGCATTGCGGTACTGTTCCGGTTCCAGAAGAAGACCTACCGGTCTTACTGCCTTATGATGTGGAGTTTACCCCCGACGGACAATCCCCCTTGGCGAAAAACGAAGAATTCATCAAAACCACCTGCCCTGTATGCGGAGGCCCGGCGAAACGCGATGCCGATACCATGGATACCTTCGTTGACTCCTCTTGGTATTTTTTGCGCTACCCCGACAACAAAAATGCAAGCCAAGCCTGGGACAAAGAATGGATTAACCGAATGCTTCCGGTCGATAAATACGTGGGTGGCCCGGAACATGCTTGTATGCATTTGATTTACGCTCGTTTCTTTGTCAAAGCTTTACGAGATTGTGGCTATTTGAACTTTGACGAACCCTTCCTCTCGTTGACTCACCAGGGCATCATCTTAGGACCCGACGGGAACCGTATGTCCAAGTCCAGAGGCAATGTCATCTCGCCAGACCCTTATATTGAAGCCTATGGCTCCGATATTCTGCGTTTATTCATTGGTTTCACCTATGCCTATACCGAAGGTGGGCCATGGAACGATGACAATGTGAAGGCCATGTCGCGTTTTATTGACCGTATTGAGCGCTGGATCGACCGCTATATGGAAATTAAGTCTACTCCAAGCAGCGGTCCCTTTGATCAAACTGCCGCCAAACGTGTGCAGTTCTACCGGCATCAGGCCATCCAATATTGCACCCGCGATATGGAGATCTCTCAGTTCAACACTTCCATTGCCAAAATCATGGAGTTCTTAAACGCGTTGAACCAATACGACAAAGAAACCGAGCAAAAGGATAGCGCCCTTTTGGAAGAAGCTACCGCAGACCTGTTGCGCTTGCTCGCTCCTTTGGCCCCGCATTTAAGCGAGGAATGTTGGGAAATGATCGGCAAGCCCTTCTCCATCCACCAAGAACCCTGGCCCCAGTGGGATGAAGCAATGCTGCTCCATGACACCGTGGAACTGGCCGTTCAAGTCAACGGAAAGATCCGTGACCGTTTGGAAGTGGATCGCGAAGAGAAAGAAGAAACTATTCGTTCCATGGCTCTGGAACTACCGACCTTGGCTCCTTTCTTGGAAGGGAAAACCGTAGTTAAGGTGATCCTGGTCAAAAATCGTTTGGTTAATATCGTAGTAAAATAGAAAAAGATATTGATAGGGGACGGTTCTCTGCCCTCGAAATTTGACAATTAAATGTCAAATTTCGAGGGCAGAGAACCGTCCCCTACTTTTAAACTTTTTAAATCTCTTGTTTACCAAATAAGCGAGGAGCAAACAGAGTGTTGATTTTATACGTCAAATACTCCCCGTCGATTTTCGACACCAACGCCTCCACAAATTTGGTTTTGAACCCTTCTTCGCTGACAGATGCTAATCCCTCAAAGATGATTCTTCTTCCCGGCACTTCGGAGAGTTCAATCTCAACAGCATCCTCGCCAAAGAAGATTTTCATAAGACGAGAACTGGGGATTTCCAAAAACGAAAAGCGACATTTCAAGACCAATCTCAGATCTTCGTCATAGGCAAACTCCCCTTGGCTACTAACCCAGTAGGATTCACCGCGAATTTCGATTTGAGTCGCAATTCCCTTTCCAAAACCAATCGGTAGGGTATATTTCTCGTCGCCTTCTTCAAACAAAACATAAAAATGCTTTTCCGTGGAAAACAGTTTCAACCGTTGCAACCCTTTGCTGTAACTGTTTTGGGTCACCTGCTGAATTAACGGCATCAGTCCAATGTTGGCATTTTGTTCCCCATGAATCTTATACGAACGATTTTTGAACTGCTTACTCAATTCCGGTAGCGCTTGAACCTCTCTTGTTTGCATCGTAAGTTTCGCATTCCAGCCATGATTGGGAAGCCATTGCAACTCTCGCAACTTCTGTAAGGCAACAGGATCCTCCGGCAACGCTGTTGAGGAAGGTAGATACTGAGCAAAAAAGCGATGCAACTCACGGAAGAATCCGCCTTGTTGAAACAATTCGCTGATTCCTCCCGTCGTCACGACAAGAAGGTTACTATTGGGAAAACCGGCCACATTCTGACCAAACATCCCGTTTAGGAGAAAAGACTTCCCTTGCTTACTAACCCAAACATGATATCCATAGTGATACGCCCCGGTCGATTGTGGTGCTGCCATTTGCATCTTGGTAGCTTCGCGAATCCAAGCTTCCGAAATCAAGCGTTCTCCTTGCCAAATTCCATTTTGCAAATAGAGCAACCCGATCTTTGCCATGTCTTCCGGGGTCATATACATACCCCATCCACCTTTTTCAATCCCTTTTGGGCAAACCTCCCAGTCTACTCGTTGGATTTGCATGGGTTGGAATAGGCGCGGTTTCAGATATTCCATGAGCGATTGGCCACTAACATCTCTGACAATGACCGAAAGCATATAAGAATTCATGCTGTTGTAGGCAAATTCTGCACCCGGCTCAAAGCGAAACGCGGATTCTAAGTACGCTTTCACCCAATCGGTTTCGGTCACTGCTCCTAATTCGTTGAAGGTAATGCCGCTGCTCATCGTTAAAAGATGGCGAACCGTCAAAGCCTTATGCGTGACTTTCGCCACTAAACTGCTCTTCTTTACTAAATCGACCACCCGGTCTTGTAGATTGAGTTTCCCTTCATCGATGAGCATGCCAATAGCTAATCCTGTTATCGATTTACAAAGCGAGTGCGTTGTCGTCCAAATTTGAGGATTATAATCTCCATAAGCAGTTTCGGAAATCACATTGCCGTTACGCAGAATCATTAGAGTATGCAAATCCAGCGACGGATCTTTCTGCAACGCTAACAGAAACTGTTGTACTATTTCAGAAGGAACACCCTGCGATTCAGGAGTAGCTCGGGGTAACGTCGTCAAGGTTGCTTGACTCGGAAAAGGTTTTTTCTGAGGTACATATGGAATAATGGGTTGTGTTTCACTTTTGCGATCAAACACCTGTAGAATCAATTTAATACCATTTGCTTGTACTGTAAGGTCCATCGGTTTCCCCCCAAACTACTTAAATCAATTCGTCCGGTTCGTCGATTCCAGGAACCCTTGCAATAAGCTGATCCCACAGAGCCTCCCGGCTGGCTTCCTCTCCAGCACTGAAGAGCAAGGGAGCTTCATGCAAATTCAAGGTTTTTCGTAAAACAGAAGCGGCTTGTTGCCACTGACTGCGTTTCAACTTATCTCTTTTCGTACCAACCACGATGAAAGGCCGGTTGTAATGTTGCAAAAACTCGGTCATTTCTTGATCCAAAGCCGATGGTTCGTGGCGGCTGTCCACCAACTGCACGACCAAGCTTAACTGGGGACGTCGGACTAAATAGTCTTGCATAAGCAAACTGATGGATTGCTGTTTGCCTTTCCCCAAAGCGGCATAACCATAGCCCGGCAAATCCACCAAATGAAAGCGTTCGTTGATCTTATAAAAATTCAAAGTTTGGGTTTTTCCCGGTGTTCCGGAAGTTCTGGCTAAGCTCTTTCTCTGTAACATGGAATTGATCAAGGTTGATTTTCCCACATTGGAACGACCCACCAAGGCGATTTCCGGCATGGAGTCCGGTGGACATTGGGACATAAAGCCCGCCGACATCACCAGTTCTACCGATTTAATCTTCATAACGCTCTCCTTATGGCTGTTTATTGTTGTTGCCGCATTTGGCGATCTAATCCAGGAATCAATTTTGGCAAAGCCTGTTCATATTGATCAACAAAATGAATCTGTAAGCGCTTACGCACCACTTCCGGAATTTCTTCCATATCTTTGCGATTCTCTTCCGGCACGACCGCTTCGTGTAGTCCTGCTCGGTAGGCAGCTAGTAATTTTTCTTTTAAGCCGCCAATCGGTAAGACATTACCCCGCAAGGTGATTTCACCGGTCATGGCAATATCACGCCGCACCGGGTGTTTGGTGAAGGCAGAAACTAAAGCCGTCACCAAGGTAATCCCAGCTGAAGGCCCTTCTTTTGGTACGGCCCCTTCCGGCACATGAATATGAATATCTACGTTTTGGTAAAAATCCGGTTTCAAGCCGTAGGACTCGCCGCGTGAACGCACATAACTCAAAGCGATGCGTGCGGATTCGCGCATGACTTCGCCAAGTTTTCCGGTCAAAATCAAGTCCCCTTTGCCTTGCATTAAGCTGACTTCAATGGGAAGGATCTCGCCGCCCATTTCAGTCCAAACCATACCGGTGGCAACCCCGACTTGGTTTTGCTTTTCTGCTTCCGTATGACTATACCGAGGAATGCCTAAGTATTTCTCTAATCGATTCGCCGTCAAACTCAAAGTTTCAGTTTCGCCATCCAAGATCTGACGGGCTCGTTTGCGGCAAATAGCTCCGATTTGACGCTCCAATTGACGCACCCCGGATTCGCGGGTATAGAGACTAATGATGCGACGCATGGTTTTATCGGGAATCACCAATTGCTCAGGGTTGACCCCGTTTTCCTTCAACTGTTTCGGCATCAGATGACGCTTGGCAATTTCAAGTTTTTCTTCTTCGGTATAGCTGCTCAACTCCAGAAGTTCCATTCGATCTAAAAGAGGCCGCGGAATCTGATACGCATTGTTAGCAGTAGTAATGAAGAGAACCTGCGATAAATCAAAGGGAATCTCTAAATAGTGGTCCGAAAAGGTGCTGTTTTGTTCCGGATCCAATACCTCTAAAAGTGCCGAAGCCGGATCCCCACGGAAATCGGAACTGGTTTTGTCGACTTCATCTAAGAGAAAGACTGGATTCCTTACCCCAGCTTGACGAATGCTTTGAATGATTCGCCCCGGCATGGAAGCCACATAGGTGCGGCGATGACCGCGAATTTCGGCTTCGTCGCGCACGCCACCCAAGGACAAGCGGATGAATTTACGGTTAAGAGCTCGTGCTACGGAACGCGCCAGCGAGGTCTTACCGGTTCCGGGAGGTCCCACCAAACATATAATTGGCCCCTTCAAGCTCTGGCTCAATTGGCGTACTGCTAAATATTCTAAAATTCGTTCTTTGGGTTTATCTAACGCATAATGATCTTCGTTTAAGACCTTCTCAGCAAAATGGATATCGAGCACATCTTCACTTAAGGTATCCCAGGGGAGCTGTAAGACTGTTTCCAAATATTGACGCAAAACTGCTGCTTCAGGAGTACTGGCCGGCATACGTTCCAAACGAACGATCTCTTTTTTAATTTTTTCCTTATGCTCTTCGGCAAGGTTGACAATGGCTTCTACCTGTGCCATCATGCGCTCTTTTTCAGCTTGCTTTTCTTCGGTTTCGCCTAATTCACTTTGAATCACTTTCATTTGCTCGCGCAAATAGTAATCTCTTTGACTTTTCGACATCTTCAATTGGGTTTGTTGTTGAATAAAAGCTTCTAAATCCTGCCGTTGAATGGCTTTATCGACCATCACGTTCAATTGTACCAATCTTTTTTGCAATGAGGTTTCTTGTAAGAGCTGAAGTTTGTCGGTGAAATCCAATTGCAAATGGGTCGCTAAAAAATCACCAAAGTGCCCCGGTTCTTTGAGCAAAAGCAAATCTTTCACTAAAGAAGACGGATACCTTGAAGTGTTTTTTGAGGATAATAATCGAAACCGCTCCAACAAACGTTCTACAGAAATCTGCTGCTGTTCTGTTGCATACGAATCATCGGGCCAGGGCATGACCATTGCCGTTAACGGACCGTCATTTTCCTGATGATAGATATCCACGATTCCTCGTTGAATTCCTTCCATAACCACCGATTTTTGCCCTTCGGTTAGCTTCATTACTTGTTTAATGCTACACAGTGTGCCAACCCGAGGCAATTTACTGATTTCCACTTTACCGGAAACCGCATTCTCTTCTTTTTTGTAGCCAACAATGAGGATTTGTTCTCCACGGACCATGGCTTGCTCTAATTCTTTTTCTACCTTGTGTTGTATAAAATCCAACCGCAACATGGCGTGCGGAAACACAATCACTTCTTCTAAGGGTAATACCAAATAACGTATCATTTCTGACAAGCGTGTCAACTCCTTAATTTCACATGCGAATAGGATATCATTCTATTCGTAACAATATATATTCGCGAAAGAGTCGCAATTATCCTGCCGAGCAAAGACTCTACCATTTCCTACTCTGATTCAAAAAATACCTCTTCCTTCTCGGAAGAGGTATTGGTATTTAGTAGCCTTCTTCTATGACTAGTTTGCCCATGCTTTCTAATTTCTCTTTGATCAATCCAATGGCAGTGCGACGCGGCTTGACACCCACTTGTTTGAACAACGGCGACGCGTGCGCATCGTTAATGGCATTACCCACCATGAAGGTGATGACGTCGGCGTCCATGAGCAAGCGACAAAAGCGTTCCACGGAGGTTTGCTCTCCCCATTGGTCCGCAGGTTCATCCAACAAATTCACCGCTTGGTTCAAAAGCAGCGCTCCTTCACTGACCATATCGATTCCCTCCATGCGGTATTCCGGTGGAGAGGCAAAGCCCAAGTTACTGTCGACCAGTTCCACTCGCCGGTTCAACTCCCGGGCAACAATATCGGCAGTGGTGGAGCCACAAATCATCTTTTTCCCCTCTTTGGCCATGAAGGTTGCAACAAAACTGCGGTCTTCACTGCGCATTTTCGGAGGACCAGTGAGAATATTCAACATTTTGGCAGGTCGATTCTTGATTAGAAGAAAAGTGGTGTCATCCACATAAATTCCGTCGGTTAAGGCTTTGGTTTTTTCACTCAACGTATGAAGAAGTGAGCTTTCGCCGGAATCCCCTTCCGCCAGATACTGCCACAAGTTTGCGATTCCTTCACTGCCAATGCCCATGACATACTGTTTACCCATTCCGGCCTGACTGGCGCCATCGCTCAACAAGAGCAAGCGGTCTCCGTTACGCAGTCGCCCGTAGTATTCGCCCACCATTTCGTGCCCGGCTGAAAAAAACTCTGGCTTTAGGACCTGACAAATTCGCTCTCGTTCCATAATGGCATGAGGTGATTCATAGGTAAACAGCGAGAATTTTCCGTCATTCATGAGCTGCACGGCAGAGAAAGCCGAAAAAGGAGCCACTTTTTTGCGTGCGATATGCATAGAAGCCGCCACCGTTTGGCAGGCGGTGCGAAACGACATTTCGGTTTTAGCAAGCTCAATCAAGCGATTCGCACAGGTAATGGCCGCAATGTTGGCATAAATACCGGAACCAATGCCGTCACAAACCACAAAAACCGTATAAAAAGGGGTGCGCAAAAATAAAGTGGTATCGCCGCAGACGCTTTGCCGATGCTTGGTCTGTTGATTCAACCAACTCTGATAATAAATCACTTGCCTCACCCCGCTTTGGCTATTTTTTCTCTTCGTCGAATAAATCGGTGATCTGCCGAACCAGATCTTCGCTTTGGGCTGTGTTTTTACCTAAGAAATGAGCCAACTGTTGCGAGAAACTGATTTGGTGATCCAGTAGTTCTTTCACATGTTCTAAGGTTTGGCGTTTGATCAAATCGATTTGACTGTCGTCAAACTTGACTTGACTGATATTGGAGTAGATTCCAACATATTGGTTCTCACCGCGCAATGCATAGAGAATCTCATGGTATTTCACGCCATATTTGCTGCGTATGGCTTCGAACTGTTCTTGTTCGCCACGGGCTAGTTTTTCAAATCCGTCGCCATTGAGCAAATAGGTAATTCGTCTTCCCAATATTCCGTTATTGCAGAAAAACATTTTCTGAAAGGACGGATTCATATGGATCAAACGCAAGTCTCCGTCGAGGATAATGATGCCATCGGGACTGGTTTCCATGATTTTATCGGTACGCTGTTGTGCTAAACGCCGCATATAGGGTAAACACATTTCTGGGTCTGCTAACCCACGAACCACAGCAATGGCTTTTTCGCGGCAGGTATCGTAGCCGCAAGCACCGCAATTGAGTTGTTGCTGCAAATCACCTTTACCGGTGCGTTCCAGCGCCATTTGGATTAAGTTCTCTTCTACTTCGTCAAAAATCACGGCTTCTTCTTTATTGAACTCGGTTGTCGTGGAAACGGTCGGCCTCGGAATCGCAGTTTTGATCTGCTTCTGCCGATTAACATATTCCAATAGCGACTGCTTTTTCATGAACAAATTTTTCTCACCCGGGAAAGCAGGGCCGTTGATGCAACCTCCGGCACAGAAAAGCGGTTCAATCAGCTTGTATTGCTGATGCATGCTGGAATCAAAGAGGGAAATTAATTCATCGGGTCCGCTGATATGCAGAATCTCGCTGCTGGAGATATCGGTTTCAAGCTCACAGGTTTTAAGTAAGCCGCTTTGTAACGGATACAAGCGTGCCGTGTTGAAGTCGCCAGCGTTATCGAAATTGCTTTCGGGGCAAGCTGCGACATCGACCGCTTCTGCTTCCAACCACTGAATCAATTCAACAAAGGTCAAAGCTTCATCAATGGCTCCCCGCAATTCCGGGCGCATGGCTTCTTGCTTCTTTGCGGCACACGGGCCAACGAACACCACTTTGCTCTCCGGACCTAAGCGCTCTTTGATCATGCGACCATGAGCGATCATCGGCGAGACTACCGGCAACATTTGCGGAATCAACTCTGGCTTATACTTCTCAATATAATTAACCACAGCCGGGCAGGCAGTGGTGATGTTGCCATGGTCCAGAAGTTTCATGGTCTCTTCCGAGACGACTTGAGCCCCTTCTGCGGTCTCCGCTACATAGGAGAACCCTAATAAGCGCAATGCGGAGGGCAAGCGTCTGGCACTCCAACCACTAAAAAGGGCAGCAAAAGAAGGTGCAACAGTCACGGCTACGGTTGGATGATCCTGCAACAGCTGTTTCACTTTTGCTAAACTGGGAGCAATGACTTTGGCATGCTGGGGACACTCCCGCACGCAACTGCCACAGTGAATGCAGAGCTCATCGGTCACTCGAGCTTGTCCATTACTGATTCGAATTGCCTTTACCGGGCAAACCCGAATACAACGATGACAATCTTGACAATGGGCGAATTCGGTGTAGATGACATTGGGAATCATCCGCACCTCGTTGATATTGAATTTTCGCTCTTTCTGCTCCATGGTATCCCCTTCTCTTATTGTCTATTTCATCTGAAATGCTCTCAATCGATTATAACCGAAAAGCGCCTATCTTTCAAGGCGCTATCGGAAGGGTGAGGAGACCTATAACGCATTTGAAGTAAATGCGTTTACCCCAAGGTTATTGAATTCGTTTTAGTTCGGCTACGGCTCGTTCAAAGGTGCAGTGTTCCAAAACATTGCCGTTGATGATCACCACCGGGCCTTTTTGACAACGTTCATTGCAGAAAGAAGCCGAAACTTCGGTCACATCGTCTAACCCTTGGCTATGAATATAGTCGTTAAGTTGGGTATATAAGGTTTGAGCTCCCCGTAAGAAACAGCTTGTGCCCAAGCAAATCTTCATACTGATTTTGGTTTCTGCCGAGGGTTTACGGATCATGATGTCTTCTAAAGAAATACGTTTGCGATTCTGATACAGCGTATGTAACAGATGATGTGCTTTCTCTGCCGTTAAATCATCACGCATGAGTTCTTGCAAATACGGATTCTCTTGGGCACTGTGGAACTGCAGCATCTTATCTTGATCTTGCAAGCCCTTGGCTCGTTTGCTGACATGCTGGTGGTCTGAAGAGGTGGGTTGTCCGCCGCCATTGATACAGCCACCGCAACAGGCCATCACTTCTACTAAATCAAAATGTTCTTCACCCCTGCGAATTTTATCAATCAACTTTCGGGCATTGGCTAAGCCACTGACGACCGCTAAGCGCAAGGTCACTTCTCCGATTTTGATTTCTGCAATACGGGTCGATTCTCCGCCTCGCAGTTCTTTGACATCGATCATCTTGCCATGATTCAGCTTAGAAGCCGCATAACGTAATACCGCTTCGCTGACCCCACCGGAATTACCAAAGATGACGCCGGCGCCGGTTTTAAACCCAAAGGGTAAATCAAAAGAACCCGGTTCCAGTTTCTCAAAATCGATTCCCTGTTCTTTGACCATCAGCGAAAGCTCTTTGGTGGTCAGCACAAAATCGACATCGGGATTATTCCCCTCTTTAAATTCAGGTCGTTTGGCTTCGAATTTTTTGGCGGTGCAGGGCATGATCGAGACCACGACTAAATCTTCACGACTAATATTTAGCATTTTGGTCAGTTGATCTTTACAAACTGAACCAAACATTTGTTGCGGAGATTTACAGGTTGACAAATTCGGCAACATGTCCGGATAATACTGTTCAGCAAATTTAACCCAGGCAGGGCAACAAGAGGTGAATTGGGGTAAGTTCTGCTGTTTGCCGTAGCGTTCCAGGAACTCATCGCCTTCTTGCAAGACAGTCAAATCAGCAGCAAAAGAGGTATCGTAGACCTGATCAAAGCCCATCATGCGCAGGGCAGTGATGATTTGGCCGGTTGTAGCTGTGCCGGGCTTATAGCCAAAATATTCGCCTACAGCAACACGCACAGCCGGAGCGATTTGCACGACCACGGTTTTCTTGGAATCATGCAAGGCATTCCAAACCTCATTGATTTGGAATTTCGGTGTCAAGGCCCCCACTGGGCAGACTTTGACGCATTGTCCACAATTCACGCATTCTACGGTGCCAAAGGGCTTGTCAAAGCAGGCTACTACCGTGGACGCCGAACCGCGCCTTGCAAAATCGAGCACGCCCACCGATTGAATCTCACTACAGACCCGCACGCAGTCGCCACAGAGCACACACTTGCTGGGATCACGGACAATGGCATCGGAAGAATCATCGAATGGGGCAAAATCAGCCAGCTGTTTGAATCGAACTTTGCTAACCCCTAATTGCTGGGCAATCTCCTGTAAACGGCATTCCCCACTCTTGGGGCAGGTGGTGCAGTTCTGATCATGGTGCGCCAACATCAACTCTACGATCATTTTACGTAAATTGCGAATTTCTCGGGTGTTGGTCTTAACAACCATGCCGTCGGCAGCAGCGGTAGAACAAGATGGCTGTAAGCCGCGGCCTTCGATCTCTACCATGCACATGCGGCATGCCCCGTAAACACTGATATCGGAATGATAACAAAAGGTCGGCAATTCAATGTTGGCTTTGCGGATGACTTCCAGTAAATTCTTCTCTCCTTCAATGGGCACTTGAATGCCATCGATGGTTGCATACATCTTTTTCATCGTTTACCTCACTTCACTATCGCGTGGAATTTGCAGGTTTCCATACAGACACCGCACTTGATACAAACATCTTGGTCGATCACATAGGGCACACCTTTGGCACCAGAGATAGCATTGACCGGGCACTTCTTAGCACAGAGACCACAGCTCTTACAGAGTTCCGCTACGACCTGGTAGCAACTTAAGGCTTGGCACTGGTTGGTCGGACATTTTTTATCGAAAACATGGGCGTTGTATTCATCGCGGAAATATTTCATGGTCGAGAGCACTGGGTTGGGTGCCGTTTTGCCTAAACCGCAAAGGGAGCCGATTTTGACTACATGCGCCAGTTCTTCCAAGAGCTCCAACGACTCCTTCGTGGCTCGACCCTCGGTAATATCTTCAAGCAACCCTAGCATCTGGCGGGTACCTTCTCGGCAGACCACACATTTACCACAGGATTCGTTTTGGGTAAATTGCATAAAGAAGCGAGCAATTTGAATCAGACAGGTTTGTTGATTCATTACCACTAAACCACCGGAACCGATCATGGCACCAACGCTTAGCAGGTTATCGTAATCTAAAGGCATGTCCAAATGCTCTTGGGTCAAACATCCCCCGGAAGGACCACCGATTTGAACCGCTTTAAAATCAGCGCCGCAATTACTGCCATCGTCATTGATCACTCCGCCGCCGATATCAACAATGATTTCGCGCAAGGTGGTGCCAAAGGGAACTTCAATCAATCCTGTATGCGCCACATGGCCAGTAAGAGCAAAGGTCTTGGTGCCGCTGGATTTAGCAGTGCCTTTGGCTGCGTAGTTTTCTACCCCCATTTGCATGGCTACCGGAACCGTCGCTAGGGTTTCTACGTTATTGATAACCGTCGGTTTACCAAACAGACCCTTGACAGCCGGGAAGGGGGGTTTCGGCATGGGCATGCCGCGTCGTCCTTCAATGGATGCCATGAGTGCGGTTTCCTCACCGCAAACAAAAGCCCCGGCACCTTCCATGATGATCATATCGAAGTTCATTGTGCTACCGAAAATTTGTTCTCCCAAGAAACCGGCTTCTTTGGCTGCCTTGACCGCCAGCTTTAGGCGTTCCACCGCCAAAGGATATTCGGCGCGCACATAAATATAGCCGCAGTTTGCACCAATCGCCTTGGCTGCAATAATCATACCTTCCAAAACACTGTGGGGATTGCCTTCCATGACACAACGGTCCATGAAAGCACCCGGATCTCCCTCGTCGCCGTTGCAAATCACATATTTGGTATCATTGACTTGAACGCGGGTCAGATCCCATTTGCGACCGGTTGGGAAGCCACCACCTCCACGGCCACGTAAGCCGGAAGCGGTGATTGCTTGGCAAACCTCTTGATCGGTCATGTCTAAAACGGCTTTACGTGCCATGGTGTAGCCATCGTGAGCAATGTATTCGTCAATATCTTGGGCATCGATCATACCGCAGAGCTTCAGGGTGGTGCGCTCTTGTTTGGCATAGAACGGGATGTGTGCGGTATCGGGCAGGGGCTCGCCGGTTTCATCGTCATGAATCAGCAAACGCGGAATCAATTCGCCTTGTAATAATGTCTTTTCAACAATTTCTTCTACATCGTCCGCTTTGACATGCACATAGAATATGCCTTGCGGATACAGCGTGACCAAGGGGCCCATTTGGCAAAATCCCTGACAACCGCTCTTGGAAAGGATATAGTCGGCTTGCTCTTTTTGTAAAGCAACGGTGGCTTTTAATCCTTTGGCAGCGATTACTGCTTCAAAGCGATGGAAAATATCCATAGCTCCGTTGGCAATACAGCCGGTACCGCCGCAAATCACTATTTTTGCTTTATACTGACTCATGCAGTCGTGGTAATGTTGTTTGCGTTCTTCTAAACTGCTGTGTTGCATACGACTTCTGCCTCCTTTGCTTTAATTTCGCGAATCAGTTTCAAGGTTGATTCGGGGGTCATCAGACCATGTACCTGGTCGTTGAGCACCACCGCCGGAGCTAAGCCACAAGCACCCAAACAAGCGACCGTTTCCAAGGTAAACAACAGGTCGTCAGTGGTTCGTTTCTTGGCATTTAAGCCCAACTCTTTTTCAATGGCTTGGATTAAGCCTTCGGATTTCTTAACATGGCAAGCGGTACCATCGCAGACCTTAATCACGTTTTTACCCTTCGGAGTCAAGGTAAAATGTGAGTAAAAGGTCGCCACTCCATAAATTGCGGATGTGGAAAGCCCCAATGCAGTGGAAACAAAGGTCATGATTTCTTCCGGTAAATAAAGATATTCTGCCTGAATCTCCTGTAAGATGGGAATCAACTTGTGGGGATTGCGTTGATGATGCTCCAAAATCTGGCAGACTCGGTCAAACTTACTGGCAATTGGATGGTCCATCGTTGTATCTCCTTCATTCGATATTGTATTATCGATTTCATTATAGGCGATAGTGAAAGATTTCGCTAATATCAAAAGCGTATATCGATATATAGATATCGATATACGCTTACTGAATTGGTCGGGATTAGGTGTGATCATACTCGGAGTCCCAGGCGTGAATCAAGGCTTCGTGGGGACTATCGGTGGGCCAAATAATCCAATGCAAGGAGATTTCGGCTTCCTTTAATGGAATTTGCATGATCTTGCTGGGCATCTCTTCTGCTAAACGAGGTAAGTCTACATAATACGATTGGGGTGTTGCCCGGAGCCAGGTATAGGCGTCTTCTCCATAGAGATCCACCCAGTGCCCTTCTAAATGCGGTAGAAAAGACCACTCCTCTTCTTCTTGACGACGAATGCGTTTGCCGGTAGTGATGATTTTCGCCACATCGCTCAAATCCGTCTCTCCCCATTGTGGTTTAGATAAGCTTAGGCATGGTTTGACGGCTAACCAGCGACGGTACTGCAATCCCATCCTTCTTAAGCGAGCGGCAATCTCTTCTCCCCGGCTAATGGGATATCGAATCAAACCCATATGTGCCTGGCCTTCGTTGACGCGTTCCAGGACCTCACGATTACTCATCACCCGCACATCCATGTAGGACGGCTGTTTCTCTAGGCCGGCACAGGCAGCTTGTAAAGCAGACGGCAGTTTGTGACAGTGCACCGTAGCCATAGAAAGGGTGAATTCTTTGGGGGCTTGAAATCCTAAGGTCAGCCGATCCATGGCTGCCACAATTTCGGCACCCTCTCGTAAGAAACGGTTTCCTTGCGGAGTCGGAATCATACCGGAGGGGGTCCGTTCAAACAAAGGAATCCCTAACTCCTGCTCTAAATCTCGTAAAGCACGGCTCAAATTGGGCTGACTCAAAAACAACTGCTCGGCAGCCCGGGTAATAGAACCTTGGCGCTCAATCTCTAAGCAAAAGCGAATTTGTTGTACGGTCACGATGTCGCTCCTTCGCTCTCTTCTTCTTTATACTGTTGTTTCAAATGCTGGGAAATCATCGCTAAGGAAGCCGCCATGTTTTCGTTGCGCACGTATACATTGTCTGGCACTTTAAGATTGACCGGTGCAAAATTCCAGATGGCCAAGATACCGCCTTCAACCAACAAATCGCAAACTTCTTGCGCATGTGCTGCCGGTACGGTGATAATGCCAATGTGGATTTTCATACGTTGACAGAGATTGACCAGTTTATCCATGGGAAACACATATTTTCCGTCGAGGCTGCTGTGATGCATGGCAATGTCGGTATCAAAGGCGGCAATAATATTCAAGCCGGCCTCACGAAAGCCCTCATAGGAAAGCAGAGCTTGCCCCAGTTTTCCGGCCCCCACCAAAACCGCTTCATCCACACTGTGATACCCCAAATGGTCTTCAATGCCCTGAATTAGCTGGGTAATTTCAAATCCAGCACGAGGTTTGCCGCTGTTGGGACTCACGGCAGCTAAATCCTTGCGCACCTGCACCTCATGCAGGCGTAGATTTGCGGCAATGGTTGCGGCTGAAATATACTTTTCTGTGTTCAAATCCAACCCTTGCAAATAATGGAGATAGTCGGGCAAGCGCCGTAAGGTTTGCACTGAAATCGATTTTGCACTCTTCTGCTCCGCCATGTTCCCCCTCCTCGTGGTAGATTTGTTGATAGATTATTAATCGATATTATTATATCGATTAATGGAGGAATTGTCAAGAATTTCTTAGAAGCAGAGGATTGAGAAACTTGAAATAAAATTGAATTTTTTTTAAATGTTATTCGATAAAATGATTGACATCGAAAAGCTATGGTAGTATACTTTAGTTGAAGATAGGAAACTATCTCAAATGTTTGTTGCTCCTCGACATGCAACTAAAATGTGGTCGAGTTCAAATGTTTGTCGCTACTCGATATGCGACTCATTAAAAGGTCGAGTTCAAATGTTAGAAGCTCCATTCGCAAGAATGGAGCTTCTAGATTAAGAGGTACTTTAATGAATACTGGGCATTTTTACTATATTGAAGATCAATATTTCTTGGATTTTCAAGATTCTCAGCTTATGAAACACAAAGAAACAGTAGACGGCATATTACATAATCGCCCCTGTTTTTATGCATTTGAAGATTCTAGAACTGGCCTCTACTGGATGATACCAATTTCATCCCAACTTGATAAATTCCGGGAGCATCAAAGGAAGAAAATATTGAAATACGGAATTTGTGACACGATCGTTTTTGGCAATGTGCTGGGGTATGAAAAAGCCTTTTTAATCCAAAACATGTGTCCTGTAACGAAAGGCTATATAGATTGTGAATATATAGAAGCCAAGACCAATCTTCCGGTTCGTGTAGATGGTTCATTGGAAAATGAGATCATTACAAAGGCAAAGAAGGCACTTGCATTACAGCGAAAAGGGGTTGGATTAATCTTCCCCGATGTTCTGAAAATTGAATCTATGCTTCTAAAGTGATTCATTCTCGAAGTTGCTGAAGATTAAAGGTGCTTTCTTAAAGCCATTCTTAAACGAAAGAGGAAATGGATATGAATCTTCAAACCCCTCGCACCCTCATCCGCCCTTTTCGGTTAACCGATGTAGCCGATTTACATAAAGTCCTCTCCAACACTGAGGTCATGCAATACATCGAACCCCCTTTCTCCTTTGAAAAAACCGAGGAGTTTATTCGCGACCATGGGCTTTGCAACCCACCTCGCGTTTATGCACTGGAAGACCGAATTAGCGCAACCGTAATCGGGCACGTGATCTTCCACCCTTACGATGCACAGAGCTACGAGCTTGGCTGGATTTTGCACAAAGATTATTGGGGCAAGGGAATCGCCAGCGAAATCACAGAAGCTCTCATTCACTATGCAAAGCAACAGAAGATTCAGCAACTCATCCTGGAATGCGATAAAGCACAAACTGCCAGCAAGCGCATTGCAGAAAAGTTCGGTTTTACACTCATAGCTACGGAAGAAAACCGCGAGATCTATAAACTCATTCTTTAAGTTGGGGATTACCCCAACTTTTTTTGTGTACCGAACGAATCACCTTGCCCCACATCTATTTTCCTGATATAATTTGGTAGACTAAACAAAACCAGAATCTTTATCGTATAAATCAAAGATAACCACAAAGGAGATATGATTATGGCAAACCGAAGCGAACAAGAACGCGCCGAACTTCACCGTACCATTTGGGGCATTGCCAACGACTTACGAGGCAGTGTAGACGGCTGGGATTTTAAGCAATACGTCCTGGGCATGCTCTTCTACCGTTACATATCGGAGAACTTGTCCGCCTACATCAACCGCATTGAATGGGAAACCGGCAACACAAGCTTCAACTATGCCAACCTCTCCGACCCAGAAGCAGAAGCCGCTCGGAATGACATTGTCAGCACCAAGGGCTTCTTTATTCTGCCCAGCCAACTCTTTGAAAACTTACGACAACGTGCTGCCAACGATGAGAACCTCAACGAAAGTTTAGAGCGCATCTTCAACAGCATAGAAGCTTCTGCCCAAGGCACTGACAACGAAGCCAACTTCTGTGGGCTCTTCGACGACATCGATGTCAACAGCAACAAACTTGGTCCCACCGTTGCCAAGCGTAACGAAAAGTTGGTTAAGCTGATGAATGGTGTCGGCATGATGAAAACCGGGGACTACCAAGACAACACCAACGACGCCTTCGGCGATGCCTATGAATTCCTGATGGGCATGTATGCTTCCAACGCCGGTAAAAGTGGTGGCGAGTATTACACCCCTCAAGAAGTCTCAGAACTGCTGACCCGCTTGACCTTAGTGGACAAAACCGAGGTCAACAAAGTCTACGACCCCGCCTGTGGCTCGGGCTCACTGCTGCTCAAATTTGCCAAAATCCTCGGCAAAGAAAACGTGCGCCAAGGCTTCTTTGGGCAAGAGATCAACATCACCACCTACAATCTCTGCCGGATCAACATGTTTTTACACGATATTGACTACGACAACTTCAGCATTGCCCATGGAGATACCCTCACCGACCCCCTGCATTGGGACGATGAACCCTTTGAAGCAATTGTCTCCAATCCCCCTTACTCCATTAAATGGGATGGCGACAGCAACCCGTTGCTCATCAACGACCCGCGCTTCTCACCCGCCGGAGTCTTAGCACCCAAATCAAAAGCAGACTTAGCCTTTATTATGCATAGCTTATCCTGGCTGGCAACCAATGGTACAGCCGCGATTGTCTGCTTCCCCGGCATCCTTTACCGAGGTGGTGCCGAGCAAAAGATTCGTAAATACTTGGTCGACATCAACTATATTGATTGCATCATCCAACTACCCAGCAACCTCTTCTTTGGCACCAGCATTGCCACATGCATTATGGTCCTAAAGAAATCGAAACGCGACAACACCACCCTCTTCATCGACGCCTCACAAGAATTCACCAAAGCCACCAATAGCAACAAACTGGAAGAAACCCACATTGAAAAGGTGGTTGCCGCCTTTACCACAAGGCAAGACAGCCAACATTTCTGCAAGGTTATTGACAACAACCGCATAGCTGAAGAGAACTACAACCTCTCGGTCTCCACCTATGTAGAACAAGAAGACACCCGAGAAGTGATTAATATTGTAAAACTTAACGCCGAAATTGATCGCATCGTTGCTCGAAGCGAAGTCTTACGCAAAGAAATCGCAACGATTATTGCTGAGATTGAAGGTGAAGAAGAATGAGCCGACTTGAGGAGTTGATTCAGGAGTATTGTCCTAATGGTAGTAGATTTGTTGGTATTGGAGACATCGGAGAGTGTGTTTCTGGAGCAACGCCCAAAACATCCGCACCAGAATTTTGGATGATGGGCACTATACCTTGGATGAGCTCTGGAGAAGTCAATAAAAGTATCATCATTGATACTGAGGTGAAAATAACCCAAAAGGGTTATGACAGTTGTAGCACTAAGCTTGTTCCTCCAAATACTGTTGTGATTGCACTTGCAGGGCAGGGTAAAACAAGAGGCAACGTGGCAATAACGCGTATTGAGTTGTGTACAAACCAATCTCTTTGCTCGATTGTAGTTGGCGATAGAATACTACCCGACTTCCTTTATCATTATCTGAAAGGTCAGTACATGAAATTAAGAGAGATTTCATCAGGTGATGGCACACGCGGTGGACTAAACCTAAAAATGATAAGAAATTTCCAAATCCCCCTCCCTCCCCTTCCCGTTCAAGAAGAAATTGTCCGAATCCTCGATACATTCACTGCGCTGGAGGCGGAGCTGAAGGCGGAGCTGGAGGCGAGAAAGAAACAATATGAGTATTATAGAGAAGCCATGTTTATATGTTCAAAATGTCAATACTATAGAGTTATGGATTTAACTATTGATAGATACTGGCTCATGCCAGCCACTCCTAATTTCATAACAGAGAAAGGTATTCCGTATATAACATCAAAGAATGTAAAAAAGGGCAATATTGATTTTGGTAATGTTAAATATATCACTGAGGAAGATTATCAAAATGTTTCTCGCAATCGGGAAATTCAACCGAATGATGTAATTATTGGTATGATAGGTACTCTAGGAGAAATGGCGATAGTACAACCACACGACCTACCATTTTATGGTCAGAATATGTATCTTCTCCGTCTGAATTTCCAAAAAATCAATCTTAGATATTTCTATCACTACTTTGATACAAAACAAATGAAAGAATACTTTCAAAGAGTCAAGAATGCTTCAAGTCAGGGCTATCTTAAAGCAAATCACATAGAAGATTTATCAATCCCGCTCCCTCCCCTCGCCGAGCAAGAACGCATCGTATCCATTCTCGACCGCTTCGATTCTCTCGTCAACGATATTACTCAAGGCCTACCCGCCGAAATTGAAGCCAGGCGCAAACAGTACGAATATTATCGCAACCAGCTGTTAACCTTTAAGGAGGCGACACTGTGAGTTCGAGCCAATATAACATTGTTGCTGCCACCAATGAAATGACGGTTGTGGCGGAATACACCCCAGAGCCGAACCGAGCGGTGGAGTATCAGAGCGAGGCCGCTTTGGAGAAAGAGTTTATTCGTTTGCTCAACAGCCAGGGGTACGATGTACTGGAAGTGGATAGCGAAGCGGCGTTGATTGCCAATCTGCGCTTACAATTGGAGACCCTCAACAAAATCGCCTTTTCGGAAGACGAATGGCAACGCTTTTACAGTGTAAACTTAGCCAATGCCAATGAGGGCATTGTTGAGAAGACTCGCAAGATTCAAGAAGATCATGTTCAGATTTTAAAACGCGATGACGGCAGCACCAAGAATATCGTTTTATTGGACAAGGGCAATATTCATAACAATCGTTTACAGGTATTGAATCAGTATATTGAAAAGGGCGGCAGTCATGAATCGCGCTACGATGTTACGATTTTAGTCAATGGCTTGCCTTTAGTGCATGTGGAGTTGAAGCGTCGGGGTGTGGCGATTCGAGAAGCCTTTAACCAGATTAAGCGGTATCAGCGCGAGAGCTTTTGGGCTTCCTCGGGCTTATATGAGTATGTGCAGTTGTTCGTCATCTCCAACGGCACGCATACCAAGTATTACTCGAACACAACCCGCAGCCAGCATATTAAAGAAGCGGGCGACAACAAGAGCACGAAGAGCAAGAAAACCAGTAACAGTTTTGAATTTACCAGCTTTTGGGCGGACAGCAACAACCGCATTATTCCCGATTTGGTCGATTTCACCAAAACTTTTTTTGCCAAGCATACCCTGCTGAATATTTTAACCAAGTACTGTGTGTTTACTTCGGAACAAATGCTATTGGTCATGCGACCCTACCAAATTGCGGCGACCGAAAAGATTTTAAACCGCATTGAGGTTGCGACCAACTACAAAAAGATGGGCACCTTGGAGGCAGGCGGTTATATTTGGCATACGACTGGTTCAGGCAAGACCTTAACCAGTTTTAAGACCGCTCAGTTAGCAACGGCGTTGCCGTATATCGATAAGGTTTTGTTTGTGGTAGATCGCAAAGATTTGGATTACCAGACCATGAAAGAGTATGACAAGTTCGAAAAAGGCGCTGCCAACAGCAATACTTCTACTCGGATATTGCAGAAGCAGTTGGAAAATCCCGACACTCGAATTATTATCACCACGATTCAAAAGCTCGATAAATTCATTGGCGGCAACAAAACCCATGCGATTTATAAGCAACATTTGGTGATTATATTCGACGAATGCCACCGTTCCCAATTTGGGGAGATGCACAGCAAAATCATTAAGGCGTTTAACAAGTATCATCTGTTTGGCTTTACCGGCACCCCGATTTTTGCTGCCAATTCTGGGAGCAGTAGCAACCCCCTCATGCGAACTACGCCACAAGCTTTTGGTGACAAGCTGCATACCTATACCATTGTCGATGCCATTAATGATACCAACGTTCTACCCTTCCGAATTGATTTCGTGAATACGATTAAGGGAAAAGAGGGCATTCGCGACAAACAGGTCAGTGCCATTGATGTGGAACGGGCGATGATGGCGAGTGAGCGGATTCGGGAAGTGACAGCGTATATTTTAGAGCATTTTGACCAGAAGACGATGCGCAATAGCTTTTATACCCTGAAAGATAAGCGCTTGACCGGGTTCAACTCGATCTTTGCAGTGGCTTCGATTCCCATGGCAATGCGCTATTATACGGAATTCAAGCGGCAAATTGAAGAGCAGAATCGGAATCTGACGCTTGCCACGATTTTTAGTTTTAGCCCCAACGAAGAAGACCCTGCCGATACCGTAGCAGAAGAAGAGGTTGACGCTGGCAAGTTGGATCAAACCTCGCGTGATTTCTTGGAGGGTGCGATTCAAGACTACAATCGTAGCTTCAGTGTCAATTTCGATACGTCTTCTGACAAGTTCCAGAATTATTATAAAGATGTCTCGCAACGGGTAAAGAACCGTGAAGTGGACTTGCTGATTGTGGTCAATATGTTCCTGACAGGGTTCGATGCTACCACCTTAAATACATTATGGGTGGATAAAAACCTGCGACAGCACGGCTTGATTCAGGCCTTTTCGCGCACCAACCGCATTTTGAATACGGTGAAGACGTTTGGAAATATCATCTGCTTCCGAGATTTGAAGCAGGCCACCGATGATGCCATTGCTTTATTTGGCGACAAAGAAGCCGGTGGTATCGTGCTGTTGAAGACGTTTGAAGAGTATTACCAGGGTTATGAGGAGAAGGGCAAGCATCATCCGGGGTATACCGAGCTGATTGCGACGCTGGAACAAGGCTATCCCCTTGTGCAGGTGATTGAGGGGGAAGAAAACGAGAAAGAGTTTATTCGTCTGTTCGGTGCGATATTGCGAATGAAGAATCTGCTTTCGGCTTTTGATGATTTCGAAGGCAAAGAGTTGTTGAGCGAGCGGGATTTTCAAGATTTCCAGAGCCGTTATTTAGATTTGTATGACAAATGGCGTCAGAAACCCGGCGAGAAGGAAGTTATCAACGACGATCTGATTTTTGAGCTGGAACTGATGAAGCAGATTGAAGTCAACATTGATTACATTCTCTTGTTGGTCGCGAAGTATCACGAGAGCAACTGCACCGATAAGAGTATTTTGACCCGCATTGACAAAGCCGTGCAGTCGAGTTTACAGTTGCGTAGCAAGAAAGACTTGATTGAGGGTTTTATTGCACGAGTGAATACATCGACTCAGGTGGACGAGGATTGGCGAGCTTTTGTTATGGAGCAAAAAGAACAAGATTTGGCGGCGCTAATTGCCGAAGAAAAGCTAAAAGAACGAGAAGCACGCAAGTTTGTCAATGGTGCCTTCCGCGACGGAGAACTGAAGACGACCGGAACGGGAATTGACCGAATTTTGCCGCCGACTTCCCTCTTTGATAAATCATTTGGAGGGCGAGCGGTGAAGAAGCAAACGGTTGCAGAAAAGTTGATTCGGTTTTTTGAGAAGTATTTAGGCCTAGTGTAGAAGGGTTTCAGGGCAAGCGACTTGAAATCTTGTAATAATGAAAGTGAGGGAATGCAACATGAGTGATCTGTTTAAAGTTGGAGATTTGTCTGTAGAAGCAGGTAAAAAGGTGCAAGGGTTTTTGAAGGTTTATAACAGCGACATTGAGATGCCAATCACCTTGATCCACGGTGCGAAACCAGGGAAAACCGTGGTGATTACCGGCGGGACCCATGGTGGAGAGTATCCGGGAATTGAAGCAGCCATTCGTTTGGCATGCCAATTGAGCCCGCAAGAGATCAGCGGTAAGGTAGCCATTGTCCATCCGGTTAATGTTCGCGCGTTCTTAGCCAAGATGCAATATCTAGGACCGGACGACGGCAAAAATTTGAACCGTATGTACCCTGGCAAAGCGACCGGCACTGTCAGTGAGCGCATTGCCTACACGATTACAACCGAGTTGTTCTCCCAAGCTGATTTCTATATGGATCTGCACGGCGGAGATATTCACGAAGCATTGATTCCGTTTGTATTGTATTCGAAAGCGGGTTCGGAAGAAGTGGCAAGAGTTTCAAAAGAAGCTGCTTCTGCGTTGGGTGTAAAGTATGTGGTGGGTTCGGTTTCGACCACCGGTACTTTTGGTTGTGCAGCCACCATGGGTGTCCCGGGATTTTTAGGCGAAATTGGCCAATGTGGTTTGTGGAGCGAAGAAGAAGTGGCGCAGTATATGAAGGGCGTTAAGAACGTGCTTAAGTATTTGAAGGTTCTCCCGGGCGAAGTGGAAGAGTTGTGCCCCGTAGTGGTGCTCCCGAAGATGATTGGTTTGAATGCCGAGCAGACCGGCTGCTGGTATCCTTCTGTTAAAATAGGCGATGTTGTGGTTAAGGGGCAAAAGCTGGGCGAGATTCGCGACTACTTTGCCAATGTCTTGGGTGAATATTTTGCTTCACAAGACGCAACTGTGCTTTATGTGATTAGTTCTCTGGCGATTACAGTTGGAGATCCGATTGTGGCAATTGGGTAAGATAAATTAAGAGTCATTAGCTCACGAGCGTTATGATTTTATAAAATTTGAAAAAATCAATACCCTAATGAGAAAATTCCTCATCAGGGTATTGATTTTTGTGATTTTTGATGTATACTGATATCAAGAATGCATAAGGAGAGTGGCACACATGTTACTTCAGTTTAATTTCAGGAACTTCGCATCGTTCCGTGATGACACCACACTCGACTTAACCGCTACTAAAATCACCGAATACAATAATCATATTGTTGAACAGGGTAACGAAAAAATTCTTCCCATAGCTGGTATATATGGAGCTAATGCCAGCGGGAAATCGAATGTAATCGAGGCCTTTAATTTCATGTCAATGTATGTGATTGCCTCTTTTAACTTTGGTGGTGAAAACAATACAAAATCTGGAGAGAAGGAGTCAATGAAGCCGACACCTTTTCTCATGGATTCCAAAAGCAGAGAAGCCGACTCTATGTTTGAAGTTTACTTTGTTTCGGATTCTAATGATAACCACAAACACTATAATTATGGTTTTACATTAAACCACGAGGGCATCACTGAAGAATGGTTAAGTTATAAGTCTAAAAGTTCGAAGGGAGACTTCAAACTAATTTTTTCTCGCAAAGGTCAGAACTTAGAACTATCTGGTATCTCTGCAAAAAGCAGAGAAAATATAAAAGTAGCGTTGGAAAAGGAAGCTTTAGTAGTTTCGCTTGGTGCAAAGCTCAGAATTGAAAAACTAAAAAAAATTCGCGATTGGTTTATTCGTAACGAGATTGCTGATTTTGGTCATCCAATTGAGAATTTTTTCCTTAGCGAAAAATTACCTGAAAATTTCGTTGACAGCGAGAAGGTGCGTAATCAAGTACTGGATTTTTTCTCTACGTTTGACACTTCAATCATTGGATTTGAAGTCGAGGAAATCAAAGCGGAGAGTGATCAAGGTGGGACGAAACTCCGGATTGACGCCGTACACAAAATGATCGATTCAGAAGAGACAACCAAAATCCCTTTAAAACGAGAATCTGCAGGAACCCTAAAAATGTTCGCTTTATATCCTCTCCTGCATAATGTTTTAACACAAGGCAGCGTACTCTTTGTAGATGAACTAAATTCTCGGCTACACCCTTTATTACTGCGAAACATTTTAGTGACCTTTATAAACCCTGAAACAAACCCAAATCATGCTCAACTTGTTTTTACAACGCATGATGCATGGATACTGAATGCAAATGTGTTACGCCGCGACGAAATCTGGTTTACCGAAAAATCCGACATTGGCATTTCAACCCTATACTCGCTCGCCGATTTTGTCGATGATGACGGAACGAAGATTCGAAAAGATGAAAATTTAGAAAAAAATTACCTTTTAGGGAAATATGGTGCTATTCCATCTTTGAAGTTGTTAGATCTTAACAAGGAGGAGTAGCATGGCGCACGAAAGAAAGAGAAAATTGAGAGATCAAATTTCCCAAAAGCGGGAGCCTTACCTAGGCTATTATCATATTGTTACAGACACAGAAGAAACGGAGTATAACTATTTGATTGGCCTAAATCGGTCGATTCCCGAAAACTTAAAAGACCATCTTGTAATCAAAGTAAGAACAACTGAAACAAAATCACTCATAGACGAGGTACAGAAAGCAATTTCCTACAGTGCTCAATATCGAGAACCTTGGATCGTCTTTGATAGAGACCGTATCCCTGATTTCGATACCATAATAGCGAGGGCCGTTAAAAACAATATTAATGTTGGCTGGTCAAATCCTTGTATTGAAACATGGTTCTCCGCTTATTTTGGAAAGATGAGTAGTAACGAAGATTCAAAATTGTGTTGCAAGGATTTTGAAAGAAGATATTTGAAAGCAACGAAGCAAGCGTATCAGAAAAGCGACAAAGACATCTATAAAAAATTGAATCAGTATGGAAACGAAGAGAATGCGATTCGTATTGCCAAGCAAAGATTCATAGCGCTGCAAAAAGATGGTTGCTGCACTCCCTCACAAATGTGTCCGGCTACAACTTTATTTTTCCTAGTCGAAGAAATTAAAAGCAAATGTCGGGCTAAGTAAAACTATAATATTAGAATTAGACATCAAAAATAATAGTGCACAGACAAACGCGACGCTGTGCACTATTATTCTTTTAATTCGTTAAAATTGCCTCTCGCCAATTCTGCAATTTGTCTTCATATTTACGCGCATAGGCGGGGCTACTGGACATGACGCAAACACATTCCATCTGTTTGCAAATTTGCGGGTAGGCTTCCATGAAGTGCTTCTCAGCAGTGCGGCCGTTGAAAATGATGCGGCGGATCTGCGGGTAGTGTGCGAAGAGAGATGAGAAATCATTGACGATCATGTTTTGAATATTGGCATCTGCGGCACCTTCACGGTTGGCGGAACCAAAGACATCCCATAACCCTACATGCTGCTCTAAGAGAAAACGACAGCGTGCGGAGTAGTCTGGATCCGGTGGTGTTTGGGCGAAAAGGTCGTAAATAATCGGCCAAAACTTGTTGTTGGGGTTGCCATAGTATTGATGATATTGCAGCGAAAGCGGGCTGGGGAGTGAGCCGAGGATCAAGGTTGTGGTTTGCTCGTTGATAATCGGCTCAAAGCAGGAAATTCGCGGAGGGTTTGCCGGTTTCATTGAAATCCCCCTTTCCAGGTATATGCTTCTACGTGAAATTTCAAGGTGGGGTAAGCGTTTTTGTTGCGAAAACGCGAACTGTCCCCCATGGTGAAATTTCGCAGAGGGGTCTGACCCCTCTGCGAAATGTGAAAGACCGCTATTCCGTTTAAAGGAGCAGCGGCTGATTTTATTATTCGCCTTGATTTACAACCAAGGTTTGTTGTTCTTCTACTTCGTTTACGAGCAGTAGAACGGGGGGCTTTTCTTTGCGCATCACGGCATCATCGATGATGACTTTTCGCACATCATGACGAGACGGCACTTCGAACATAATGTTCATCAGCACGTTTTCCATAATGGCGCGTAAGCCGCGTGCACCGGTATTGCGTTGAATTGCTTCTTTGGCCACCTGATGCAACGCTTCTTGGGTGAACTCTACTTCCACACCGTCAAGCCCAAAAAGCTGTTGGTATTGCTTGACTAAGGCGTTTTTCGGTTCGGTTAAAATCCGAATCAGCGCTTCTTCGTTTAGACTTTCTAAGGTAGCAATCACCGGAATACGGCCGACCAATTCTGGAATCAGGCCAAACTTGATTAAATCTGCTGGAATGGTTTTATGAATCAACTCATTGTAGCCCATTTCTTTGGCAGCTCTAACCTCAGAACCAAAACCAATGGTGTTTTTGCCGACACGGCTTTCAATAATCTTCTCTAAGCCGTCGAACGCACCTCCCACAATAAAGAGGATGTTGGTCGTGTCTAATTGGATGAATTCCTGATGCGGCAGTTTGCGTCCGCCTTGCGGGGGAACATTGGAAATGGTGCCTTCCAGGATTTTCAATAAAGCTTGTTGTACGCCTTCGCCGGAGACATCGCGCGTGATGCTACGGTTTTCGCTGCGTCGGCTGATTTTATCGATTTCATCGATGTAGATTATGCCCCGCTCTGCTTTTTCAAGGTCGTAATCCGCCGCTTGAATCAAGCGTAGCAAAATATTCTCGACGTCTTCACCTACATAACCGGCTTCCGTTAAGGTTGTCGCATCTGAAATGGCAAAGGGTACATTGAGAATTCGTGCCAAGGTCTGGGCTAAATAGGTTTTGCCTACGCCCGTGGGACCTAACAGCAGAACATTGCTCTTCTGCAGCTCAGCATCTTCTTCTTTTTTCTTTTGTCTTTTCTTGTCTCGCCCTTTATACCCTTCACTGATGCTTCTCTGCTGAATCCTCTTGTAATGATTGTAGACAGCAACAGAAAGCGCTTTCTTGGCTTCTTCTTGACCGATGACATATTGATCTAGGTTTCGCTTGATCTCCATCGGTTTCATCAGTTCTTCCATATCCATAACGGCTTTGGGATCGTTCTTGAATTCATCTTCCAGAATTTCGTTGCACAAATCGATGCATTCATTACAGATGAATACTCCGTTTCCTGCAACTAATTTACGAACCTGATCCTGCGATTTGCCGCAGAAGGAACAGTTAAACTGCTTCTTATCGTCTCGAATTCCTTTTGGCATAGGTCTCCTCACATATTTCTATTTTCCAACTAAAAAGTCTATGGTTTTTTTGTAATTGACTTCCGACATCATTTGGGGAAGCATGCCTTGTGCATTGACAATGCCTTTGAAAGCTTCCAATTCCATTTGATACGATTTGGCGATTTCGGTTAAATACTCGTCAATTTCCTCTTCGTTGGCGGTAATGCTTTCTACTTTGGTCACTTCGTCAATGACGAGGGTGTGACGCACGGCTTTTTCTGCTTGTGGGCGGAAGTCCGCTTTCATATCTGCTTCGGTTTTGCCTAAGATGTTTTGATAATCGGTCAATTTCAAGCCTTGACGCATCAGAGAATTTTCAAAGTTTTTCAACATTTGATCTGCTTGACGCTCAATCATCACTTCTGGGATTTCCACGCTGGCATTTTCAACCACTTTGGTCAAGACGGCTTCACGACGAGCTTCTTTGTCTTTCAATTCAGCGGCTTCGGTCAAGTTTTTGCGAAGCTGAGCTTTCAATTCTTCTAAGGTTTCCACTTCTGAAACATCTTTTGCAAAGTCATCATCTAAGGGAAGCACTTCTTTGCGACGAATTTCGGTCAGTTGACAAAGGAACACGGCCGGCTTTCCGGCTAATTCAGCTGCATGATAGCTTTCCGGGAAAGTAACATTGACGGTAATGTCTTCATTTAAAACATGACCGGCCAGTTGACCTTCAAATCCGGGAATGAAGGAATTGCTGCCTAATTCCAGTTCGTAGTTTTCGGCTTTTCCACCATCGAAAGCAACGCCGTCTACAGAGCCGTCAAAGTTAAGTTTGACGAAATCGCCCATTTGAGCAGGACCTTCTTCGACCGGGACCAAACGGGAGTGTTCGTTTTGTAAACGTGCCAATTCGGCATCGACGTCTGCATCGGTGACTTCGGTTGGAGTGATTTCAACGACGAGATCTTTATATTCACCTAAGGTGACGGTGGGGGGAACGGTCACCACGAATTTGACGGTTGCCGGTTGACCTTTTTCAAAGGTAACAACATCGACTTCAGGGCGATCGATCGGTTCTAATTTGGTTTCGTTAAGGATGAAGTCATAGGCTTCCGGCAACAATGCATCGATAGCATCATCGTAGAGAACTTCTACGCCGTAGCGTGCTTCCAACATGGGGCGAGGGAATTTTCCTTTGCGGAACCCCGGTACATTGATCTGACGAACCACTTTTTTATAGGCTCGGGCCAAACCGCTTTCTACTTCCTCGGGAGAAAGTTCCACGGTAAGGGTCACGTAATACTTTTCTTGACTTTGAGATTTGATTTCCATAATGTCCTCCTTCTAATTCCAACCAATTGGTATTGTACTTTTTCTTAAAAGCAAAAAAATGATGCGAATTTTCGCAACTCCCTCCTATTATAACAAATGACGTTGGAAATGCAAGGAGGTTAACCCGCTATTTTTTACTGAAAAGCTGCAGAAAGATGATTGAACTTACACAGTTGTGCGTAATTCAATTAAAACATCGCGGATTCTGGCAGCTTCTTCAAATTCTAACGCTTTGGCAGCAGACTTCATTTCGCGCTCTAAGCGTGTGATTAGCTCTTGTAATTCGCGCTTGCCCATCTTCTTGATTGCTTCTTTGCTTAAGCCCTGACCGCTGTCAGATCGATCAATTCCGTCAATAACCGAACGAACATCTTTGCGGATGGTCACCGGAGTAATGTTATATTTCAAATTGTGGTCTAGTTGTATCTGACGACGACGATTGGTTTCGTCAATGGCTCTCTTCATGGAATCGGTGATCTTGTCGGCATAGAGGAAGACGGTTCCATTTACGTTCCGAGCTGCCCTGCCTATCGTTTGGATTAAGGCGCGGTCCGAGCGTAAAAAACCTTCTTTATCGGCATCTAAGATTGCAATAAAGCTGACTTCCGGCAAATCTAGTCCTTCCCGTAAAAGGTTAATCCCCACTAAAACATGGAACACACCCAGGCGTAAATCGCGAATGATCTCCATGCGCTCTAGAGCATCGATATCATGATGCAAATAGCGAACTTTGACACCGAGTTGCCCAAGATATTCGGTGAGATTCTCGGCCATTTTTTTGGTTAGTGTCGTAACCAATACTCGTTCATCCACGGCTGTACGCTTTTTGATTTCAGCCAAGAGGTCATCGATTTGACCCATGGTTGGACGAATACTCAAGGTTGGGTCAATCAACCCAGTAGGTCGAATGATCATTTCCACAGTTTGCTGACTATGCTCTGCTTCATAAGGTCCCGGAGTTGCCGAGACAAAGACGGCTTGTTTGAAGCGCGCTTCGAATTCGTTAAAGGTCAACGGACGGTTGTCAAACGCCGAAGGTAACCGGAAACCGTATTCGATCAGCTTTTCTTTACGTGCTCGGTCGCCGGCATACATCCCTCGTACTTGGGGGATGCTGACATGCGACTCATCGACAACCAGCAAGAAATCATCGGGAAAATAATCGAGTAACACATCGGGAGCGCTGCCGGGCATTCGCCCCGAAAGAGGTCTGGAATAGTTTTCAATGCCACTACAGAAGCCCATTTCCATGAGCATTTCCAAATCGTATTCCGTGCGCTGTTTAATGCGTTGCGCTTCAACTAAAAGATCACGCTCTTTGAACCAGGCAATGCGTTCTTCTAATTCCGCTTCGATATCGGCAATCGCACGCTTGACATTTTCTTCGGAAGTCACATAGTGGCTGGCTGGGAAAATATCGATTGCGGTTGGAGTTTCTAGGATTTCTCCGGTGATTATATTGATGTGTGAGATGCGTTCGACTTCATCACCAAACATTTCAATACGGTAGGCGAATTCAGAGGTGTTGGCAGGGATGACTTCTAAAGTATCACCGCGAACGCGGAAGCGTCCCCTCTGAAAATCGACTTCGTTGCGTTGGTATTGAATCGCGACCAAACGGCGCAGGATATCATCGCGGCGAATCGTCTCCCCTACTTCTAAGTGCAGATGGAGGTTCAAATACTCTGCCGGAGAGCCTAATCCGTAGATACAGGAAACAGAAGCCACGATGATAACATCGCGGCGTGAAAGCAAAGCGGTTGTGGCAGCATGGCGAAGTTTATCGATTTCTTCATTGATTGAACTGTCTTTTTCAATGTAGGTATCGGTTTGAGGAATGTAAGCCTCCGGTTGATAGTAATCATAATAAGAAACAAAATACTCCACCGCATTGTTGGGGAAAAATTCTTTGAATTCACTGCAAAGCTGCGCTGCCAGAATCTTATTGTGAGCCAAAACCAAGGTTGGTTTTTGAGTTTGGGCAATTACGTTGGCAATGGCAAAGGTTTTCCCGGAACCTGTAACCCCCAACAGGGTTTGCCCTCGGTGTCCTTGCTCAACACCTTGCACCATTTTTGCAATGGCTTTGGGCTGGTCGCCGGCAGGCTGATAAGGAGAATGCAGTTCAAATAAGGCCATGATTCACGCTCCTGACTGGCGGTTATTTTATTGGTCTTCAAAATTAATCTTCAAGGAGTTCCATGAGGGTATTCAGAGCGGTTTGCCATTGGATGTCGGTATCGGCATCGGGCAAGGCATAACAGTCGGCATTGAGTTGCTGTACGGTATCCAAATCCAAATTGCCACTGACGGTCAGCCCCACCGATTCCTGATACGCCGCTATAGCTTGTTGGGTTTGTTCGCCGAACGTCTCTTCTGTAACTGCAAAGCCTAAGGCCGTCAGTTTTACTTGTAACAGCTGAAGATCGCTGCTTTTAATCTTTTCGTTTTCGATGACCCCTAACGGGAAACTGGGAGAAAAGACGACCACATCTGGAGTCAGTCCAACGCCGGCTACCCAGTGTCCGTCCCGCGTGTACCAATTACTGGTGGTGAAGGTCAACCCGGAACCGTTACTCAAGCCACTTGAGCTCTGCCCTACACCTTTGCCATAGGTTTGAACTCCAATTAGAGGATCACCACTGTCTTGTAAAGCTCCGGCTAAGACTTCGGAAGCACTGGCACTATATTGATTCACTAAAACTACAACTGGGAAACCACGGTCTTTCAGGGTGGAGAACTCTTCATTGGTATAACCATTGGCATAGGTTATAGAGAAGATTTTGCCTTCCGGGACTAAGAGCTTGGCAGTTTCCACCACGCCGGTATGGGTGCCACCACCATTATTACGCAAATCAAGAATAAGACCTTTCATCCCTTGAGCCCGGAAATCCTCGATATAGGTTTGAACTTGTTTACCGGTTTGATCATTGAACGACGAGATGATAATCGTTGCGATGCCATCTTCGTTCATGCTACCGGTAACCGTAATGGTTTCAACCAAGGCCCTCGTGATACTGACTTCGAAGTCCTCTTTTTGTCCGGGTCTACGGATTTTGAGGAGCACATCGGTACCTACTTCGCCGCGCACTAAGACGATTCCATCTTGTGTAGACCAGCCCGCCACATCGGTACCGTCGACCGCTAAAATCTGATCTCCGGTTAATAACCCGGCAGCCTTGGCCGGGGAATTTTCGTAAGGTTGTACAATGGTAATATAGCCACCGCTGGTGATGACGGACGCACCAATCCCGGAGTAAAACCCGCTACGGTCATCCATCTTCATGGCGAAATCGTCGGCTTCATAATACGAAGCGTAATCATCGCCTAAGGTTTTTAACATGCCATCAATAGCACCGTCAATTAATGCTTCGTTATTGGGTTCCAAGGTAGAATTGACCGATACATACTGATATGCTTCTAAAAACGCATAGAGTTCCTGGTCTTGGCTAATCAATTCGGTGATCAGCGCGGTGTTATCTTGCGCAGCTTGTTGTCCGGGTGTATTGACGAGTTGTGTCCTGCGCCATAGCTGATAACCATTGAAAACCAGGGCAGCAGCAACTAAAATGCAACCGAGAAAAAACAAAACAGGGGTTTCGTTAAATTTCTTTTTCGGAGTTGGATTTTGTATTGTCTCCACCGGATCGTTATTCACAGAATCGGTTTTCACTTCATTTTCGTTCATGGGTAGCTCCTTATCTTTGGATTTTACCAGCCGATATAGTCTCTAGGGTTGACTCGTTCTCCGTCTACTCGGAATTCAATGTGTAAGTGGGGGCCGGTGCTCCAACCGGTGCTGCCAACCAAGGCAATCACATCGCCGCGGTCCACAACATCCCAAACATTGACTAAAATTTCGGAGCAATGACCATATAAGGTAACAATCCCATTGCCATGATCAATCATAACTAAATTACCATAGCCACCAGAGTTCCATCCGGCATAGATGACGGTACCTCCGTCAACCGCTTTGATGTCGGCCCCATAATACCCGGCGATATCGAGCCCACCATGGAAATTGGTGTTGTACCCTCCAAAAGGATCGTCCCGCCAACCGAACTCATCGGTGGTTCTGTGGGTGCTGGGAACCGGCCAAGTATAGACTCCGGTGCCGTAGCTGGGTCCTTGATTCTGCTTTTGCAGTTCTCGGATTGTCGCCTCTAAGGCAACAGCTTGCCGTTCAAACTCTTCGTACGCTTGGAGCCAATATTCCTTCTGACTCAAAATATTATCCATGAGTTGGCTGCGCTCAACACGTTTGTCCGATAATTCTGTTTCTCTTACCTGTGCCTGATATTCCAATGAGGCCAGGTAGTCATAATTGGCTTTTAATTGCTGATTGGCAGCTTCCTGCTCGGCTCTCAATTTTTGCTGCGCTTCTAAAATTTCAAGGTCTTTCTGAAAGAGCTGTGTGATCTGCTCAAACTGGGTCAGGAAGTCACTAAATGACGTGCTGCCAAAGAAAACTTCTAAATAACTGATGCTTCCGTTTTCATATAAAGAACGCAATCGCTGTCTTGAAACCTGATCTTGAGCAGCAATTTGCCGATTCAATTCTTCTAATTGAACATTTCCGGCTTGAATGTTCTGATTGACAACACCCTTCTGACCGGTAATCTCGTTAATCTGATTTTCGGTCCAATCCAATTCCCAGTCCACCACCGATAACTCATAAAGGATGCTGTTGGTCTGCTGTTCAGCCCATTGAATCTTTCCCCAAAGATCTTGTTTTTGGGCATTTGCCGCCTCTAGTGCATCTTCGTAATCGTCAATTTCATCGGCGAAAACCCAAGGATGAACCAAAATCAAACTACAAATCAAGAGCATTAGGATCCATTTTGATCGTTTCAACTGCTTCATCCTCCTTATACGTTTAAGTAGCGGCCTAAGGACAACATACTACCATAAAAGCCAATCACGATTCCGCCAATTGCTAGATTTCGAACCAACTGCAAAAGATACGGCATCATGGGGATTAGGGGCAAAAATGGGATTTGGACCGCCACATACTGATTCACGCGCGAATAGAGAAGGAACAAAACGCCACCCGCTACTAAAGCCCCCAATAATCCTAACAACATTCCCTGAAGCAGGAAGGGCCAACGAATAAACCAGTCTGAAGCACCCACAAATTTCATAATCTGAATTTCCTGCCTACGGGCATAAACGGTGAGTCGAATCGTATTCATCAAGACGAACAAGGTTGCTACCGAAAGACCGGCTACCAAGAGCAACATACCAATGCGCAAGGCTTGGGTCATGCTCATCAATTTTTCCACTTCTTCTCTGCCATAGCGTACTTCGGCGATTCCCTCCAGCTTTTGCAACCCTTCTGCTAGGCTGATCACCTGCTCGCCTTCGGTTGCATACACTTCAAAAGAATGCCGTAAGGGGTTGTCTGCTTGGTAGGACGCCAAGAGGTCTTTGCGATCTCCCAGACGTTCTCCCAACCGCTCCAGAGCCACGGTATTGGAGACAAATATAGTGGATTTGACGCCGGGGATTAGAGCAATTTCTTGAGTTAAGGCAGCAATACGTTCTTGCGAAATTTCGTCTTTCAAGTAGGCCGTGATTTCAAGTTTTCCTTCTACATCCTCCGCCATATACTCTAAATTAGCCGTTACAAGGAGGAAGAAGCCCAAGATAATAAACATTACCAAGGTGATTCCGACCGAGGCAAACATCATGCCACCGTTGTGGCGCATATCATGAAATGCTTCTCTAAAATAGTAAGCGATGGTATGGGGTTTCAATTAAGGTATCCCCCTTCCACGCGGTCTCTGACCTTTTTGCCATTTTCGATCACAATGACTCGATGTTTCATTCGATTCACCATTTCACTGTCGTGGGTTGCCATGAGAATGGTCATTCCTCGTTCATTCACCAAACTCAGCAATCGCATGATTTCCCAGGAGGTTGCCGGGTCTAAATTACCGGTTGGTTCATCGCAGATGAGGATTCCGGGATCATTGGCTAAAGCTCTGGCTAAAGCAACCCGCTGCTGTTCTCCACCGGAGAGTTGATTCGGATAAGAATGTTGACGGCCGCTCAAGCCTACGAGTTCCAAAAGCAACGGAACACGGTTTCGAATCGTTGCTACAGGAGCTTCTACCACTTGCATGGCAAAAGCAACATTTTCATGCACCGTTTTATTGGGTAAGAGGCGGAAATCTTGAAAGACGACGCCCAAACGTCTGCGTAACGCCGCGACCCGGCTTCTGCGTAGCCGATTGACCACTTGATTTTCTATGATGATTTGACCGGACGTCGGTTTTTCTTCGGCGGTTAAAAGTCGAAGAATGGTGGATTTTCCTGCACCGCTGGGGCCAACTAAATAAACGAATTCTCCGCGTTCTATGGTAAAGGATACATCATCCAAAGCACATACCTGATTTTTATAGGTCTTACTGACCGATTGAAAGGTGAGCATGGTTTCCTCCTGACAGAGTGATTCTTAGTTAAATTTTAACATTAAAAAATTCGACAGTGAGCTCAATATATCCTTTTCTATATAAAATGTTCATAAAAATATCAAAATTGTGAAAATAGCTGTTGTTAAAATAGTCAATACAGAGTAAAATATAGATAAGGATGTTTGAGCAAAGAAGGAGGAAGTATGGCAAAGAAACAAAACAAACTACAACTCATTCCCCTAGGGGGAGTCGCCGAAATCGGGAAGAACATGTCGGTACTTCGCTTCGGCCAAGAGATTATGATTATTGATGCCGGATTGAAGTTCCCGGGTGATGATATGCCCGGAATTGACTATATCATCCCAAATTTTTCGTACCTCATAGAACACAAGGATTTGATCAAGGGTATGTGCTTGACCCATGGTCATGAAGATCATATTGGTGCCGTAGCGTATTTACTTAAGGAAATCCAGGTGCCGATTTACGGTTCCGGGTTGACCCTCGGGTTATTGGGTAACAAACTCAAAGAGCATAAGGTCAATGCTGAAACTCATACGATTAAAAACGGAGACATCATTCAATTGGGTCGCTCTTTTAAAATTGAGTTTATTCAGAACAATCATTCCATACCCGACAGCTTCTCGTTGGCCATTCGCACTCCAAGCGGAATTTTGATTCATACCGGTGATTTTAAAATCGATCAAACCCCGGTCAGCGGACCAACCTTTAATTTAAAGAAATTGGCGGCCTACGGTCAAGAAGGGGTCTTGGCTCTGATGATTGACTCCACCAATGCCGAACGAGAAGGATACACCAAGTCAGAACGTATTGTAGGAAAAACCTTTGAAGAAATGTTGCGCACTCATACCGAGAGCCGCATCTTTGTTGCTACATTTGCTTCAAACCTCCACCGCATTCAGCAAGTCTTTGATGTTGCAGAAAAGTTTGGCCGTAAAGTCTCAGCAGTGGGACGTAGCATGATCAATAACATTGAGATTGCAGCTCGCTTAGGCTACTTGAAATTCATCGATAAGAATTATATCCCCATTGAGAACATCAATTCCTACAAAGATAGTGAACTACTGATCATTTCCACTGGTTCACAAGGGGAACCCCTAGCTGGTTTGACCCGTATGGCTGCACAAAGCCACCAAAAAGTCAATATTCGCCAAGGGGATTTGGTAATTATGTCCTCTTCTCCTATACCGGGTAATGAACGATTGGTTAATCGTGTTATCGATGGCTTGTACCGATGTGGTGCTACCGTGATCCACCAAGGCATGGCCGATGTGCATGTTTCCGGTCATGGAAGTCGTGAAGAAATCAAGATGATCCTGAACCTGGTACAACCGAAGAATCTAATTCCTTTCCACGGGGAATATCGTCATCAAGCCAGTATGATTCGTCTTGCAGAAGAGATGGGTTTCCCGCGCGACTGCAGCTACTCGGCAGAACTCGGGGATGTGATTGAAATCTCTGACGATGGCTTGCGCAAAGTTGGTTCTGTGAATGCCGGACCAATCTATGTCGACGGTATCGGCATTGGCGATGTGGGCAGTGCTGTGCTTCGCGATCGCTTACAGCTTTCCATGGACGGCACTTTGACCGTGGTCATGGCAATGGATTCTACACACAAGAATATACTGACCGGACCAGAAGTGTTGACCCGTGGCTTTATTTATGTAAAAGAATCCGAAGAACTGATTCGCGATATCCGTCAGTTGACCAAAGGAATCATTGCCGAACAAATCCAAATGGGCAACACCAACCTTAGTCTCATGGCAAACACCCTCAAAGACGCTTTGAGTGGTTATCTCTTTGAAAAGACCGAACGCACCCCAGTGATCTTACCAATCATCATGGAAGTCTATTAAGAAGCTACACAAAAAAACCCGAGACTCTCCGTTTTTAGGAGCATCTCGGGTTCTCTTTTTTTTAACGTCTGCGGCTGCTGATTAGATTTTTCTCCAAGAAGTTCAAGGAATCTAAAGCGATACAAGTGCCTAAGCCAACACATTCAATGGGGTTTTCAGCCACATAGGTGTGGATTCCAGTCTCTTGGGTCATCAATTTATCTAAGCCATCAATCAACGCTCCGCCACCGGTCATGATAATGCCTCTGTCCATAATATCGGCGGCCAGTTCAGGAGGAGTCCGTTCCAAAACCGTTTTCACCAGACTGACAATACTGTCAATGGTTTCTTGCATGGCGGTCATGGCCTGATGTGAGGTAATGGTCACGTTCTTGGGTAAACCAGTCACTAAATCGCGACCGCGTACTTCTAAGTAAACTTCACGCGAACCCGGGAAAGCGGTACCAGCTTGGATTTTAATATCTTCTGCAGTACGTTCACCAATGAGTAAACGATATTCATTGCGCATGAAACGGATAATCGATTCGTCTAATTTGTCTCCGGCAACACGAGCTGCCTCAGAAACCACGATTCCACCCAGTGAGATCACGGCTACATCGGTCGTGCCTCCACCAATATCAACGACAATTGCTCCGTTGGGTTTGGCTACATCGATTCCCGCTCCCAAGGCCGCAGCTAAAGGTTCTTCAATTAGAAAAGTTTGACGTGCACCGGCTTCATTGGCAGCTTCCAATACGGCGCGTTGTTCCACCGTCGTAATTCCCGAAGGAACTCCGATCATGAGTCTGGGCCCGAAAAAGCGGTTATTCCCACAAACTTTGCGAATAAAATGCTGTAACATCTGCTGGGTTACATCGTAATCGGCAATGACCCCTTCCCGCATGGGTCGAACCGCAATGATATTGCCCGGGGTTCTTCCGATCATCTGACGCGCTTCTTCGCCGATCGCCAGGGGCTTTCCGGTGTCGCGGTCAACTGCAACAACAGAAGGTTCGTTTAAGACAATACCTTTATTTTTTATGGAAACCAGAACACTGGCTGTCCCTAAATCAATTCCGACATCCATACCAAAACCAAACATGGCTGTTTCCTCCCACTCTACAATTCTAAATCGGCAGCGCCTTTTTTATTCGATTCTACGCTTGTTCATTCCTGCTTTTCTTCTGCTACTTGATTTCTTTTAAGCCAAAGAAGACCCTCTCGCAAAATAATGCGGTCGCGTAATAAAATATACTTCATGGTGTAATCTAAACATTGATTTTTCTGCATCCGAAAACTGGCTTGTTTGGGTGTGAACCAGCGCAGCTGAAAGCCTAACCGACGTTCATTCGCACTTAAATCGCTTCCCACCGAAGGGCCACTGACACGGGCAACAAAACAATAGGAGTGTTGCAAATAGTGATTTCTGGCTTTATGTTCTTCAATACTGCCCAGTTCGGTTAAGATCTCTACCGGAAATCCGGTTTCTTCCCGGACTTCACGAATAAAAGCTTCTTCTTTTGTTTCACCGAATAGCATTCCGCCACCGGGCAATTTATAGATTCGCATCTTGCTTAAATACATTAAAGCAATTTTTCCTTGATCGTTGATAATCACACCGCGAGCCCCGAAGCGTGAGATCCGTTGGACCAGTCCTAAATCCTCGCCGGTGACTTGCCGATCTGTGATGCGTCCCAGAAATCGCATTTTTGCTTTCACCTCCTTTTTATTTAAGACTGTTGTTCATCCTCCAAGGGTCGCATTAGCGGGAACAGGACTCCGTCCCGTATATTTTCTAAGTTGAGCAACACTTGTAATAAGCGGTCAATACCCATCCCCCAGCCCGAAATCGGCGGCATGCCGTATTCCATGGCTTTCAAATAATCTTCATCCAAAGGCATCGCTTCTGCATCGCCTCGGCTACGCAATTCCGACTGAGACTCTAGGCGAATGCGTTGATCCACCGGGTCAACCAATTCAGAGTAGGCATTGATAATTTCAGCACCGTTGACCACCAATTGGAACCGGTCGGTAATCTGCTCATCGGTATCGTTTCTCCGCGCCAAAGGAGATAAGTCAAGGGGATGACACGTCAGAAAGACCGGAGAGATCATGAAGGGACGACTTACTTTTTTGTAGAGTTGGTCAATGAGGTTTCCTTTACCCAAACTCTCTAAACTCTCATGTTCTAAGCGGATTCCCTTACTGCGAATGGCCTTGAGCAACGAGGGACCGTCCGGATGATCATCGATATCAATGCCGGTGTCTTTGAGAATCAGTTCCCGGAAGGATACAACCGGCCACTCTTGGGCAAAGTCGATTTCCTTGTCACCAATGGTCAGCGTTGTAGACCCGAACAATTCCTGCAAAATGGTCAAGATCATGGCACGCAACATTTCCATATTATCTTGATAATTAAAGTAAGCACTATACCCTTCAATCATGGTAAAGTCTTGTAAATGAACCGGACTGATGCCTTCATTGCGGAAGCATCGTGAGACTTCGAAGACATGCTGGAATCCACCAACGATGAGTCGCTTCAAATAGGTCTCCGGTGCAATGCGCAAGTAGACATCGATATCAAGGGCTTTATGATGGGTCAAGAATGGGGTTGCCAGGGCTCCTGAAGCTTTGTTCGTGAGAATTGGTGTTTCCACTTCTAAAAAGCCGCGTGTTTCTAAAAAACGCCGAATTGTGCTGAGCATTTTGGAACGCATTAGAAAAACGTTTCTGCTCTCTTGATTGGAAATCAGATCCAAGTAGCGTTGACGATAGCGCAATTCTTGATCGGCCAGTCCATGCCATTTTTCGGGCATTTCTCGTAAGGCTTTTCCCAAAAAGGTATGCTGAGCAACCTGCAAAGACCGCTCACCACTGTTGGTCGTGAACATTTCGCCTTCTACTCCTACAAAGTCGCCAATATCCACGGTTTTGTGGAAGAAATCGTATTGATCTTCCAAGGTATTCTTCTTCAACACAAATTGCAGTTTACCCTGAACGTCTTGTAGGTGGGCAAAGGTAATCTTACCCATTTTGCGAACAGAGATGACACGTCCTGCCAGTCTTACATGGGTTGTGCCGTCCGGTAGATCAAAGGCCTCTTTCAAGGTATGGGATACCGGAAAGCGTTCGGGATACACCTGAACCCCGGATTCCTGTAAAAGCTTTAATTTATCGACCCGATAATCGGCAAAGCTGCGATAATAAGATTGGTACTGTTCAATATTCATCCAAACAACCTCCGATGGTTTTCTATTCTTTCATTGTATACTCCGCTATGTTCTCATGTCAAGTGTAGATTGTTAGGACTTTCACGGACAATAACACGAACTTTTTGTGGTATTTCTTGACAAACGTTCACCTTAGTTCTATAATGAAATATCTAACTACCTTATAGAGAGAGAAGGAGAGGATGGACCATGAAAAACAAAGATTTACACGTTGCTTTAGGAAAAGTTTTCCGCAGTCACTGGCGAGCAACAACAAACCGGTTCGCTACACTAGGATTGAGCAGTGCTCAACCAAAAATTCTTCATTTCTTGTCCGATAATGCTGGATCCATGCAAAAAGAGATCGCAGAAAGTTGCAACATAGAGCCTGCAACCGCAACCAGCATTCTGACCGGTATGGAGCAAGCCCAATTGATCGTACGTCGTGCTGACGAAAAAGACCGGCGTGTAGTTCGTACCTATTTGACCGAAAAAGGTCAAGACATGTTGCATGAAATTTGCAATATTTTCCATGAAATCGAAGAAGTGACCTATGGTGATTTCAGTGATCAAGAAATCGACATGCTGCATCGCTTTTTAGAACGTATGGCAACAAACCTGCAAAAAGCAGAGCAAGAAAGCATGTGATCCTTTGCGAGATATGACTCAAGGAAAGCCACTCCCCCATATTGTGGCTTTCGGAATGCCTATGCTCATAGGAAATTTATTTCAACAGTTCTATAATCTGGTAGATTCAATCGTGGTGGGACGCTTTGTTGGACCACATGCTTTAGCAGCAGTCGGAACCAGCGGTCCCTTAATCAATCTTTTAATTGCTGTAGCCATGGGTTTGACCATGGGAGCCGGTATCGTCATTGCACAGTTATTTGGAGCGAAGCTGACCGACAAAATCAAGGCAACGATATCTACGACTTTGATTTTACAATTTGCTTTGGCTTTGCTCATGACCGGTATTGGGGTGATCTTTCACCGCCAAATGCTGCAAATGATTCGGGTTCCTGCCGAGATTATGGACGGTGCCGCGCGCTACATGAGTATTTATTTTTACGGCCTTCTATTTTTGTTCACCTATAATACCTTTGCTTCTATATTGAGAGCTTTGGGTGACTCCAGAACCCCCCTTTATTTTCTAATCATCTCCAGTGTAATCAACACCCTCTTAGATTTATACTTTGTAGCTGTTCTCGGTTGGGGAGTCGCCGGAGTAGCCTGGGCAACCCTGATTGCTCAAGGAGTTTCAGCGCTGCTGTGCTTTCTCTACGTAACCGCTAAAATCGATTATTTTCGTTTTCATAAAGGGGAATTCGTTTTTGCACCAACTTTGCTGCGTGATATTTTGCGCATTGGCGTCCCGGGTGCATTACAGAGTTCGGTGGTCCACTTAGGCTTTATCTTGATGCAAAGTCTCATCAACAGCTTTGGCGTATTGAACATGGCTGCTTATACGGCTGCTGCCAGACTCGAAGGATTAGCGCATCTGCCCTCGGGAAATTTCACCCAAGCTTTGGCTACGTTTGTTGGCCAAAACATGGGTGCCGGTCGAATTGACCGGGTCGAGGCAGGTCGAAAATCCTTGGTAAAGATGACCAGCATTATTAGCTTAATTACTGCCGTTGTGATTTTTGTATTGGGACCGAAATTGATTGGCATCTTTATCAACGCTTCCGAAGTGGAGATCATCACAAGGGGAAGCAATTTCTTAAAGATATATGCTCCCTTCCTCGTGATTTTCTCCTACCTTGGTTGCAACACTGCTGTTCTGAGAGGTTCCGGAGACTCGGTGTTTTCCATGATCTGCGGGTTGACCGATTTAGGGGTGCGGGTTGGAACAGCCTACTTGTTAGCCTCTATTCCTCAAATTGGTTTCTGGGGTATCGCTTTAGCGATTCCGGTAGGATGGAGTGCTGCTGCTGTTTTAAGCGCGTTGCGATACCATAGTAAACAGTGGCAAGATAAAACCGTTTCGGCATTACAGAAAACATAAACGATAAATCGCCTTCTCAACAACATTGAGAAGGCGATTTCTTATTTTGCTTCTGCCCAGGAGTGACCGATATTCGACTCCGCCACAACCGGTACCGAGCGTAAGATTGCTTTTCCAGCTCGTTCCATTTGTCGTTGCAGAAAATATTGGGCTTCAACCTTTTGCTCTTCAGGTACTTCCATGAGAATCTCATCATGGACACAGGCAATTAGATGCCACTTGGGATTCCGATTTTCTTCCATGATCAAGCCTAATGCTTTTTTGGTGATATCGGCCGCACTGCCTTGCACAGGCATATTGTACAAACCGGCTACCCCGGCTTGACCGGACCATATATAGCGTCTGCCGGTGAGAGTGCGCGTCTCGGAAGGCAGGCCATCTCGTCTTTTTTGGGCATCTTCTTCACGGACTCGCTTATGCCAACGTTCTATGCCGCGATACGCTTGAAAAAAGCGTTGCCGAAATTGCTCTGCTTGCTGCATACTCATTTCAACACCATAGGTGTCCTGAGCATAGCTCTGCAAGCCTCTTGCCCCCATCGCGAAAATCAGCCCGAAGTTGATTGCTTTTGCTGCCTGCCGCTGCTGTTTGTCGACTAAGGGCATTGGCACCCCGGAAACTAAAGAAGCGGTCAAGCGATGTAGATCTTCCCCCTGTTGATAGGCCTTGATCATCCGTGCATCTTGTGCCATTTCTGCAGCGACTCGTAATTCAATCTGCGAGTAATCGGCGATTACCAAAACCCGCCCGGGAGGAGCTTGCCAGCAGGCTCGAAAGGCAAAGTCTCGCGGGGTCTGCTGAATGTTGGGCGACGAACAGGAGAACCTACCGCTGGAAGATCCCACTTGCTCATAGTGAGAATGAACACGACCGGAAACGGGATGGATAAATTTAGGCAAGGTTTCGATAAAGGTGTTGAGTTGTTTGCTCAGTTTGCGATACTCCAATAAATCGGCAACTTCCGGGTGCTCCTGGGCTAACCGGTTCAGCGTGTGCCGATTGGTGTCTTGCACAGCGATTCCTTTCCTTTGTAAGGCAGCACGCAACTGTTCTGGGCTGTCAAGGTTGATATCACTGACTTCGGCACCCCCTAAAAGATTCATCTGCTGCTTGCGTTGCCCTAAAAAAGGGAGCAGTCTTTCTTCGAGGATGCTGATTTGCTGTTTGATCTCATGCCCTAATGTCTCCATCGCTTCTGCATTCAAATACATTCCGGTTTCTTCCATATCTACGACCGCGTGAACGCAGTCGAACTCCAACTTCGCCACATCGACCAATCCATTGGAAATCAAGTCTTGCACCATACGACTCCGCAACGGCAATAATAAAGAAACCCCTTGAGCGAAGGCTAAAAGCGGGGAATCTCCGTAGAGCGGTCCGTATTCAATCCAGGGTTTAGCTTCATAATCCAAATAAAACTTTGCGATTGCACCAAAGTCATAGGAAGCCGGTCCGGTCGGTGTAGTGAGAATTTGAGCTGCCAAATATGGATCAAACCAGGTGCCATTGGGTTTCAATCCCAAGCGGCGTAAAAAGCGAATACCCTGTTTGGCCTTATACATAACTTTGACCACGCTGCGGTCTTCCAAAATTCTGCTCAACAGTTGCACGTCGTCGGCGGTAGGCAAACGACTAAAATCAATCAGCCAAACATCTTCGCGATTGGCATTCAAAGCCAGATTCAAAACCGGATGTAACAGGGGGTCGGGGCCATCGCTTTGGATTTGAAGCGCCAAATACTTGCAACCTTCCAAGGCGATTACGGCCTCTTGCAGTTGCTCTCGATTGACGATCAAATGAAATTTCATCGGTATACCCCCTTTCCTTTTTCTTTTCGCGATGAAACCAAGAATCTCCTTGCAGAGACCTTCATATCCTTTACGCCAGATTGGAATTGTGATATACTATTGCAGATTGAATTTGAGAGGGGGAAATCTGCCATGATCCATGAAGAATCAGCAGGGGGCGTTATCGTGTATAAAGGAAAGGTTTTGGTTGCACGGAATCGCTTTGGCAATTGGATCTTTCCCAAAGGTCATTTAGAGCTGAACGAGACTGCCGCAGAAGCCGCTTTACGCGAAGTGGAAGAGGAAGTTGGTTTAAAAGCCGAAATCCAGGAACCCATCGGTCAAACCCATTATCAATTCAGCTCTTCCGGTAAAATGCACTCCAAAACCGTGTATTGGTATTGGATGCGCGTCAAAGACCCCCTCTATACGTTAAATCGACGTGAAGGCTTTGTCGATGCCGTTTTTGCACCAGTGGAAGAGGTGCAGGCGATGTTAGCCCATGATAATGATCGATTGCTTTTGGAAAGCATCGCTGAACGAATAAAAGCAGAGGAGACCGAAACCATTGAGCATCAACACTCTATTATTTGATTTAGATGGAACCCTAATAGACACCCGGCAATTGGTCATCGCTTCCTTTCAACACACCTTTCAAGAAGTTCTGGGCTTGCCGATCAGCGCCGAAGAGGTTCTACATGATTATGGAAGACCTCTCACCTATTCGTTTGGTCGCTATACCCAAGACAAAGCCGTAGTCGACGAAATGCTGCGTGTGTATCGGAAACACAATGTTGAAGTCCATGATCAAATGGCTCTTCCCTTTCCGCACATCAGTGAAGATTTGGCCGCATTGCAAAAGGCCGGTTTCCGCATGGGTGTAGTCACTAGCAAAAAACGTCCCACTGTTATGATGGGGATCCGACTTTTCAATATGGAGAGTTTTTTTGAAACTTATGTTTGCGAAGAAGACACCAAGATTCATAAACCCCAACCGGATCCGTTACTGGAAGCAATGAACCGCATGCAAGTATCCCCGGCAGAAACCCTATATGTAGGAGATAGCCCCTACGACATCCTTTGTGCGCACGCTGCCAACACCACTTCGGCCGCTGTTCTTTGGAGCAACTTCCCCCCGGAAACCTGGGACGAGGTCAAGCCAACGTATCGTTTGGAACGATTAGACCAACTATTGACGCTTCTTAAAAACTAGATACTATGTAAAAAAAGTAGTCTCCTTGGCATTTTTGTCAAGGAGACTGTTTTATGAGTGCTCGAACCACGGCTCCGGCAGCCAACATGCCGGCCACCGGCGGAACAAAGCTAAGACTGCCTGGTGGTGTTCTTCCCCCTTGAGTTTCTTCTCTATCGGAATCAACTTCCCTCTCCGGTTTCAGCTTGGGACCTGGGGCATATAAAACTTGAAGACCTTTATCAAGTCCCTCTTTCCTCAATTTCAACCGAACTTTTCTTGCTAAAGGGCAATCATGAGTCTTGGAGATATCGGCAAGGCAAAAGTTTTCTGCGGTCAGTTGATTTCCGGTACCCATCACGCTTAAAACCGGGATACTCCTCTTGCTTGCTTCCAACAAAAGAGCTACTTTGGCATCGACCTGGTCAATGGCGTCGATCATATAATCCGGGGACTCTGGAAAGAACGTTTCGACATTGTCCGGGGTGATCCATTGTGTATAAAGACTAACCTTGCATTGCGGGGATATGTCCATAATCCGGGCTTTGGCAACATCGGTTTTATAGTGTCCCACAGTGGAATGCAGCGCATAAAGCTGACGATTTAAGTTACTCACAGAGACAACATCACCGTCAATTAGGATGACGCGGCCCACGCCCACGCGCACCAACGCTTCGACTGCATAAGAGCCAACACCCCCTAAGCCAGCAATCATAACGCTCATCTTGGCTAATCGGTCTACACTTTCTCTTCCGATCAACATCTCGGTCCGACTGCTGAAATGTTCATTGTTCATAATTTATTCCCCCAATATGATACGATAACGACACATTTGACCCTTGCAAGTGATAAGAATTTGCGCTACAATACAGCATACAAACTTTAGGATATAAAAGGTGACGATTATGCATTCATTTCGCTTTAGCAGGAAGACTCTCCTGCTAGGCTCTTTGCTCTTCCTCGGAGCTTCACTTGTTTTGACTACACTCCAGATCAGAGCCCATAGTGCCGATGCTTATGCTCTCTTAGAGGATCCTCTCTTTGAAAACGCTTGTTTCATTGGGGATTCCTTTACCAACGGGCTTAAAACCTACACTAAGCTCGAAGCCTACTTCATAGAGGAAGTAGGGATGACCTTGGCGAAAGGGTTGCAGAGGCTACCGGAACTCGACGCCATGGAACCCAGCCGTTTTTTTATTCTCCTCGGCATCAACGACCTCGGCCATGGTTACACTACCAAAGAGTTCTTGGAGTTGTATGGTCAGATGATTCAGGAAATCAAAGATCGCTTCCCCAAAGCCCCGATTTATGTACAAGCGATTGCTCCGGTTACCGCCACTCGTTCGATTGATGACCCCGCCCATAGTAATGAAAAAATCAACGAGTTTAATCAAGCTCTCAAGGATTTTGCAAGACAAGAACGGTTGAAATTTCTCGATCCTTGGAGCCTTTTCAAAGATGACGGGGCTCTCCGTTCCAGTGACAGCTCAGACGGCCTTCACTTAGAATACTCCGGATATTTCGTTTGGTTGGATCAAATCAGACGCCTCGCTCGATAACACCGATTTGTAAAGGAGGTCGCTATGAACAGACCGGAAAGCGCTCTGCTGCTTCACCGCCGCAGAATGACCCTTATAAAAAATATCTTTATTCTCTTAATTACACTTGCTTTATTTGTAGCGTTGATCACCAGTTTTATTACCAATAAGACTCCATGGAGATTGGACAGAAACAGTCCTTCCGTCGTTTCAGAATCCCATCTCAATTTACGTTGGATCGATGAAGTTTTGCTTCCCAGCGGCCTTGGCACCATTGACGACAACGGCACGATTACCTCTTGGATCCACACCAAAACCTCTGGAACGGTCTTGAGTATTGCCGCGGACCAAACCACAACCAGCTCCGCCAGTATCATTTTGAAAGACTATTCAATGTTTGTCTACGCGGATCAAACCCACCAGATTTGGCTGCACCGCAGCCAGAAGAGTTTACAAGCTTACAGTGACACCAGCACGGTGCTATGGGAACAACGCTTCCCCACCTGGACTGAATCTGCTTGGGCCAGTGACGACGGTTACATTTTGGTTTTAAGTCTCATCAATGAAACCGATTGGAAGGTCTCTCTGATTAGTAATCAAGGTACTTTGCTATGGGAACATGAAACCCTGCAACGTCTCATCACCGGTGCCAAAATCGCACCACAAGGGAAAGGTGTCTTGCTCACGACTCGTACCCAACAAGCGCCTTATACAACGGAGTTTGTTTTACTGAATGAAAATGGTTTAGTGCTAGACAGCATCAGTCTGCCGGCAACCGTCTTGCATAGTTCCGCTTTGCATAGCGACGGCTTATCGGCTGTGGTTTCTACCGATCAGGAATTATATTTCCTAAAGGATCCAAAGCAACAAACAATCTCAACTTCAGCACTACTTCCAACCACAGCACCCTCTACGACTACACCAACTACAGAAACAGCACCAAAGGAACCTGGGGAAGCAAAATTGACCCTACCGGCCCCAATTACAAGCTTGGTGATGGCAGAGAAGAACAACAGTGTCATCGCTGCTTGTTGGGATGATGTCAACAAGAGTGGATGGTTGGTTTACGTAGACAAAAACAAGCAAGTTCTTTGGAGTGAACCTTTAGTAGAGAAACCTTTCCTTTTAGGTGTTCATCCTTCCGGCTTTGCAGTATATGGGGGAGGTAATAGTCAACTATTTACCTATACCAATCAGGGAGCCGTAATATGGAAACACACTGTAACCGAGAAAAACCTGATTGATTTCGCCTTTTCACCCAGTGGTGAATTCATTGCCGGTCTCGACAGTAACGGGAAGCTCTTCCTCTGGCAAGTTCCTTAACCGAAAGGACGTGAAAACTCATGACGGACTCCTTACTCAAAAGTTATAACTGGATCGACGGTGTTATTGTATTGATGCTGCTAATTGGGGCTTTTAGAGGCTACCGTTCGGGTTTTTTGCGAGCAGTCATCGGCCTCAGTGTCACCATTGGTGGTGTTGTTGCTGCCATTATGTATCATCCTCAGGTAGCACTTTGGCTCAATGATTTATTCAAATTGCAAGAGAAAATCATCACCTACTTAACACCCAGGATTACCATCCCAACGATGCCAATTTCCGAAGCCGACCCTATTGGCTTTTTGGCCGAGCATGTTTTAAAAATGAAATTGCCCCAAGCCACGCTTGATTATTTACGTGAGAGTGTAGAATCTTTAGGAAAAATCAATGTTCAAGCCATGGCTGGGAATCTAAGTGAATTGGTTGCGAGCTTGTTGGCCAGCTTATTAATCAACGCACTTGCCTTTTTAACCATCCTTGTTGGAATTCATTTGGCAGGTAATGTTCTCTTATTCTTCTTACGCCATATCTTGCGGGTGGCAGGAAGTTTGCCCGACCGTCTCTTTGGTTTAGCAGTGGGAGGTCTGCAATCGGCAGCGTTAGTTGTGGCTGTGCTGGCCCTAATCGTACCAATCTTGGCTTCGGGAGGTCAAACCACCCTTGCCGAAGCGGTCTCTGAATCGATGTTGGCCGATTATTTGATGAAGCTCTATTATTCAATACTCTCTTTGTTTTCCTAAAGGAAGGTAGAACTATGGCAGATTATCTGATTGGTGACGTTGTAAAAATGAAAAAAGCGCATCCATGTGGTGGAGACACATGGGAGGTCTTACGCATTGGCATGGACTTTCGCATCCGTTGCCAGACCTGTGGACACAGCCTGCTGATTCCTCGCAGTAAATTCGAGAAATCGGTCAAAGTGGTCCTTCAACGAGGCGATGAAGCAAAAACGGCTCAAAATCGTCCGCTTTTTGACCTGAATCTGCCTGAAAAAAAGGAATAACTTCTGTTTACAAGGTTGCAATTTTCTTTTACATGTGATACAATTTCTTAGTTCCCCCGCTCTGCCAAAGGCGGAGCCGTTAGTCCGGGGGGGAGGAGGTGAATGGAATGAATCATTACGAATTGATGTACATCATGGTTCCTACCTTAGAAGGCGAAGCCTTGGAGACCGTGATGACGAAGGTCACCACATTGATCGAGTCGGTCAATGGCACCATCACTGAGGTGAAGAAATGGGGCAAACGACGTCTCGCATATGAAATCAACGACATTAAAGAAGGTTTCTATGTAGTTGTTACCTTTGACGCAGACCCCAGTAGCATTACTGAAATCGATCGTGTTTTGAAGCTCACTGAAGAGATTTTGCGCTTCATGATTACAAGAGATGAAGATTAAGAGAGATACGGAGGAATGAGCGATGGTTAACCATATCGTTTTAGTCGGCCGTCTCACCCGAGACCCCGAAATGCGTTATACCCCCAGCGGTGCTTCGGTAGCCCGTTTCACCTTGGCTGTTGACCGCAATCGTAAAGGCCCCAACGGAGAACGTCAAACTGACTTTATTCGTTGCAGTATCTGGAATAAACAAGCTGAATTCGTCATTAACTACGTACAAAAAGGCCGCTTAGTGGCCGTTGAAGGGTCCCTACGCATTGATAGCGTCACCCAACCCGACGGCACCCGCCGCGATTACGTAGAGGTTTCCTGCAATTCCATAACCCCCTTGGATCGACCCAAGGATTCCGGTATGGACAGCGGTGAAATCCCAGGCGATATGCCTTACGAATCCTATGAAGGTAGCAAGTCCGGTAAACAAGCTCAAGAGAGCGATGACGACGTACCTTTCAACTAAAAATCAACTGAACATATAAAGGAGATAAGATCCATGGCTGACTTCAATCGCAATCGCAACCGCGATGCTGATGATAAAAATGAACGCCGCTCCAGAGGGCGTAAGCCCCGCCGCCGCGTTTGCAGCTTCTGCGTAGACAAAGTCGAACAAATCGACTACAAAGAAGTAGATCGTCTACGTCGTTTCCTCACTGAGCGTGGTAAAATTTTACCCCGTCGTGTTTCCGGAAACTGTGCAAAACATCAACGCAAATTAACGCAAGCTATTAAGAGAGCACGAATTGTTGCTCTGTTGCCTTTCACAACTGAATAGTACTTGAACCGCCTAGAATCAAAGCTGGGCGGTTTTTGTTTGGCTCTAACCCGTTATTGACGAAAAGAAAAACATCGGCTAAAATGGAGTGTCCTACTTATGAACTTCATATGAAGTCCTCCAGAAAGCAGGAACCGCAAACCCTTAGAGCGAAATTATTAGAGTGTTACTCTTGAAAGGTGGTGAGACTTTGAATCGTGCTTACCCAATCCGCTCGTTGACGGAAGGTGCAACGATGAGCGGTGTGTTTATTCTGCTGGCCATCATAACCTATTATTCTCCCATTGGCACAATTCTGTTATTGGCCATGTCAGCGCCCACTGCGATTCTTGTCCTTCGCCATAATTGGAAGGTCGGACTCTTGTCTGCTGTGTCTTCTTTGCTCCTGTTGCTGATCTTGTTAGATCCAATCTACGTTTTGACCGGGTGCTTGACGCTACAATTCACCGGCTTAATTTTGGGGATTTCCTTGCGCAATCAGTGGGGTCCTTGGACTTCTGTTTTTACCACCAGTGTCGCATGCTTACTGGGTTTTCTTTTTCTAATCGCCGCTAGCTCTCTGATCTTTGATATCAATTACATTGATGAGATGATTGAAATGTATCGGCAGGCGTCCGTCGCCTCGTTGGAATTGGCCCAACAATTTAACCTTCCTGAAGAGCAAACCACCTTATTACAGAGAGTTCCCGAACTCATTGAAACTGTGTTCACAACGCTGTTTCCCATGCTTTTGGTTTTAAGCTCCTTTATCAATGCTTTGTTGAATTATCAAGTCATGGTCTTGCTTGGCAAACGCATGAATTTTACGGTCAGATCTCTACCTCCTTTCCAAACCTGGCGTTTACCCGATTGGTTTGGCTTAGGTTACATGGTTGCTTTTATTGCGAATTGGCTGGGACAAACTCAATCGATTGCCCCTTTGGTCATGACTGCAGATAATATTTATCAACTTTTTTACTTCCTGCTTCAAGTTCAAGGCATCTCCGTTTCCGTTTGGTATTTACTGAAATTCAATGTAAGTCCAATCTTCCGCTGGTTGGTCCTTCTCTTCTTATATTTAAATCCCTATCTTGCCTTTATTGCAATTTTAGTGGGTTTAGCCGACCTCATTTTCGACCTCCGAAGACTAACCCCCCGCAGAAGGCTACCACCTCCGGAAACGTTGCCGGAAGAGACTCCTCAATAAGAAAGGAATGATACATCATGGAAGTCATTTTAACCCAAGACGTAAAAGGTGTGGGCCGCAAAGGTCAAAAACTCAATGTAGCAGAAGGCTATGGCCGAAATTATCTTTTACCCAGAGAATTGGCCATTGAGGCAACCGCCGGTGCCGTTCAACAAATGATTCAACGCGACGAAGGCAAAGCTCGTCGTCTGCAACGCGAAAAAGAAAAAGCAATGGAAACAGCCAAGCAATTAGAGAACGTTAGCGTGGTCATAAAAAGCAAGCACAGCGAAGGTGGTAAACTTTTTGGTGCCATCACTACCAGTCAAATCGCCGATGAACTCAGTCGTCAGCACAAAATCAGCATCGATCGCAAAAAAATCGAGTTGAAAGACCACATCAAGACCTTAGGGGTCTTTGAAGTTCCGGTTCGGATTTATCCGGAAATGGTTGTAAAATTGGTTGTTAAAGTCCATCCTATCGATTAATCTGAGTAGACAAATGAACCCCCGGAGGAATTTACGTTGCAACAAACAATACATGATTATCTGAATCAATTCAAGGATTTGAATTGGCAAGATCTTTCCGAAAAAACCGATCTGCTTCACCAACGCGTCACCGCACTTTATGCACTAATGGCTCAAGTGATGGGTCCCGACCGTTTGGTAGGCCGTGCCGCAAAACTGGAAATCGTTGATTTAGTCAGCGATGAAGATGTCATCAATCGCTTGTGGGGCTTACAAAAATTGATTCATGGGGATCCGGATGTAGTAAAGCCAAGTACCGAAAACCTACCGGCCGTCATGGAACAAATAGAAAATGACTTGGCAGAATTTATTGCCCGCCGCTCGGTTGAGGATCGTTTAGAACGCATTGTCAGTGAACGGCTACAAAGTCAGCAAGAAGATTACATGCGTGACATTAAATTGTCGTTGATCAAAGAGGAAAACGGTCCTGAAACCGAAATTACCTTGCGTAAGCTCAACGATTTAATCCATTTAGAAAAACGGAAAGCCCCAAAAATGGCTATGGAGCAAATGCGTCCCCAAACCTTGAATGAGGTTGTGGGGCAGGCGCAGGCGAAAGTCGCTCTCATGGCTAAATTAGCCACGCCTTATCCACAACATATTTTACTCTATGGGCCTCCTGGCGTTGGCAAAACCACGGTTGCTCGTTTGGTATTAGAAGAAGCGCGTCGCTCCACTCGCTCAGCCTTTGGTGCAGAAGCTCCCTTTGTAGAAGTGGACGGCACGACCTTGCGTTGGGATCCACGAGAGATTACCAATCCTCTCTTAGGTTCTGTGCATGATCCAATCTACCAGGGAGCCCGTCGTGATTTAGCCGACAGCGCCGTTCCGGAACCCAAGCCCGGACTTGTGACGGAAGCACATGGAGGCATTTTATTTATCGATGAGATTGGCGAGATGGATTATCAACTCCAAGCCAAATTACTCAAAGTTCTGGAAGACAAGCGCGTCTTTTTTGAGTCAGCCTATTACGACCCGGAAAACACCAATGCTCCGGAATATATTCATAAGCTCTTTGAAGAAGGAGCTCCGGCTAACTTCATTCTCATTGGAGCAACCACACGGAGCCCCGAAGAGATCAACCCTGCTATCCGTTCCCGCTGTGCAGAGGTTTTCTTTGATCCCCTTTATAAGAGCGATATTGAAGAAGTGGTGAAAGGCGCTGCTCAACGGTTGAAAATCAACCTCGAAGACGGTGCCGAGACCCTCATTGCCGAGCACACCGACGAAGCGCGCAAAGCCGTCAATATTTTAGCCGACAGCTATGGTTATGTCATTTCCCGCATGGAAGGCAAACTTGATCGCCGTAAAAGTGTGAATGTTTCAGTAGCTGATGTCCAAGAGATCTTACAAATCAGCCGTATTTCCCCACAGGCACCCGGAAAATCTTCTCCGATTGGTAAGGTTGGTCAAATCTTCGGTTTAGGCGCATTTGGCTTTACCGGCTCTGTTTTAGAAATCGAAGCCGCAGTCTTCCCCACCCAAGAACCGGGAAAGGGTCAAATCCGTTTCAACGATACCGCAGGCAGTATGGCCAAGGATTCCATCTTTGTGGCTTCTACCGTAATACGCAAAACGTTGAACATTCGCTTGAACGACTACGATGTCCATGTCAACTTTATTGGGGGCGGCAATGTCGACGGACCCTCTGCCGGTGCTGCGCTCACCTTAGCCTTGATCAGCGCCTTACAAAATAAGCCTTTGCGTCAAGACATTGCAATGACCGGAGAAATCTCCTTACAAGGGTTGATCAAGCCGGTAGGTGGACTATACGGAAAGCTCTACGGGGCTGCTCGCGCAGGTCTAAAGGAGATCCTAATTCCGGAAGAAAATCGCAAAGAATTACCTGCAGAAATGTATGGCGTTCGTCTGGTAGCGGTTCAGACTATTGAAGAAGCCATGAAATTAATGTTATTATAAAGATTGACAGGAAGGGAGTGTTATGATGCCGGAGCAGATGATGCCTAACAACCCGGAAGCCGAACAGTCGGTATTGGGTTCTCTCATCATTGAACGCAATGCTGTGACGAGTGTTATGGAAGAGTTGCAAGAAACCGATTTTTATCGGGAGAGTCATCGCCAAATCTTTGCTGCCGCTTATGCACTCTATGCCCGTGGTGAGCCATTAGACTTAATCACCTTAGTCGCTGAGTTGAGGAGGCGTCAGAACTTAGAAAGTGCCGGGGGACTCAGTTACTTGAATCAATTGGCCGAAATTGTTCCAACCACCGCCAATCTCCCCTCATACATCAAAGAGCTGCAAGACAAGGCCACCTTGCGTGCTATGATCATGAGTGCTCACAAAATTACCAATCTGTCTTTTACCGGTGAAGAATCCGCTCGCGACATTCTCAACACCGCCGAAAAAGAATTCCTCACCATAGCAAATCGGCGTGGGGGCGGCGCAACCTATTCTTCCATTGGAAATATTCTCTTTCACACCTATACCGAACTCGAAGTTCTGATGAATAAACGCGCAAGCGTTACCGGAGTTAGCACCGGGTTTTATGATCTCGACAAATTCACCGCCGGATTCCAAAATTCCGACCTTTTGATTTTGGCAGCTCGGCCGGGTGTTGGTAAAACCACAGTCATGACCAATATCATGCAACATGCCGCGGTCACGACCAAAGTTCCCAGCGTATTTTTCAGTTTGGAAATGTCCAAAGAGCAGTTGGCGCAAAGAATTTTGTGCTCCGAGTCCGGGGTTGACCTCTATAAACTGCGCAACGGTTTTTTGGAGGACGCCGATTGGGAGAAAATCACCAAAGCCATAGGTCCGTTATCTTCCTCTCCAATCTACATTGACGATACTCCTTCGCTCTCCGTGGTCGAGTTTCGCTCTCGTTTGCGCCGTATGAAAGCAGAATTGGGCATTGGTTTTGTGGTGATTGACTACCTACAGCTGATGACCTTAGACAGCAAACCCGAATCGCGCCAACAAGAAATTTCCTTCATTTCGCGAACCTTAAAAGCCATTGCCAAAGAATTGAATGTGCCCATTTTAGTTGCCTCCCAACTGAATCGTGGCGTGGAAAATCGAAACGATAAACGCCCGATGATGTCCGACTTATTGGAGTCGGGGGGGATTGAGGCCAATGCCGACGTGGTTATGTTTTTGTATCGAGATGATTACTACAATACCAATAGTGAAGACCCCAACGGAGCTGAGATTATTATTGCAAAACAAAGAAATGGTCCTACCGGGACGGTCAACCTTTTTTTCTTGAAAAATATCAACCGTTTTGTCAACAAAGATAAATAGAGCAAGGAGAATATAGACCTTATGGCAACGAAGTATGATGTAATTATTGTTGGAGCCGGCCCTGCCGGTATTTTCTCTGCGTTGGAATTGAGCAAACTCCAACCCACATGGAAGGTTCTTGTGCTGGAAAAAGGCCAAGACATTACCAAGCGTTACTGCCCTATGCATGACAAGCATATCCCTTGTCAACATTGCCGCCACTGTGCCATTACTTCCGGATGGGGAGGCGCCGGCGCCTACTCCGACGGGAAACTGACCTTAACCACAGAATACGGGGGTTGGCTGGGAGATTTCATTGGTAAACGAGACCTTGAAAATACAATTGCAGAAGTGGACCAAATCTATTTAAATTATGGGGGTAGCCCCATTGTCTACGGAATGGATGAAGAGAAAATCAAGGAAATCCAACGTTCGGCAGCGACCGCAGACTTGAAATTACTTCCTGCAAAAATTCGGCACTTAGGCACCGATAAAAATTACGAGATCTTAGTCAACATGCGTAAAGACTTGCAAGACAAAGTTGAAGTACGCACTGAGACTGCAGTAGAACAGTTTTTGGTAAAAGATCAGACTGTGGTTGGCGTTATTCTCAAAGACGGAACCCTTATTGAAGGACGTTACATCATAGCAGCCCCGGGTCGGGAAGGCCATGAATGGTTCTCAGAAGAGGCGAAGCGTTTAAAGCTACCCACTACCAATAATCAAGTGGATATTGGAGTGCGAGTGGAACTGCCGGCCGTGGTCATGTCACACTTGACCGATGTCATCTATGAATCAAAATTCATCTACTACTCACGTTCCTTCGATGATCAAGTCCGTACCTTCTGCATGAATCCATACGGAGAAGTGGTCATGGAGAACACTCGAGGTTTAGTAACAGTTAATGGGCACAGCTATGCCGACAAGCGCACCGAGAACACCAACTTTGCTCTCTTGGTTGCCAAAACGTTTACGCACCCCTTTAAAGAGCCCATTACTTATGGTAAAAACATTGCCGCCTTAGCTAACATGCTAGGGGAAGGTGTTATTGTACAACGCTTAGGCGATTTGCAATCGGGTCGGAGATCTACTCATGAAAGAATTCAACGCGGATTAGTGACTCCAAGCCTCATGGAAGCGACCCCCGGAGATTTGAGCTTAGTCCTGCCATACCGTCACATGGTTAGCATTATGGAGATGTTGGAAGCCTTAGATAAAGTAGCTCCCGGTGTTGCAAGCCGTCACACATTACTGTATGGCGTAGAAGCAAAATTCTATTCCAACCGCATGCAGGTTAGCAGTCAATTAGAAACCCAAGTCCGTAATCTCTTTGCAGTTGGGGACGGAGCCGGTATTACCCGAGGTTTAGTACAAGCTTCTTCTGCCGGGTTGATTGCTGCAAGAGCAATTGCCGAACGAGAGTAGTAAAAATTAAACAATATTTTCAACCAGTGAACTGATTTTGCAAAATTCTTTGAAAAACAACATGCCTTTTTGATTGACAAGATGGCTATCGTTGTGTATTATATACGAGCATGGTTTTGCAAGGGATACTAGCTCAGGGGTAGAGCACCCGCCTTTTAAGCGGGGTGTCGATGGTTCGATCCCATCGTATCCCACCAGTTTCGGGAGCTTAGCTCAGTTGGTAGAGCATCTGCCTTACAAGCAGAGGGTCAGCGGTTCGAGCCCGTTAGCTCCCACCACAAAAAAGAAGACCGGATTTCAACTTGAAATCCGGTCTTCTTTTTCTTATTCTTTCTTTTTGGGTTTGCGTTTTGGTTTCGGCTTGGCAGCCAACTCCTGTTCATGTTCAATATACGCTTTTAGATCCGATAAAATTTTATCTTGGGCCTTTTTCGCATTTTGATCTTTTTGCTTTGTATCTAACCCTTGTTGAATGGCTTCGCTCAGTTTAGAATCTTCTGTTTCTAAATAGTCCACAAATGCGTCAGGAAAGACGAATGTTCTCTCTGCATGCTCAAACTGAATGTCAATGCGATCCTCATGCACACTAATGATTTTACCTTTACCCAGTGCTCTATGAGTGACAGCAACCCCCACGAAATCCTTCATAGTACCCCTTCTCTTTCACGACGTGAATCTTCGATTTCTTAGTATTATCTATAGTATAACACAGATTCACGAGAAACAAAAGGGGTTCCTATTCTTCAAGAGCCAGATTCTGGGTATAACGTGCAATCGCTGCTACATCTTTGTCCCCACGGCCAGAAAGATTGATTAACAAAATCTGATCTTTGCGCATCGTGGGAGCTATCTTCATTGCCTGCGCCACAGCATGGCTGCTTTCAATGGCAGGAATGATTCCTTCCGTGCGTGACAATAAGGTAAAGGCTTCTACAGCCTCGTCATCGGTAATTGCAACATAGGTTCCACGGCCACTGTCCCGTAGATACGCATGTTCCGGGCCAACTCCGGGATAATCCAACCCAGGAGAAATGGAATAGACGGGGGCCATTTCACCGGCTTGATCCAGATTAAAATAGGTGTGCATGCCATGGAAAGTCGCGGGTTTCCCTAAGGTCAAGGTGGCAGCGTGGTCGGGGGTATCTAATCCCCTTCCAGCGGCTTCGCAACCAATCAACGCAACTTCGTTGTGGGGGATAAACTCATAAAATGCACCAATAGCATTACTACCGCCTCCAACACAAGCGATGACGGCATCGGGTAAACGACCTTCAACAGCCAACATTTGCTCTTTGGCTTCACGGCTGATTACTCGTTGGAATTCTCGTACCATTTCCGGGAAGGGGTGTGGCCCTACGGCAGAACCTAATAAATAATAGGTATCATCATGACGTTCAACCCAAGCCATTAGGGCGGCATCGACGGCATCTTTTAGAGTTTGTGTGCCTTCCTTTACCGCAACCACTTTAGCGCCCAATAGTTCCATGCGGTAAACGTTAAGTGCTTGGCGTTGCGTATCCTCATATCCTTGATATACGACACATTCCATACCCATGAGGGCTGCCGCTGTTGCTGTAGCTACCCCGTGTTGTCCGGCTCCGGTTTCGGCAATCAGGCGAGTTTTCCCCATCCTTTTAGCCAAAAGGGCTTGCCCTAATACATTATTAATCTTATGAGCTCCGGTGTGATTCAAATCTTCGCGCTTCAAATAGATTTTTGCTCCGCCGAGGTGTTCGCTTAAGCGTTTGGCGTGATACAACAAGGATGGACGACCTGCGTATTCTAGGCATAAGCGTCGATACTCCAATTGAAATGCCGGATCATTCTTGGCTTCGTCCCAAGCGGCGGCAACTTCTTGAACGGTCTCGACTAGTACAGACGGAACGAATTGCCCTCCAAAATCACCAAAAAAACCTACTCTTGCTGCGTCTCTGTTTGTTTCACTCATGGTTTTCACCCGATTTCATCTGATGGCATGAAACAATCCTTTCTTTTTTTGTTGCGGTGTGGTTCGCATGGTATAAAAAAAGCCTTCATCCCCTACGAAGGGACAAAGGCTTAAAAAGCTTCTGCGGTACCACCCAATTTGACAACTGTGACGTTGCCCACTTTATCGCATACCATCATATGCGCTTCCCTAGGTAACGGAGGAAGTTGCCGTCAGTGCCTACTCTCGCAAAGAAATGCTTTACGATTTCTGACTGCCCTCACAAGTCCATTCGACAAAAGGGTTGTTACCGCACTCCCAGCAACGGCGGCTCTCTGGAAACAATCATTTTTGTGTACTCGTCTTGTTCAATGGTTTGTGATGATTATAATCTGTGAAATCCTCCTTGTCAAGGGGGTTCTTACGATTTTTTTCGCAGCGGGGTCTGACCCCTTTTTAAAAAATCCTCCTAATACTCTAATCGGACACTGCTTCCTTCCGGTCGCTTGCTGACGATGATTTTTTTGTCGATGCGTTCTCGCAGTTCGCTGACATGGGAGATAATCCCCACCAATCGGCTGCCTTCGCTCAGTTGCATCAACATTTGAATGGCTTTTTCCAAAGATTCCGCATCCAAGGATCCAAACCCTTCATCGATAAACATGGTGTCGATCTCAACCCCGCCGCTGTGTTGTTGCACCACGTCGGACAATCCCAAGGCTAAGGCTAACGAAGCTTCAAAGGATTCCCCGCCGGAAAGCGTTTTGACACTCCTCAATTTTCCGGTATGGGCATCGTGAACCACCAAGTCTAAGCCACTCTTACTACGCATATCGATTGGCTCTTCCGAACGATGCAGCCGATAACGGTAATTGGTCATGATCCCTAATCTGAGATTCGCTGCTTGAATAATGCGATTGAAGTAAAATCCTTGCACATACGCCTCGAAGGTAAGGCGTTCTAAGCCTTTTGCCTGGCCGTTGGCGGTCGCGGCTAATTCCTGCACTAAGAAAAGCTCTTCTTCCATGGCGGCCATCTCTTTGCCTTGCTTTTCAATTCCGCGAATCAACGCTTGGTGCTTCTGCAACCGCAACTCATGCAACAAGATCTCTTCTTCCAACCTCGTTTTCTCTTCTAGCTTTTGATTCTTTTCTGCTTCTACCTTTAAAACCTCGAGCACCGGTCGTTGAGCTAACTGCTTTTCTAAGGCTTCGATTTGACCCAAAGATTGATCCAGATAGCCTTGTTGCCGACGAAGCTCCTGCTCCGCATTCTCCAACTCCCTCTTGAGGCGTGTCGACTCATTGGTTTTTGTTTGAATCAAGTTGTTGACCTGCGCTAAATTCTCGTAGGGAAGTTCCTTGCGGAGGGTCTCGATTTGCAACTTTTTTTGGGTAATGGTTTCGGTGAGAGCTGTGACCTTATTCGACAACTGCACAACATCGGTTAAGGCTTGCGTATGATCACCTTGCAGTCTTTCCATGCGCTTCTTGCTGAGAATCGCTTGTTGCCAGGCTTGCTCGGCTTCTTTCAACTCTTGCTGACGATTTTTTTGTAATCGTTCAACCTCTTGTAAGCCCTTTTGGATTAAGGGTTCCCATCTTACGGTATCACGGGCTTCCTCTTCCGGTGCCCATTGATTCTGGATTAGACAATCCTCGATTTGTTGACGTATCAGCTCAAGACTGCTGCGATAACCGGCTGCTTTTTCCGAAGCACTGTGCCGGCGTTGCTGTAAGCGCTTTTCTTGTGCTTCTTCCGCTTGTAAAACATCATCATCGATATCATCCCCGGTGACCATGGCCGGACTGGGATGGTCTACAGCCCCGCAAACCGGACAAGGCTGTCCTACACTCAACTGTTTGGCCAATAAGCCGGCTTGGGCCCGATAAAAACGGCTTCTCAGATCTTGAACAAGATCGACTTGGTGTTGGTGCTCTTGCTCAGCCTGTAGCACTTCGGATTGTTGACGTTTCAGATTTTGTTCGTTCAGCACATAGGTTTGCCATTGCCTGTGAAGGCTTTTCCAGCGTTCGCTTTCTTGTTGAGCTTGTTCTACTAGAGCTTTGGCTGCTTCAACGGCTCCCTCTTTTCCATCGACCTCAGCCAGAGTTTTACGAAGCTGCTCGATTTCTTGAACCAAGTGCTGAATTTCATCTTGTTTTCCTCGGTGCCTCGTCTGAGCGATGGCGCTTTCCTTTTCTAGAGTGGACATCTCTTGTTCCAAGTTCGATAATGTCTGAAACTTTGGCAACATCTGACGGAGCACAACCAACTCTTGCAACAATCTTTCGATGCTACTCTCCGAAGCTTTGGCTTCTTTTTGCCTGATTAGCGCCTGTTCAACCGCAGTTTTCAAGGTTTGCTCTTTGGCTTGTTCGATTTGGAGCTGTTGTTGCAACTTCTGCTGTGCTTGTGCTTCTTGTAACTGCCGTTCCAAGCGGTTCAGTTCTTCGGTGAGTACGTTCTTCTGCTCCTGTAACCCCGCAATTTGCTTGGCATCTAAGGCATTGCCTTGCTTTAACAAGTCACACAAACGCAGCCAATTTTGAGCATTGGCCTCTTGCTGCCACTGCTTGAGTGATTCGCTCCGAAGGGAATCTTCTTCAGTGAGAGGTTTTGTGTCTGCCTGGAGGGCTTCTTGGAGGATTGCTCGTTTCAGATCTCCATGCTGCTTATTCAATTCATCGGCAGCCCGTTTGAGATCATCTTGCAATTTTAGGCAATATTGGGTATGAAATAGCCTTCGGAAAATCTCGCTGCGGTTACCGGTATCGGCTAAAAGTAATCTTAGAAAATCCCCTTGTGCAATCATCACAATTTGAGAAAACTGATCGTGATTGATGCCTAAAATATCTTCCACCGCTTGGGTGACCAATTTACGATTGCTCTGGGTATGACCATCGGGATACACCAAATACGCATCGGCTTCCGCTTTGGTCTCCTTCTGACCTCGTTTGGAAGGACGCATATATTCTAAATTGCGATTCACCGTGTACACTTTTCCGGCGTATGAAAATTCGAGCTCCACTTCGGTTTTAACATCGGGCGGAGCATAATCGCTGCGTAACATCTTGGAGTCGCGATTCACACCGCTGGCTTCTCCGAACAATGCATAGGCGATTGCATCGAAAATCATCGTCTTTCCTGCTCCGGTATCTCCGGCAATCAGAAATAAGCCACGATCTAGGGCGGCAAAATCAATTTCAACCCGTTGGGCATAGGGCCCGAACGCTTGCATAGTCAGCTTGATCGGTTTCACATCTTCACCTCCTCTTGAGCTTGCAGAAAGCGCCGCAAGATGGCATCGGAAGCCTCACTCAACGGCCGCTGCTGTTGTTGCATATAGAAGCTCCGAAAAAGCTCGTAAGGAGATTCAAACTGAACCGGCTCCATGGCTCCTAGCTGATCTCTCATTTGTGTATCGTGCAAAAATTCTAGGCGCATCACATTGGGGTAGGTTCCTCGCAGCTTAGCCATGGCATCGATCACAGCAACATCGGTTAACGTCACTTGTAAATAATCTTCGCTTTGCTGACCGGCAACAAATTCCGGTGAAAGTACTTCCTCGAGAGAGCCTTGGATGCTACGCATGGCATGCTTGGGGTGCAGTGGCAGTAATTCGATTTCCACATCGCCTTTGCTCTTAATATGTACTAGGGGTACCGTTTTGGGTTGGTTCGCCTCTGAAAAAGAATAGGCTAAGGGGGAGCCACTGTAGCGAATGGTTTCGCGGCTGATTTTTTGAGGTTTATGTAAGTGACCCAATGCGACGTAATCAAAGGCGTTGAATACGCCGACATCGATTTGGTCCACACCCCCTACCACAAGCGTTTCCGATTCGCTGCGTTCCGGTGTGGTCGAACCACCGGCCACAAACTGATGCGCCAGCAGAATATGGCGCGTGTTTTCTTTAAGAGGATGCTGTTCGAGTACTTTGGCAATGGCTGCCTGATAATCGTGCGGCTCGACTTCAGGGTAAAAGGGACGCACCTGCATCGGTTTTAAAAAGGGCATCAGGTGAATCTGTAGCTCCCCGTATTCATCTTCTACGGTAACCGTTTTCAATTGACCGTCGTAGAGTGGAGAAAGATGGATGTTCGAATCGGCCATAATCCGGCTGCCATAGGCGATACGTTCGGCGGCGTCGTGATTTCCACTCACGGCACAGCAGAGTAAATTGCGTTTGCGAATCTCGGTGAGGAAGGAGTCGAATAATTCAACCGCTTCACCGCTGGGCTGCAACTTGTCGTAGATATCACCACTAATCAAGAGACCGTTGACCTCGTGCTGATCGGCCAATTGCAAAATCTGCTGTAAAATCAGCCGCTGATCTTCCAATAACGAAAATTCATGGATCCGCTTGCCGATGTGCAAATCGGATAGGTGCAGGAATTTCATAAGGCGATGCTCCTCCCTTATCATGCAGAATTTATTCCTTTTTATTATACCATTTCGGTGAATGCTGTCAACGCAGTTAAAAACAGGCTGCCTCCGTAAAACGGAAGCAACCTGTGAGGTTCATGTGCGAGCGCCGATTGAAAAAATCTTAGTTTAGAAATAAATCTCGGTGTATTTCTCTTTGAGGAAACGGACATAATGTTGTGGGTCAAACGATGAACCGGTGGCTTGGACCATGAGTTCATCCGGCGTGAGTAAGCCGCCATGACGATGGATCTTGTCTTTTAACCAGGCATTGATTGTCTCCATGCGGTCATTGGCGATTTCACGTTCTACATCGATCTCATTGCAGAGTGCGTAGTAGAATTGTGCTCCGTAAGCGGTGCCGAGAGCATAGGTTGGGAAGTAACCAAAGGAGCCATTGGCCCAATGGGTATCTTGTAATATGCCTTCGGTGTCGGTTTTAGGACGAACGCCTAAGTAGGACTCGATCTTATCGTTCCACATTTCCGGTAATTTATTGATATCGTAATCACCCGACATGATTTCACGTTCCAATTCGTAACGAACCATGATATGGCTGGAATAAGTGAGTTCATCGGCATCCAAACGAATCAAGCCTGGTTTGCTGCGGTTTGCCATGCGGTAAAAAGAATCGGGGTCGAAGCCGGCCAATTGCACCGGGAAAATGGTTTGCAGTTTGTAGAAATGGCGTTGCCAGAACGCGCGGCTACGACCTACATAGTTCTCGTAGAAGCGTGATTGGCTCTCACCTATACCCATGCCTGCTCCACCAATATTCTTGCCTTCATGGGCAGGGTCGCCCTGCTGAGAGTGAATGGCATGACCCATCTCATGCATTCCCAGGAAGATGGAGGCAGGGAGGTAATTTTCCAGATAACGGGCAGTGACGCGAACATCATTATAAGAAGCACCACTGGTAAAAGGATGAGCGGATTCGCTGATCATACCGCGCTTTAGATCATAACGAAGCGCTCCGGCTAAATATTCTAAGAACTTGCGTTGGTCGGCTTTCGGGTAGTATTGATACAGGGCACTGTCGTCAATCTTTCGGCCTTCGGCATGTACTTTTTTGGTAAAAGGCACTAAATCACTGCGTAAGGTGCCAAAGAAATGGTCATACCGCTCAATGGTCATGCCTTCTTCGTAATCGTCTAAGAGGGTATTATACGGGTGATCCACAAAGCCACGATATTCGGCTGATTTTTTGTTGTGCTCAATGTTCTTCGCTAAATAGGGAGCAAACATGGCAAAATCATTTTTCTTTTTAGCTTCTTCCCAAACTCTTTGGGCTTTGGCGGTATCTTGCTGACGTGCAACCATTTCTTCTTTGGGTACTTTTTCGAATTTACGAATTGCTTTCAGAAATTTTCCGGCCGCTACTTTGTCGAGAGCGTCGATATCATCCATTTGGCTTACTTTTTCAAGCATTTCGAGGTTTTTGGGGTCACGTTGCATGCTCATATTATCGGTTGCTAAAATTCCCAACATCTTGTTGCGATAAGCAGCCGACATCGGCGGTGCAGCAGTAGAAGCATCCCAACTGATGTGGAACATTGCGAAGCGGAAGGCGGCCATGTGGTTTTGGTAGTCTTTAAACTGTTTGATCAACAAATCTTTGTCCATGAGAGTTCCCCTTTCTTGGTCTGTGTTATTATTTACCGGCGTAGTATTCGGCTACGCTGTAAGGATACGGTTTGAAGGCGATGGGTTGTTCGTGATTCAAGAAGGCCAGTGCAAAAGCAACCGTAGCGGCTGCCCCATGAATCATCGCTTTTTCGTCGATATCGAAAAATTGGTTGTGAATCTCGGCACCGCTGCCGACTTCAGAATTGGTAATGCCCAATTTTCCGTAAAACGATGGAGCATAGTTGGCAAAGGCCGGGAAACTTTCGGAACCCATGGCAGGCTCGCCTTCGGTAATCCATTCGGCACCTAAGACTTCTGCTACGGCATTGCGCGCAATTTGAGTGGCAGTGGGGTCATTGATGGTGGGTCTGCCCACTTTAATGGTATATTCGATTTCACAGCGATATAATTTGGCAATGGTTTCGGTCATTTCATGCAAATACGCCACTAAGGGTTTGGCGGTTTTTTCGGTGTGGAAGAAACGAATGCTACCAGCAAATTCTGCCACATCGGGTATGACATTATGTACATGTCCCGATTGGATTTTAGCAATCGAGAAGGTGACCGGCTCAAAAGGATGGGTGAATTTCATGGGGGCTTTGTAGATTTCGTCTAATAAAGCCAGCATGCAATCAATAGGATTGATCGAAAGATCGGGGCGAGAACCGTGACCTCCACGACCGATGATTTTATAGCGCAAAGCAATGGCTCCGGCCATAACTCCGCCCGGACGAATACCGAGCATACCGGTAGGCATATCTTGGAAGACATGCAAGGCCCAAGCACCGTCGAAGGTGATATGATGCTCTTCTAAATATTCCATAATAAAGCGGAGATTGCCACCACCTTCTTCACCACGTTCGAACACCAGCATGACCTCGCCAGTAATTACTTCCTTGTTCTCAGAAAGGATCTTAGCGGCTCCCAAAAGCATTGCTGTATGTGAATCGTGCCCGCAAGCATGCATTACACCCGGGTTTTCACTGACACAAACGCGAGGGCCTTTTAAATTGTTTTCCGGTTCTTGCACCGGCAAAGCATCGATATCGGCGCGAAGCACAACCCTCTTACCGGATTTTTGCCCTTTGATGAACCCCAGTACACCACCATTTTCAACTTCGATGGTAGGGATGTTTAGGGTTTTCAATTGTTCTAAAATATACGCAACCGTTTGATCTTCTTTCCCGGTCAACTCCGGATGCCGATGAATATGGCGACGATGTTGCACCATATAATCGAAGGTGTCCTTCGCCTGTTGTAAAATATCCACGTGAGTCACTCCTTTACAATCTGTTCTCTATTTAATTAGAGATGACTCTTGGAAAATCCTTCGTGTATCTAAAAAGTCTTAAACCACGGGCGGGAGTATTGCCTGCATATGGATGATATTGGCGGCTTCAAGATGAATCGTCGTCGGTGAATCCTCTGGGGATGAAAGCAGAACCAGCAGTTCATCGCGTTGTAGATGCAGGGTCTCATCCTTTGTTTGCACAGATCCGGGCTGGGTGAAATAGAATGCGTCCAAGGTCAAATGTTGATTCCCGCCAATGGAGAAATCCTGTGGTTGAGCAAGGTGTGTCATAGTTCCGGGCACCCCGCGAAGCATGAGATTGAGATCTTGAGTTTGACCACGGCTGAGCGTTTGCCAATCCCCCGGAAACTCATGGACTTGCAAGGGCTGCAAGACCAAAGAGATTTGCGTGTTATGAGTGAGCGTAAGCGGGGCATCTAAAGGGGTAAGAAAGCGATGGACTCCCGGCAAAGGCGTGAATAAAGACTCCGGCAATTCCACCTTAGCGGTGCTAATACGACATTGAAAATCACGCTTGCTATAATGAGCCTCTGGTGGCCAGATCAGCCATTCCGTGGTGGTGCCCCCACTCCATCCGCTTACCTTGGCCTCACTTCTTTTAATAATTTTTAGTTCCATATGACCTCCATTTTGATGTAATAGTTGGGGACGGTTCTCTCCCCCTTTTTCAACCACAGAGACAGTTCATTGAAACCACAAGGGGACGGTTCTGTAAAGAACTGTCCCTGTGGTTTCCCTTGTGTTTCAAGGAAGAGAACCTTCCCTAAAGCCAGTCCTTAAACTCAAGAAGACATTTGAGCAAAAGATTCCTGTAGGGCGGCTTCTGACCGAAGGTCGGCAGAGCCCGAGGGAACTTTTGCGAAACTTACATAATTCTGGTAAAAAACCAAGGGAGAGAACCTTCCCTAAAGCCAGTCCTTAAACTCAAGAAGACATTTGAGCAAAAGATTCCTGTAGGGCGGCTTCTGACCGAAGGTCGGCAGAGCCCGAGGGAACTTTTGCGAAACCTATTGTGCAAAATCGCCGTGGTAGGAGATGAGTGAAACATTGAGGACGTTTTCGATTTGAGCGATTCGGTCTGAGATTTGCAAATTTTGATCTTTCAGATACATCTCCAAGGTCATCTCGGTGGTATCCTTTTTGGTGATTTTGGAGCGGATGATGTAATTCATCTTTCCCAGTACTTCGTTAATTTCCGGCAATGCTTCGTTCTTGAAGCTGATTACCAATAAATACACCAGTTTTCGAGGTTTCAACTTGGTCAGAAGCCAAAACGCCAATCCAACCATGAGGTTCCCGAAGAGCACCACCCAATAAATGCGAGCCCCCACGCCTATCCCGGCTGCGACCGCCCAGAACAAGAAGATAAGATCAATCGGGTCTTTGATCGCGGTACGGAACCGAACAATCGACAACGCACCGACCATACCAAGGGACAAGATGATGTTGGAAGAGATGGTCGCTACAATCATGGCCGAAATAATGGTCATCATCGCCACCGACACATTGAAGTTATGGCTGTAGAGCACGCCTCTGTAACAGGTGCGGTAAATCATATAGATAAACATCGCCACTGCCAAGGACATGGCCATAACAATGAGGACCCCTACCAAAGAGAGATCTGTGGCCGAACCACTCAAGAATGCATTTTTGAAAATGTCTTGAAATGTTGTCATAATGCTGATTCTCCTAATGCATGATATTGCATTGCCGGATTGCGCTGAAATTGAGCGTTCCGACAATAGATGTACTTGGATACTGCTTCACGGCGATGAACGGGAATTTGAACCGCTGCATGGATATAGGCGGGCAAATAATCATCGTATTTGACTTCCAAAACCAAGGTATTGGGTTCTAAAACATTGATCAAAGTCACATTTCGGTCAAAAATATTGGATGAATCGATTCCGGCTTGCAAATTCTGATCAAAGGTAATGCGGACATTCCCTTCCTCCATAACATACACTTCACGAACATAATCGACAATCACTGCCGGGGCTAGCAATTTGGTTCGCATATCCCAAAACATATCTTTGGCCATGTCGGAATTCTTTTCTAGCAAAAACTCTAAATTCTCTTTACGGATTAACCAAAAAAACTCCTCTTTACTGAGCGTAATCGATTTCTTACTGATAAAGTCTCCAAATTTCTCTTTGCGCTCCAACTTGATGTTATCGTCACTCAAGTTATAAATGCGCACCCGATATTTTTGTCTGAACTGTACTCCGGAAAGTTTTTCGAAATAGGCGGTATGATAGATATCGTCAAAATAAAGGCTGCGAATATGATACCCTTCCTCCCCGCTATTTTCATCGGGTTGCATCATGGTACTCAAGCGTGCTTTGAGGGCTGCAAATTCCTGCTCGTGAATGATGTACTTGAACTCGTGGCGCAGGGTGTTATTGAGATATTTCATTCTCCCACCCTCCGTTCCATGACCACACAACCATAATAGGTATCGCCTTTGGAATCTTCTGCGACATTGCTGCTGGTTTGTCGTTGCCCATTCTGGTCTGTCGCCACAATGCGCACAAAGGTGGTCACCGAAGGCAAGCTCTCAACGAAGATCTGCCCGTCCTGAGTGGGCGCACTGGCGAACAGAATCACTTGGAAATCTGCCGATGAAGAAACCTCAAGATGATATTGAGTCACGCGCCCGCTTTGGGCATTATCGGTCAAATAGGTAACGGAGGCACCTTCCCCTACCCGCTCCACTTTAGTAATCGTGGGAGGTGTGGGCAACTGGGCATTTGCAAGAAAGGCCTGGTAATTATATGCTACAATTTCCGGAATACTGGCAATGTACGGTTCAACATAGGTCGCAGCCCGAGGTAAGAGCCCGATTTCGGGAACACTGTAGAGAAACTTCAAAATACTCTTCTGATACGTCAATGTCTGCTGTCCAATCCATTCTGCAGAGAATACTTGATACACCTCTTCCACTTTACTGCGCAGCTTTTCCAAGTTTCCCGGCACATTTAAGTAGCGTCGATAGAGCAAATTATTATACAAAAATCCGGCGCCTTCAAAGGAAGAGGCGATTTTCTGATCATCTTTTCCCTCCAAATGATACAAAGCGTCTTCAAAAGAGGATGGCATCAGGTACCAAGTCAGTGAGTTCTGCGGTGAATACAAAAGGTACTCTTCTTCAAAGGCATTGTAATTGGAGAACAAGATATTGACCGCTGCAAACGTCAACAAGTTTTCTTCGTTAAAATACTTCCCCACCAGTTCTTCCATGGCTACAGATTCATCTTGTAACAAATCCAACATATGCAGCAATTTTTCATGGGTATCGGCATTACGAATATTCAAAACCTCTTCGAAATCGTCGCTATTATAGGTGGAGTCGGTCTTCTCTTTTAAGGACTCCGGCTCTCTTGCGAACGTGAAATCCTCGGCACGGTATAAACTACCGTTGACATCTAAGCCATGCGCAGTCAGATATGCGGTGTTCGGTTGTTCAAGGTAGGTGTAGATTCCCATGTCTTGATATGCAGCAAGATTTTCCGAAGTCGTATCCTGTACAAACAAGCGCACAAACCCCGTCCGTAAAGACCCAATGTCTTCTAATTCTTCCAGCAAATCAAAGCCCAGCTTTTGCTTCATCCGAGATAAATCATTGCGATTCTTGAGTAAATTGATCGTCTTCATATCATTCCAGGTTCCGGCTCGATCATAAAGCTTGATCTGATACGAACGCAAGCGAATCTTTTCGGTATTGCCTTTGATGGTGATTTTACCGTTAGCATCGGTCTCGCCAAAGCCAAAAAGTGATGCTCCAACCGATGAGGTTTCGCTACCTTCACTCATAATCACGTTGCAGAAGGGTTCTTCGCCTTCCACTAATTCGCTGTCGGTATAGTTGTTCAGATCAGAAAACGTATATTCCTTACTGAGATCACGATCAACACCCGTTTGAACGATGAGATACAAATGCCGAATGCTGCCATCTTCATCTTTGTCATAAATACTCTTCTCTTCACTAAATGGTCTACCGTTGAGCACACTTGCCTCAATATCCCATGTTTCTTGATCATAATAATAGGATTCGTCGTAGACATACGGGGTATTGCATCCGCTCAAGAGCAGAAGCACAAGCAAGAGCAAAAACAAACGTCGCTTCATAGACTCCCTCCTCTCATGTTTACTTTAGGATGATCATATCTCCATCTTGAATTTGAATAGCTCGTAATCCATATTCAATGTAGGAGTTTCCTGCTGCGTCCGTCACAACATAGCGATCGTAACCTACCTGACGATTTCCCTTATTGTCGAATACGACGGCTGACCAGAAATAGATCCCGTTCGGTAGTTGCACAGAAGGTGTGATATTGGTCAAGCTGGTTTCTTCGCGGTATATGCTGCTGCCTGTCCGGTTTCTATAATCAGTGAAAATTGAGAATTCATAGTAGACCCGGTCGGCCTGCAAATCGGTTGACGGAGACCAATTGAAGGTGATTTTCTGATCCTCTGCTTGTTTTGGAGAACCTAAAAAAATGGGCATGGGATTCTCTTTTGTATTGTAATACAAGTTATAACAAAAGGTTATGCGGTTTTGAAAGTCGGCAATATTGACTCGAATTTCATCCGCATCGGTGTCATCGAAGACCTCATCCAACGAGTTTCGAAATCCTGAGAGAATGGTATTGGTATAATTTTGGGTCAAGCTTTGCCAATCCTGATTCATCATGATAGCATAAAGTTCCTCGATTCGGTCATCGAGCATTTCCACATGCGCCGGATCGCTAAAAAAGCGTTTATGTAAGGTTGTTCCCCAATAGCGAGCTAAGCCGAAGAAGTCTTTCATGCCCCTTGACATAAAGCTTTCCTCACTCAACATGCATTTATCATAGTCCCAGGGGAGAAAATACCATTTATCGCTATAGGAAGGAGAATACAATAAATAATTTCGTGACATGGTATCATAGTTATTCAAGAGCAGGTTCATGGCAACCCAGGTCAAATAATTATCGACATCAAAGTATTTCTGAAAGACCGAAGGGAAGTTGCTGCTTGGATTATTGATTTCATCCAACATCGTTGCTAATTTGGCATTGTCGGGGTTTTCGCGAATCTTCAGCAACAAAGAAAACATGTCTTTGTCGAATTCCGGATCGTCTACAGGGACTATGTAGGGAGATTCAAAGAATTCGAAATCGGTAGGTTTATAAAGTGTTCCATTGGGATCTAAGCCATGTTCGTTCAAAAAGGTTTTGTTGGGTTGCTCAACGTGGGTATAGAGCCCATAATTCACATAACTTGCCTGAGTTTGGGTCCCGTCTTTGATATGTACCCTAAAAAACGAGGTGCGCAAGGAGACCATATCCGGGAAATTTGCCATTTGATCAAAACTGAATTTCTGGGCCAAGCGACTCGAATCCGAGGTGTGTTTATTTAAGTTCAAAACTTGCTGCCCATGGAAGGTTCCCTGTCCGTCGTAGACTTTGATTTTGTACGACTTTTGTTCCTCTAACCTTGCACTCTGCCCTCTCAGTGAGAAGGTAGAATTGACCTGTATGTCTTCGGTATTGAAAATCGTCTTCCCGGTATCGGGGTCTACAATATAAACCAAGGCATCCAATTGTGGGTCGGGAGCTAACCCCATAATTTCATTCATCGAAGTTAGATCGTAAATACCGCCGGTTTCAGAATCCGTACCCTGATAAACTGTAACATAGAGATCCCAAATCTTATAGCGATCTTCTTCTTTATAAAGGGCAGGATTATCTTGAATTCCCAGGGCATCCAATTGAGAAAAGTCGATTTCCGGGGGGATAAACACTTCTTCGGGTGGTTGATACCACCAAAGATAGTACGCAGAGACCGCTACCCCGCTCAGCAAAACCAAGGCCATGAGCCCATTACGAATTTGCCGTTTGACGTTCTGATTGAGATAAATTTTCATGATCTTGGTTCACTTCCTCTTGACCGTTTAAGCGGTTAATCCAGGATTCTAAATTCTTGCCTTTGTTTTCTTCTTCGGGCACTTGGGAACAGAAAATAATATAATCGACCGAATTCAGGGTTTTACGCAAATATAATAATGCTGCAATCAAAGTAACGATCGAGGCAAAAACAATGCCCAGCCCATAGAATTCCGCCCCCAGCTGCACTGTCAGCAACGTAAAAATCGTATTTAAGAGTAAAAACAAGGTTGTAATGTGTAAACAGTCGACGTAATTTTCAAAATATTGCATCAGGGTGCAGGCCAAAAACATAAAATAGGTGAAGAGAAATCCTGCTACCATATTGGGGAATACTTCAATCACGGTAGAAGAGAGACCCAGCAAAGGTAAAACCGCAATTCCCACCACAACACATATCAGCGAGATTAAGATCTGTAATTCAGCAACAAAGAAAAATTCTTGCCACATTTGGCGCTGCATCAACCGCTTTGCTCGCTCAATCTCAGCCCCGGTTTGGGTGTTGATTGCACGGAGATAATCGCGAAAATAATCATAAAACGAAGTTTCCATGCGGACCACAAACAAAACAATAGCCGGTAAGATACTTAAAACGCCCAATGCCGTTGCCATGTCGAATTCATCGGAAAAGATAAAGACGGAGATTGAATTTTGGGTTTTGTAATAGCCCCAAAAGATAAAGTTTTGCACATAGATCCCCAAGGTGTAAAAGGTATTAAACCAAAAAAGCGAAGGATACTTGCCCATGTAGAGCAAAAAATCAAAATAACGAGTCGAAGGAACTTGAAAATACTTCTTGACTCCCATTAAGATTCCGCCCGCAACCACAGTCATTCCAAAGGCAAATGCTCCTACTAAGGCTGTCGTCATCGAGAATTGATGATCCCAAAACCGTAAGGTTGCATAGGAGCCCAGAAAGGCAATGATCATGCCGACGATAAAACTTCTAGAAATCTGTGCGTAGTCTTTCAAAGCGGAGACATAGACCATGAGAATAAAGATAATGCCGACCATCATATAAAGTAGATACGCAAAAATCGACAAAGCTAAGCTTAATTGTGCTTTCCACAATAGAACGACCGCAGGAATTGAAGCCAAAGAACAATAGATTGCCAACGCTCCATAAACCGAGGCGAAAATATCCTCCGTCTTATCTCCCCACATCATATCGGCGATATACCGTGAAATTATGATGCACAAGCCACTGGTAAAAATCAGAGGGAAAACAAAGGAGTATAAGATAATCGAAGAATACAGGCGTTGATCATTCAAAGGCATATCGGAATTCAGCAAAAACAGTTTTACTGAAATCAGAGCCCCGATTACAATCAGCAAATGCCCAATGGTGGAAAAGACCGAGTACAAAACAGCACTGAATTTTGCCGTCAGCGATTGACGTCGAAAAAGTTTTTTTAGTTCAAAGCCAATTCCTGCCATTTCAGTCCTCCCCTTTCCCTTTGATTTTTTAGATCATCATTAGATTTTCTCGTCTATAGGCTTTTTCTCCGGATCTAACTCGTTATACAAGCGACGATATGCATCAATGAATCGTCCCTCAGAAAAGTAGCGAATCATGCGCTCGCGCCCTGCTTTACCGTATTGCTTTTGCAAATCCGGCGTTGTGATAATCTTAATGATATGTTCGGCAATTTGCTCGTAGTCCATGATTGGTACCAATAGACCTGCCGGTCCTAAATCATCCCCTTGTTTGCCTAAGAACAGCTCTTTACAACTGCCGACATTGGTCGAAACACAAGCAACGCCTGCCGCCATTGCTTCCATGAGTGCTAACGGTTGCCCCTCGCTAATCGAGGTCAAGACCATGACATCCATTCGTCCCACATACTCTTTGACATTGACCCGACCGGTAAATTGTAAATCGCCAATCCCCAGCTCTTTCCACAAAGCAATACACTCCTGATAATACTCCGGGGCCTCGTCGGTAGGACCGATTAAATAAAAATAAGCATTGGGAACGCGTCGTTTCACAATATCGAAAGCATACAACATGGTTTTGATGTCTTTGATTGGAGTCACCCGAATCACAGCTCCGACATTAAGTCTTCCTGCTTCTTCGGCTGTTTTGCCGGGTAAATTGCTAAACCCTTCTACATTGACCCCATTGGAGATGACTTCGCAGTATAAAGGATCGGCACCCAATTCAATTTGGATGCGACGGTTGGTCTCAAACAAGGCTACAATACGATCGGCTGCCCGATATGCTCCTACGGAAAGGCTTTTGAAATAGTCAATCCAGAGCCGTTTGAAGCTTTTTTGCACCCAAGCCGCTACAATGATCTCTTCCTCTCGCTCCCTCGAATAGATTCCATGTTCTGTGATCAGCAGACTTCCTCCATATAAATGTTTTCCCATCGCTCCGGCAATCCCTGCATAGCCCGTGGACACCGTTTGATACAAATCGGCTTTGGGAGGTGGATTATTTAAAATGTGAAACAAAGTCATATACATAGACCGCATAGTCCAGACAAAGTCTACGAACCGTGTATCCCCGTATTGCTTGTTATACACCTCTTTGACAATATCATAGAAATCACTCCCTAAGAGAAAATTGCGTATGACCCGGTCTCCACGCTGAAAGAAGTCGAAAATCATATTCCATTGATCCAGATTCGAAAGCATTAATCGGCGAATCTCATCGATCTCCCATTTGGCTGTCACGGTTGGCTTAGGAATTAAGCCTGCATTTTTTTCGCTCTTCAAGCTAATATCATTTAAAAATACTTCTTGGGCTCCTGTAACATTAGCCGGTAAGGTATATAAGAACTGTCCTTGTTTTTCCGAATCCGGCATGATTGTATACAAAACGTATTCATGCTCCGGAAAGTTCCGAATCAATTGTTGTACCCAGGAGGACACCCCACCAACGATGTACGGATAACAGCCCTCCGCAATAAGGCATATTTTCATAGGGAGCCCTCCTTTCTCTATTTTTGTAGAATGACTTCTTCACTCTGAAGGGTTATCACATAATAATTGCCGGTGTATTTTTCAACGGTATAGCCTTCCCCCGGCAGAATCGGCCATTCGCTTCTCAGCACAAACTGCATTCCTAAATATCCCTTAGCTACCTTAATCGCAATACTATCGGCCGTTTCAGAATAAGAAAACTCCGCATTTTGACTTTGCTCTGTAATCATTGCAGCTTGGCGAATCGTCGTATGCTCTACACCCGGGTAGCTTTGGATTAATTCGGTGGTGGCAATGAACTCCTCGGTCCATTGGGGAAATGTCATCCGACTGTTTTCCAATACCTGATTGACATTCAGTGTCATGGAAGCCATGCCTTGCGCTAATAATGTATTACGAACCGTCCAGCGCATTCCGTCAAAACACGAGACCAGGGTATAATAGTAGAGATTTTCTATAACCGGATCTCTCTCCATGTCTCGAATCAACTGATCCGGGTACAAACGGCGACAGGTCAGAGCTAGGACGGAAAGATTGGGATCTAATTCCGGTAATTTTGCTAAAACTTCCGGTGCAATTCTCCCTTGCGGGGGCATATAAGTCGTAATAGTATATTTCGGGAAAATCCGTTCCAGCGGACTTTTGGCTGCTTGCAACGATTCCTCGATACTAGCAAAGGAAGACCAAGGGATAAACCAGCCCATCTCTTGCAGTTGACCCTCTAGACCGAAGGGTCTCATACTAAAGCCATGAAAGGCAATCTCTCCGCCGTTTTGCAAAACTTCTGCTGCATAGAGTTTAAAATCATTGATTGGAAATTGGTTCGACTGAAAATCGGTATCGGTATTCTCGTCATACGATAACACATAGGATAACACCGGTTTGACGTGAAAGTCTCGCATCAATCGGGTTATCAGCGGCCAGATCCGGCTTTGCATCATTTTATCGTAACTTAATTTTTCAGTCTCCATCATCGCTGAATCCTCCACCTGATAAGGCGAAGCAAACTCCTCTAACAACAGTGTTGCTGTTCCGGAAATCGGATACAGAAACGAAGCGAGGTTCTTCTGTTTTAAAGTACGATACAACACTTCCATGATCAGACCACGACTTTGATACGAGCTGAGAAAGTCACAATTGCTGATGTATAACATACCTTTTTCAAGATTTCGAGACCAAAACAAGGGGTTCTCATCTTCATCGTGGAGATAAACCAAACAGTCTGGACGCAATCGCACCTGATACCGCAAGGGGATCGGTGCTTCAAAGCTGTAAACCTCCCCTTTCGGTCCTATGAGACCTTCGGCATCGATCAACTGGTTACATGAAATTTTGGTGGCTTTCTCAATGAGACCAAAGCTTGTAGATATTGAAATGTACGAATCTGAGTTTTCCGGCACAATTGGGAAATAAGCCGTGGCGCCTTCTTCCACACAATTGAAAACCTCCTGCAGTAATGGGGCTCGGTCATAGCGTGCTAGAAGGATGATAATCAAGGGGTATTCGCTCAAAGAGACCTCTTCTTCCACCGAAATCAGGTCGTATTGCAATTTCGTTTTCTTTAACAACGACTGGAAGTTTTCTAAAACGTAATCTCGATCTGCGGCCAAAGGATCATACAGCAAAGCGATTTTATCGAGTTTATGTGTGTTCTCAACACTTACACCCGAACCCATGGCTTGAAAAACCGGGTACTCCGGTGCCAGGTAACGTTCGTTGTTATAAAAAATATCCATTTTGGAAATTTGCAGGGCAATGATTACGATAAGAAACAACCCCAGCATTAACAAGGTTTTTTGAGAACTGTTTTCTTTCATACTTTCGCCCCCTCCTTGCGCCCGATTTGGGGATCGATGAAATAGCGAAAGGACGCCAATCTCTCTGGAGATAATTGAACTCGACTGGTGCGAATGCGTTGAATAATCTGCTGAAACAATTCTCGCTCTCCAAGAATGTAATAAAGCTCCAAAGCCGCAAAATAAACGATTTCGTGATCAAACGCAGTAAGACAATCTGCCATAAAGGCCTTCGCTTCTTGAGCTCTTCCCAAATCTTGCAAGTAAAGCGCAGTATCTTTATAGAAAGCCATATCCATACCCTCTGCTACACTGATTCTGTCTTCAAAAAGCTTCAAAATTAGATCACAAAATTGGCGCTGATATTTGCGACGGTTTGCCGGATCTAAAATACCACTTTCAATGTAGTCGTGTAGGGTCTTTGCATAAGAGAGTTTATTTTGTAAAACGCTCTCATCCTCCTGTACCAGTTTACTCAGTTCAATCACGGAGTTGTCGAACTTTCGTTTGATTTCCGTAAGAGCGGAAGAAGCATAATGGGAAACTTCGGTATCGGGATCGGACAACGCTTTTTTTAGTTCTTTGACATATTGCAAAGAGTCGCTGCTGAAAATTCTCATAACAGCATCTCGGCGAGTTGCTACATCTTCGAAAAGCAAAATATCGGTTAAGGACGCTGTATGCAGGTCACGTTGCCGATCTGCCTGAAACAAGGGGGGACCCTCTTCTTTCGAAAACTCTTTATACTGTTCAACAGCTGCCTGATTTTCTTGTGTTTTTCTCTGCATGAGCCAAACGAAGAAGCCACCGATCAAAGGTAAAAAGAAGGCGATGAACCAATTCATCAAGAAAAATCGTTGCTTTCTCGTAATCATAATCACCAACAGAACTACGATGAGTACAACATAATAGAGGAGCAAAACCCATTGAAACGCCATTTCCAGCATGGTGTGTTCCTCCTAACTCCTCTTTACTTGTCTAAAATCTGCGACTCAATTCCGGCTTTTTGTAAACGCTCCACAACAATGGTGGCTTCGCTGGGAGAGGTTGTCAACAAGAGCGCTCCAACTCCACCCGTACTAAGCCGTCCAATTTCATCGGTGTCTCGTAGGAAGCGCCGAGTCTTAGCTGCAGTTTCTACCATCTCTTGATCAGTTGCCAGGATTTGCAATACGGTATATTCAATACCACTATTCTCCCAGCCCTTTTTTGCGAAGCTAATGACCTTCTGAAAATTCTCTGCTTTCATGATATCGCTCGAACCCTCAAAAGTATATTGATCCATTAAGGTTTCATATATGTGAGCGTTCCTGTAAGCATCATCCAACAAATCTTTGGTGATATGTAAAACGTTCATGTAATAGAGCGTTAATTTATCGAACGCCATATTCTCTATCATCACCAAGACCGTGACATGATTGTTAACCGATATGGGGAGAATCACCGAGGGCATATCCGGATTCAAATATTGGTTTGTATAGAACCGGTTGTTTTGAACAATATCAAGAAGCACAGAATTTTCGGTGATGTTATACGATTTGTGGAATTTGGCGGGCTGCTCGCCGATGTAGAGTAGCCGGCGCATAAAATTACTGCCAGGCTGTCGTACAAAGAGTGAGATGTTGGGTTCGTCGGTGAGATCACGAATGGAGGTTAGCGTTCCCCAGAAAATGTCCTGTTGTGAGAGCGAGTTTAGGCTTTTAATCGAAGCATATAATTTCCCTAACCCGGATTCATACTTCAAAATTCGAGTTTCTTGCTCCATTTTAATCTGTCCTAAGTCACTATTGATTTGGCGCATAATCTCCAATTCTTTACTCAAATCCTCGATTTGTAATTGCCTCTCGTGAATCGCAAAATTCTTCCGTTCCAATACATAGCCAATGCTCATCGCAATCACTAGTGCTTGTACCATCTGCAACAAGACATTGACATTGGAAAAAGTTGCAACAATACTATAGCCGTCCAAAAGTGAATTGATCACGTAATAGCCACTGACTAAAATAGCGGAAAAAATTCCTTGATTGATGCCAAAAACAATGGAAATGAAGATCAGGTAGATTGTGAGGTACTGAGTAATGAAGGTATCGGAGTATCCGGTTTGCCAATACGTAAGATACGCCAATGCCGAAAACAAGGCAAGGTTTTCAATCGTTCGCCAAAATCCTGTATGGGAAGCTCTTTCTCGCTTCACAATTGCTTTTTTAACCCGTCTCGAGTCTTGATGCCACTGTACCGTTGATTCAATCATGACAGCAACATTTCGCCGCAAAACCAGACCCAATTCCATGGCGGCTTTGAGTCCATAATGAGTTGGTTCTTCTCCGCTTTTATTTCTGCCTATGAGGACTTTGCTAGGCCGAGCAAAAATCAACCCTTTGCTGTGCAGCTCTCGATATATCTCATTGGCCAACTCTTCCCCCGAAATCGGATTTGCGGGAACGATGTTGTATACGCCCTCGATACTGTCATTCAAACTACGAACAATGGCTTCTACAGCATCTCCGGCTGCAACCAAATAGTGAAATCCATGAAGTCCCACTTGAATTTTGCCTTCTTGCAGGGCTTGCTCCACCATCTCAAATGCGACCGTCGTCGAATCCAACGTTTCATACTCTCCGGTAACCATGGGGAGCCGCAAAAAGATATTGAAAAATCGATCCTTGGGTCTGAAGCTCAAAAATGCCTGCTCACACAAGACATGCGTTCTGGCATCAATACTTAAAGGCGCTACCTCATCGGTTTCGGCTTTCAATCCTTCACCATAAACAGAAACATTTGAAAGATAAATTATTTTCGCAGTTTCATGTAAAACCGAAAGTTCTGCAAGTGCTGTGACTTCAGTAACTTTTTTTATAGAATCCTCGATGGTCAGTACTTCTTTGCAATCGGCATACAGAATAACCTCAGGCTTTTCCGCAGCGAAAATATCTTTCAAGCTCCTGAGGTCACTGCTCACATATTTAGAATGCGGCACGTTGGCCGAGTGCTCCGGCTGCTTGTTTTGATAAACACCTACCACTCGGTAATGATCACGGTAGAAACGGATAATGCTATGGATCCCTAAAAAACGCTCGGCTCCAATGACCATAATTTTCATGGCTGCTCACCTGCCTGCCTCTGCACATTCAGCGTGTCCAAACTCTGGGGCATTGCTAAATGGTAGCCCTGACCCAAGGAAATGCCAATCTGATACAAACTCTGCACCTGTTCTTCTGTTTCAATCCCTTCTGCTACACAGAGGATGTTTAAATTCTCGCAATAATCGCGAATGCTCTTGATCATATAAAAAGACTTTTCATCGTTGAGAATATTTGACATCAGCTCAATGGGTATTTTAAGCCCGTCAAATTTTACTTGAGCCAACATGATATTATTGGAAAATCCGGTTCCATAATCATCGGCAATGATTTTGATTCCAGAACTCTTCAATTGCTCCGCTTTCACCATAACTTCTTCGGGCTTATTATAAATATGCTCAGTCAACTCAATGTACAATTGTTTTCCTTGACGAGCCAAGACATTGGCCAACGCTTTCATTTCATCGAGGATCGGCGTGTTGCCTAAAATATTCACCGAAATATCGGTCGGAATTTCTCCGTTCAGCGCCAATGCATGGATTTTTTTGAAGATCATGCGGTCCAATTCCACATCCAGCCCGGCAACCACACAGTCTCCGATAAACTCACCGGTATTCGAATAGACTTCATTATGGACGCGGAGTAGCGCTTCTAAGAAAAGTATTTCTTTAGAAGCAATCTTCAAGATCGGTTGAAAGACGAGTGAAAAATCTCCGCGACTTATGATCCCCGGTAAATAACGCAACCTCAACAAGCGCTGATTATACTGCTCGTATTGCGAAGGAACAAACAAATAGACATCACTGTTTTCCTGATTATCGGTCCGATATTTGCAAAAATTGAGCTTTTTGAGAACTTCGTCAACATCACTGAGCGTTTGCACCCGTAAACTTTCCGTATACAAGGCCCCGATTTTTGCTTTCATAGCAAATTGCTTCTCTTGTACGACATAGACATCACTAAAAACTTCTACCAAACGACGTAATGCTTTATGTTCTTGGCCCTCTTTGGGATTTTCTTGTAGGGTAAACAAGAGTTCTCCGGTTTTGACGGAATAAATTTGTGCTTGTGGAAATTCTTTTCGCAACACATTGGCAATTGTTTTAAAACAAGCCAACTCAAACTCGGTTTCATAAACCGTGCTTTTCTGAAAATCCAAATTCAAGCGCAATGAAGCAAAGAGCATGAACTCCGTGGAGGCTTTACAGTAGTCTAGAATGCCTTCTTTCATTACTGGATAGCCGGGAAATCCGGTCACATAATCGCGTGCTTTCGCCCGATATAGCACCTCGGTACGAGAAGTTTGCTTGGTAATGTCACGAATCACCCCTAAGTAGCCCCCCAGCAATCTGGGATACGCAAAATATTCTATAAAAATCTCCTGGCCGGTTGCCGGTGTGCTAAAAAGAGTCCGCTCCACTTTTCGATTCGTAACCCGAACATGGGCTTCCGTAGAATCTCCAAGCAACTGTTGAAACTCCTCTAACGGCATGATCAACCGCGGGAGCTCCAAATCTTCGGCACATTTCCGGGAAAAATGCACTTGCTTTTTCTGTTCGTTCACCCAAAAAACGTAGAGGTTATCATATTTGGTAAGCAACTCCAGAAAATATCGGCTAAGATAAACGGACCCAAGCAGGTTCTGGGGAAAAAATGCTGCTATGGTTAAAGTTAAAATCAGGCCTAATGTGGCCACAAAAACTGCCAGGGTCAAAAGTACTTCGGCATCGTAGCGACCCAAATACCCATTGATATGAATTTCAGAAAAAACCACCGGTACAACGCTAAAAAGCAGGAGACCTGCCATGATTTCCTTTTTCAATTTGCTGAATAAGAAGCCAGCAGCGACGGCGAGTAAGGCCACGGCATACCACAGGGAAAACGGAGAAAAGTAAACGCTGAGTAGATAAAGCGGAGCAAAGCTAATCAAGCTTCGCCAAGAAAATTTAAGTGTGAGAAAAAATAACAGCAGGAATTTTAGATTCAAAACTGCTTGATCCTGCACGTAAAAGACGTGCGAGTTGAGCAAAAAACAAGCTCCACCCAAAAAGAAGCCAACAATCCAATCGCGGCTGCTAGGCGAGTAATCAAAATAGTTATGGATCATTGTAGCAAGAACAAAAAGTGCGACAAAAATCCCAAATCCGGAAAGAATGTAACCCATTAGATCAATTATTGGCATGATGTCCTCCTCCCTGCACTGGTAGGGGATGTTTGTTGGTTTCTCTATGATTCTGTTATTCCTATTCTACTATAGTTTCTCCAAACATACAATCAAAGACCTGCAAAACTCCGTTTTAAATTTCCTCACCTTGACGAGAACGCCACTTCGCGTTACAATTATTCTGTAGAATTTGCTTCTAATTTACAGAAAGAAGGAAGTACACGATGCATGAATTACGTAGAAAATTCCATGTCACGGCTTTAATTCCTTTCGGCGTTGCTGCATCTTGTTGTCTGGGAATTTTGACACACAGCACGATGCAAAACGGGGATTTCATGGCGGCTATTTTCAAAGCCTTTACCATTCAAAGCAACATCTGGGCTGGCAGTATTGCCCTCCTTGGTTTGGGTTTTTCTTGGTTTAGCAAGAACAAATCCGGACCTGCATGGCTGGAACCCATTCGTTTTATGTTTACCACCTCAATCACGCTGACCTGGCTGGTATTTGCGATTCTTTTGACACCAACCATGAGCTTGAGTTACCTGCTTTCGCAGTCGAATTTCTATTTGCATAGCTTAACCCCCATTTTGAGCGTGATCGATTACATCCGTCAACCTAACGATAGGGTTCCCTTCAAAAACCTTTGGACCGTCATGATCATGCCGATTTTATATAGTCTCTACTTCTTTGTGGAATACGCCTATACCGGAGAAATGCCGGTGCGCTATTTCTTTATGGACTATCGAAAACACGGCTGGTTCGGTATCAGTCGCAAGGGCTTGGGCGTTGTTTATTGGATGATCCTTTTACTGACTACGCTAGTCGGTATTGGCCGTAGCTTGTTGGCCTTGCGCGAATGGGGTAAAAAAGATCCTCTGAAAACCTCACTATGGACAGCTGGCATCATGCTCTTGATTTCTGCGGTCATGGTCTTGGTTCGCTCAAGAATGCCCTCCACAGAAAAGGACTCTTCTAATTAGGAAGGGTCTTTTTTTAGAAAGGATTTTTCGTTTTTGTTGCGAATCTTACTGGAAGAACATTACACACAGAGAAAAAGAGGAGGAAATCAATATGGATGTTCAAGCGTATCGTAAACTTTTCCCCGTCACTCAAAATTATGTATTTTTAAACAATGCTGCAGAATCCCCGCTCAATGAACCCTTCCGCCTAAAACTAGAGGACTATTTAAAGGTCTGCTCCACTGCCCCGCAAGAGAAGCCCTCTACCGTGCGCGAGGAGGTTCGAGCTCGTTTAGCCCAACTGCTTGGCGGCTCAGCAGACGAATACGCCTTGGTCACCAGCACCGGTGTTGGGGTTAGCATTGTCGCGGCTGGGTATCCTTGGCAAGAGGGAGACAATATTGTAGTTCCCGCTGACGAACATTGGAACAATACCTTTCCCTGGCTGGCGTTACGAGAAAAAAATGTGGATGTGCGTATTGTGCCCGTGGATGAGCATAATCGCATTAAAGTTGAAGATGTGGCCGCTCGAGTCGATGCCAACACTAAAATCGTGGCTGCAGCAGCGGTTCGGTTCAATTCTGGATTTCGCAGTGATTTAAAAGCCCTGAGTAGCCTAGCACACAAGGTGGGAGCCCTATTTTTGGTCGACGGTATTCAAGCTACCGGAGTGATGCCTTTGAATGTTGAAAAAGATGGCATCGATATCCTCTGCTGCGCCGGCTTTAAATGGTTGCTCGGTATGCCCGGCACCGGCTTTTTATATGTGCGTTCCGATGTGCAACGCCGAATCAACCCCAGCATGCCTGGCATGTTCGCTGCCGAGAATATCTTTACCGATTTGAATTATCATGAAGACGCCCGCCGCTTTGAGACCGGCTCCATTGCCTATTCTTTATTCCATGCCTGGACGGCAGGGCTGGATATTCTGCTCGAAGTCGGCGTTGAGAATATCTACACTCGTGTCATGCATTTGATCGACCTGCTGATTAAGGGCATTCGCGCCAAAGGTCATACATTATTATCCCCCGTGGAAACACAGGCCGAACGTTCTTCGATTTTGATTTTCAGTGTCGGCGATGCTGCAGCCAACAAAGCCTTATACACCGCCTTGCGTGTTAAGGGAATTATCGTTACCTACCGCTCCGGCACGATTCGTGTCAGCCCCTCCTTCTTCAATACCGAAGAGGAGATTGCTGCATTCGTAGAGGCGATTTAAACCCAAATTCACAGGGTTCGCAGGTTTTCAGGTTATCAGATCCTCAGAATCACTAATCACTTAATAAAAAAACGGAACACCTCGAAAAAAATCGAAGTGTTCCGTCTTTTTTTATTCTTCCGGTGCTTCCCCTTTGCGAGCGGCTGCAATGACTGCAAAGTACGGTTGCAGTTGATCTCTGCGAACTTGAAGCTTTTGTAAATAGGCATCGGCTAAGGCTTTTTGAAAAGCCTTCAAAGCTTCCGGGTCCGGCACTGGTTCGGGCACTTGGCTGTATTGGATTAAGAAAACGGTGCGAGCAATGTCGTAAAGCGCTGGTCCTTTGCAGACATTCATAAAGTCGAGTACCACACTTTTGTCTTCGTGAATCATGATATTACCAGGGTGAAAATCGCCATGACAGAGTTGCTTGCCTTCGGGCAAATCCTTCAATTGATGCAGGGCTACTTCACGTTCGGTTTGGCTCAAAGCTGTCGCTTTTTCAATGCCCCAACGCAAGAACCCTTTGTACGACGGTAGCTCATCCAGCTGATTTTGCATGATCAATGGATGGAGCTCTGCTAACCTTGCAGCACACCCTTCTGCATCTAGGGTTCTCAGCACCCACTCTAAGAGCGATTCTCCCAAGACGTGGTCATAGACAATACCATAGCGATGTTGCCAAGAGATCATTTCATAGGCTTTCGGCTTAGGAAAGTTCAGGGTATTTAGCAGCTGGCCTAACCGAAATTCCTTTTCCACAGCACTTTGCGGGTAACCCGGAATAAAGAGTTTCAGCACTTTCCCTGCTTCCCAGGTATAGACTTCTGCGGTTCTACCGATACCGATTATTTTATGCTCAGTCATACGATCGCCTACCCTAATACTTCGTCTAAAAGCGCTTCACCCTTGGCAAAGCGGACTGCATTTTCTACCACTTCCACCAATTCTTTGCGCTTGCCTTCAAAGCTCATATCGGCCGCATGGGGTGTAATCACTACATTCTCTAACGAGAACAGCTCTTTGATCAGGGGGTTCTCTAAGCCCCCGGTGGTGCGCACTTCCACTTCGTGCTCCACCACATCAATGCCGGCGCCCCAAATCCATCCTTCTTTCAACGCAGTGACTAAATCCTGGTCTACCACTACTTTGCCGCGGGAAATATTAATATAAATCGCGGTCGGTTTCATCATTTTGAACTTTTCGGCATTCATAAACCCTGTGGTCTCTGCCGTAAGTGGGGTGTTGGTGGTTACGAAATCGGCTGTGCGTAGCAGGGTTTCTAAATCGACAAAGGTGGCGTTGCATTCTTTCTCGAAGGCGGGGTTGGGTTTGCGGTTGTGGTAGATCACCTTCATATTAAAACCAGCTGCCTTGCGAGCAATATCTTGGCCAATGCTACCTGCACCAATAATGCCGAGCGTCGCACCGGTCAGATCCATGCCTAAACGACCGCCGTCGCCATGTTGCCATTGCCCAGTTTTAGCGCGGGTGTTGCGAGCTGGTATCATTTTTGCCACCGCCAACATGAGGGCTAAAGCGTGCTCGGAACAGACATCGCGTTTGGCCCAAGCGTTATTGGAAAAACGGATTCCTTTGGCGCGGGCATGAGCAACATCGAAGCCGTCGTAACCTGCCGAAGTGCTGGAAATGTATTTGAGGGTGGTCAATTGATCGACGACTTGTTTGTTGAAACGGGCAGTTCCACAAATAGCGACATCGACTCCATTGAGCCAGGAAACCAATTCATTGCCGGTGGGCAGCGCGTGCAGTTCGTCAACTTCGTTGCAAACAACATCGTAGTAGGGTTCCAGTTGATCTAAATACTCGCGGTCCAGTTGTTTTTCAATATAGAGTTTCATTTTCATAAGAATACCCTCCCTGTTTGAATATTGTTAATTTCAACTTGAAGGACCAATTTCCTTCTGTGTACAAAGGAAAAGCTTCCCAAAATTAGGAAGCTTTGTTGTTGAACGCTTACAGGACAAAATTTATCTGGAATTCCAATTTTCTAGTACTGTATAAGCGAAGGAGGTTGAAATACTGAGCCAACATTCAGTAACACTAACGTCGGTCCAGGTGGGTTTGGCCATGGCGATAAGAGCATTGGCGCGGTTGATGTATTTACCCAAATCATAAAAGCTCTGGCCCTTGTATTCCGGATCCCAAATGGCATTGATTTGATTATAGATCTCTTGAGAAATCGCCAATTGCTTCTTCAAATCGGTGAGATCGACACGCTCCTGCATATTTCCGGCTGTATAAATACGTGTGTTGGCAAAACCCGGATCGTTCAACTCATTATAATCGTTCTTGATTCCGTTGTAGGGATCATGAGAAGTTAAAAACGTATACCCCACCGCAGCAATATCTTTGCCACTGCTTTCCATGAGTCCGTACATTGAAGTCCCTGCAGCATCATGTTGGAAATACCAAATCGCTTCGCCCCCTGCAAAATAGACCTGATGCACATAGTTCAAGATTTTTACACCAGAAGAATTGATCACACTTTTACTATCCCACGGGGAATCCGATTCCAGCACTATGAAATAAAGTGAGGTATCGGTATAAACGGTTTCAATTCCATAATAGCCGCCTCTTCTTACGATTTCCACGTTCTTACTGTTGACCACACCTTCCATAACCGGATAGGTGGCGTTTTCAACAAGGAAGAATCCGTAGCCCAAAGGTACAATTTTGCCATAGAGGTTACCATAGGCACTGCGGAATGCAGCTTCGTCAGCAGCGTCGGCAGCGGTAAGATTCTTGGTTTCTACCCAATCATCTTTGTAATCCCAGTAGCCGTTATGTCTGGCAAGCACATCTTCCGGGAGAGTAATATATTCATTGGTCGGCCAGAACCTGACCCGTCCGTCTCCACCAAAAACAGCATTGAGATTATCGGCTTTCTCCCAGACGACCTTACCGGTCGTATCGATAAGCAGGGTATAGATTACACCATTTCTCATTTCATGAACACAAGCAACGCCATACTTGAAGGCCGAGACATTGAAATACTTCTCCGGAATGATCATATTTCCAGCCGGATCAATGTATCCGTATTTGGTTTCATTATTATAGTAACTAGAACTGGCTTCTTCTTCGGTAGCGGTTGTAACCGGCATGAGACCATTACTAAATCGTAATGTGCTCAGCACATCAAAATCAGCTCTGTAATTGGTCCTTAATACCGGTTTCATGGCGTCGTTCAATAGTGTCATAACATAATCCCAAGATTCCACGCTCTTGGCACTCAAGCCAATAAAATAACCTTCTCCGGCAGGATAAATGATATTATCAAAATCATCGGTGTAATTAGGAGTCACCCAAACCGGAGTTTTCAAAGGAGCAACATAGGAAATGCTGGTATCTATACCGATGGTGGCAGAAGCCGCATCCCAGGTGACCCCAATGTCAAAGGTTTGACAAAGATCTCTCAATTTGAAAAAATTGTTATCATTAATGGTAAAAGCTCCCAAAATGATGCGCTTACCGTCTTTATAAATCGATGAGGAGTTGAAAAAGGCTGTTTTCTGAGCTCCGTCACCCATAACCAACTCCGTTCCGGTTGCGACATAGCTTTTACCGGAAAGTAAATTGATTGCCCCCACAGAACCGTCCCATGTGACATTGAATTGCTTACTGCTTTCATTAACCACTTTAGCTATATCTCTTAGCTTAAAGTAATTGAAGCCGTCAATGTTGTAGGCCTCGAAATTGGTCAGTTCGCCATCGACTAAAACCCTAGATTTGTTGGAATTCACAGAAAAACTGGACCGTACTTCGGCTGCCACTGCAAGCCCTGAAATTACGATCAGAACTAAAAGTATAAGGAATCCATTGACCCGCCATTTTCGCATGCTGTAATCCTCCTCTATATCATTACAGCTCTATTCCTGTTCGGGGTTTGGATTCCTTTATTCTACTTGATTATTTTTTCCAATTTCGTAACATTTTTAGGGCATCTTCTTCGCTTAAACTTTTGGCAAAGTAAAAACCCTGCACCTGGTCACACCCATGCTCGATCAGATAATTGAGTTGCAACTCATCTTCTACCCCTTCTGCTACCACGCAGTGCCCCATTTTGTGAGCCATGGAAATGATATCTCCTAAAATCACTTTTTCCGGAGCAAGCTCACGAAGCTTCCAAACAAAGGCTTTATCAATCTTCAAGCTGTTGATATTCAGATCCTGTTCGCGAGCCAAGGAGGAATAGCCGGTGCCAAAATCATCGATGGCGATTTGAAAACCATAATCCATGAGCGATTTCAGGATTCGATTCACCTCTTGATGACTGGAAATATAAATGGATTCCGTAATTTCCAAGCCAATTTGTTGAGGAGATACCTGCATTTTTTTAACCAGGGTCGTAAGACTAACGTAAAAATCCGGTTTTAACAATTGTGTTGCAGAAAGATTAACCGCGACTTGAATTTCCTTTTCACCCAAATCCTCAAGCTTTTTTAGAAAAGTAAAGGCTTTGAGCAGAATATTTTGGCCAAGTTCGGTCATCAGTTTTGCTTTTTCAGCGACTGGGATAAACTCAACAGGAGAAATCCGACCTAAGGCTTCGGTCCGAATTCTGGCAAGAGCTTCAAAGCCACTGATCTTCCGGGTTTTCAGATCAATAATTGGCTGATACTCTAAATAGAAACTGCTACAATCGATATCTGCTGCAATACAGGACAACTCCTGTTTGATTTTTTCTTCTCGATTGATTTCTGCTTCCATTGCAGCATCAAAAACACAGCAGGCAACGCCTTTATCATGAATGGTCAATGCCTTCTCCGATGCAATCAGCAATTTTTTCAATAATTGATTCACATCTTGCTCGTTAGCTGGGTCGATTTCTAAGATGCCAAGACCCCCATTCAAACGTTCCGCCACCAACATTGGTTCCAGCAAAGCGATGATCGCATCACGGAGGATTTGAATCTCTGCTTCTGCCTCTTCACTACCATTGAACAAATAGAAGACAAACCGAGTTTCATGAGTGCTAAATAACAAACGATTCTTTGAGCTAAGAAAACGCAAGGTATCGGCAATCTGTTTCATCAGTTCTTGCGTATAATGAAAGCCATAGGTCGTGGTCAGTATTTGTATGGAGCTGAGGTTTATGCTAAACAAAGCTCGCTTCCCCTGCGGTGGAAGCAATCTGTGTTGAGACAACAATTTTTCCAAGGAAGAGCGGTTCAGTAATCCGGTCCAACGGTCATGCTCAGCATCATATTTCAAGCGATTCTCCATTTGTTTGCGATCGGTGATATCGATAATAATCCCTTCCAGCGTATCATACTCGCCTTGGGAATTTCGAATCCCTTCTCCCAGCTCCAAGACCCATTTGCGTTTTCCGCTCGCTGTTATAATTTCATACTCATACGAAAAGGAAAGATTGTGTGCAAAAACGCGCTCCCACTCGCGGCGAAGCAGCTCACGATATTCCGGGGCAATCAACTCATTGAAGCTAAGATCCTTATTATCTAATAATCGTTCTGCCGCGTAACCGGTCAAATTGAAACAGCCTTCTGAAACATACTTCATTGTCCAATTGTCATCATTTAAACACCGATACGCAAGTCCCGGTAAATGAGCCAACAAGACGGCCTTGCCTCGTTCACTTTCAACCAAAGCACTTTCCATGATTTTGCGGTCGGTAATGTCTTGAATCAAACTGACATGATTATATTGAAACCTTTCGCCAAGAATTAGGCGTGTTACCGTCATATGAACCCAAACAATCGAGCCATCCGGTCGAATAAACCGTTTCTCCATGGCGTAGTTGTCGATCTCTTCGGCTAAGAAGCGTGTGTAGTAGCGCAAATTCTCTGCAATATCATCGGGGTGTGTAATGCTTGCCCAGCCAACTCGACGAAGTTCTTCTTTACTTCTGCCTGTGATTTTTTCGTACATAGGGTTGATACGGAAGGTTTCAGCTTCTTCTGCTGTTTGGGCTTCCGAATTAAAAGAAATGGCAATCCCTATGGGTGATTGTTGAAAAATCGCATCATAAATATTGATCTGCCGGAGCAATCGCTCTTGATTCAGCATAAAATGCCTCCGTTCCGAAGATAAATCGGCACAAGGAACGCTATTACCTTTCTATTATTTTCTGCCAAAATCCTGCAGAAAAAAAACAGAGTCTCAAGAACACATCATTCCTAGATGCAGTAAGCCGCATATAATGGTATCGATCTCAGTCCATCTTCTTCTCCGAAATTTTTCAGAGAGAGCCGAATGGTATAAGCGGGATGATACGCACCCCGAAACACAGATAGACTTCTGGAACGAACGTGCTCGCCTTTTTTAACTTCAATCCCGATGATTTGATTCCCCTTTTGTAACACAAAGTCCACCTCGGCTTGGCTGTTACTCTCCCAATAGTAAAGAGGATACCCACTGGCAGCGAACTGTTGGGCAACATAGTTTTCGGTTACTGCTCCCATAAAGGTGTTCCCTTCACCAAGGAGGATGGTTTGCTGTGACATTCCCGACATTGCTACCAACAAACCCGTGTCACCCATGTAAAGTTTAAAAGCAGATAACTCAGCGTACACCGAAATTGGTTCTACCGCTTGATTAATCTTTTGGCATTTCAGAACAATTCCGGCAAGATGGAGCCATTCGATGGAAGAACCAAAAAGTGCCGTACTGCCTCCCTTTTGGATGACCTTGTACTGAAACTTTTTGTTTTCTTTTGCCAATTGAGCAGGGATAGACTGGTAGCAAGCTCTGATTTTTACGGTATCGGTAGGGCTTGAATACTTCGCCATATCTGCAACATAATTGTCTAAAATTTCGTTCTGAACTAAGGAGATGTCTATGAAACTCTTTTCTCTTAAGAATGCATTAATACTGGCAGGCATACCGCCAACAATTACGTATTCTCTGTATAATTCGATTGCCTTCTGATGTAAGGCTTCCGGAAGTTTGCTCAACTGTTGAAAAGCATTTCTGATTTCTTCTTCCAAGAAGCTTTCCCCACGTGCCCAAAGATATTCCTCAAAATCAAGGGCATGGAGAACCAGTGTTTCAACTTTGCCAACCGGAAAAGAATAGTGTTGCCGGTTGATAGCGACCCCAAGTAAACTTCCTGCAGCCGCAATGTGATATTGAGGTGTTTCCTCACAAAAGTATTTAAGCGAAGTCAGTGCTCGTTCGCAGGATTGGATTTCATCTAAGATTACCAGGGTCTCTCCGGGGATAATCTTTTCTCCAAAAGAAGATTCCAGATACCGCAGAATTCTTTCAGGTGTGATATTGTTGTCAAAGTAAGACGCGATGTTGAGATTTGTTTCTAAATTCACATAGACAACGTTGCTGAAATGTGCATTGCCAAAGTCTCTTAAAATATAGGTCTTTCCAACCTGTCTGGCTCCATTGATGAGAAGGGGTTTTCTGTCAATTGCTTTATTCTTCCAAGCAAGCAACGAGCTCTCGATTTTTCGTTTCATTCTATTCACCTCACGCCACTATAATATATGAAAATGACAGTTAAGTCAAGAAAAGTACGAATTTAACATACTTTTTTGGACTTAACTGTCATTCGTGTTGGGGCTCACCGTTTCCCAAGGACTACCCCTAAATCTCTAAAAACAGTTTCAGCATGAAAGAAATCAAGAATGTCACCAACATCATAGAAAAACTTTTCAACCCATACCAGTTATTCTTTGCTTTCTGAATCTTCCAATCTACCGCTTGATAACGTGTCAGATAATTCGTGGGCTCAAGTGTTGCTAAAAACGCTTTTTGGGGCTGCACGTTTAGGATCCTTTGAAACAGATCCACAAAAAAACTGACCAATAACCCTATTAGAAAAAAGTAGTCCTTAGAAGATTTTTTGAAACTGGGGATACTATACATAATATAGGCGGCCACAAGGATGACGGCAACCTCGAAAAGAATCGGCAAGTAGAAGTTAGACCGGGCTGTTTTAATGGGAGCATAGTTGAGATTGTTTCTCCAAAACCAGTCATCCATAGCATTCTTATCTTCCGTAACAAAGATGTGGAAAACAACATCTTTCTCAAACCAATTTTTATTCATAGAAGTAACCAACTTCCAGCCAGCGCGTTCCAAGGTTCCTTGAAGAGATGCATCCAACTGTGTCGGACCTAGAAGAAGGCGATACGTCAGCTCTTTCGACATCGATTTTTCATAGGTAAACGAATAATTGTTAGCAGAAATCTGTTTCAGTTCAAAACCCTCTTTGGCCTGATCCGCTAAGAAAGACTCCAATTCCCGAACATAAAAAGGGCTAAACGGAACAGGTCTCGAGACTTCGTTCTCGTTTTTTGGCACAACTCGCTCGGTTCGAATAAACAACTCTGCCATGGAGATTCACCGCCCTAACGTTTTTGGATACTCGATTTTGTGTTTGCACTTTATTTCACCGAAAGAGTGGTAAACTCCTCTGTTTTTCCTCAAATTGCTTCTGTTAAAATCTTACCTCGAAACAATCTCTTCAATCTTCCCGTCTTTCAGCTTCACCACGCGGTCGGCAATCTCTGCCACTTCTGGGTTGTGGGATGCCACAATGACCGTAACCCCTTGTTGGTTCAACTTGCGCATGAGGTCCAGTACCATGGTGTGGTTGGCACTATCGAGGTTTCCGGTAGGCTCATCTGCCAATAACAACGAGGGCTGATTCATCATAGCTCTGGCGATGGCCACACGCTGTTCTTGCCCCCCCGATAATTCTCCCGGGAAATGATGCATACGATCTGCCAAATCCACCTGGCGTAGTAACTCCTCTGCACGCTCCTGCACTTCTTTTGGAGGCTTGAGCTTAGTCACATATTTTGCCGGTTGCATTACATTCTCCAAAGCGGTTTTGTCTTCAAGTAAGTTATAGTCTTGAAAGATGAAGCCGATCTTTTCAGCCCGAAAAGCAGATAGCTTTTTGTCGTTCGTGCTCGACAAGTAGCCCAAGCTTTCGGTCCCTGCCAGCATTTCATCTTCAAAGCGGTAGCTCCCCTCCTCGGGTTGTAGAAGCGTCCCCAACAAGTAAAGGAAGGTTGACTTACCGCTACCAGAGGGCCCCCACAGAGTAATCCATTCGCCACGGCGAACTTCTAAATTTGCCTGATCGAGTGCACGAATTTCTACCTCGCGCTTATGATAAATCTTACTCATATCTTTGACTGTCAGTAATGGACGATATCCTTCCATGGTTTT
>Ga0334887_1000197_pt1 | contig 103030 bp, 102 predicted proteins | sample GraSluR1_MG_10_FD_207217 | JGI IMG/M metagenome (GOLD analysis project Ga0334887, IMG submission 207217) | Sludge microbial communities from methane-producing bioreactor in Wageningen University, Netherlands - Granular Sludge_18_07-R1 | ecosystem: Engineered > Bioreactor > Anaerobic >...
TTTTTTGTGTATCTGAACCATAACCTGAAACCTCTCATCTTTTTAGTTTTAGATTATAGTTTCAGGTGTGCAATTTTAAACTTTAAATCATGTATAAAAGTGTGCAGTTTTAATTTTTAATTGACATAAATCTTAAAATAAGTTGACAGGTTAAGACATATATGATAAATTTTATAAGCTACGTACGCACTGGATAGGTTAAAAAGCAGAAGCTACCTTTTCGGGCGATTTATTTATGCAGGAGGAGTTAATAAAGATGCATGCCATAATTGCAACGGGAGGGAAACAATATCTAATTAAAGAGGGAGATATAATAAAAGTTGAGAAATTGGAGTCTAAAGTAGGAGAAAATATAAAATTTGAACAGATTTTGATGCTGGAAAAAGATGGTAAATATGGTTTTGGTGTACCCTTGATTGAGAAAAGTTTTGTTGAAGGAAAAGTATTGAGACATGGAAAAGCAAAAAAGATAATAGTATTAAAATATAAACCAAAGAAAAAATATCAAAGAAAAATTGGCCATAGACAAATATTTACAGAAATAAAAATTGAAAAAATAAATGGTTAAGGGATAAAATGAGAAATAAGTGTTTCATTGAAGTGAGCAAATGAGGTGAGGTATTATGGCTCATAAAAAAGGACAGGGATCAGCAAAAAATGGTCGTGATAGTATTTCCAAACGACTTGGTGTTAAGAAATATGGCGGACAGTTTGTTCGTAGTGGTAATATAATTATTAGACAAAGAGGAACTAGAATACTCCCTGGCAAGAATGTCGGCCGCGGAAAGGATGATACATTATTTGCTCTTATTGATGGTTATGTTACCTTCAGAACTACGGGGAAAAAGAGAAAACAAGTGACTATTGAGACCTATGCCACAGAAGCATAGCACATTATAAAAAACCCCTGAGTTTCAACATAACTCAGGGGTTTTTTATTAATTAATACCTTAGTAGCTATTAATTTATTTATAGAATAAAGAAATGTTAGAGAAAAAAATAATAATACAACACTATTAATTAGTAATAATTAAAAAAAGATTATTGAAGATTAAAACTAATTTTGAATTATGCAAGGCTTTATGGTTAAAAAATATATAAATATAAATAAAAAGTAAAATAACCTAAAAAGGGTAAATCCATGTTTATTGATGAAGTAATAATAAATGTTAAAGCTGGAAAGGGTGGTGATGGTTGCGTTAGTTTTCGAAGAGAACGGTTTATACCAAGAGGTGGTCCTGATGGTGGTGATGGAGGAAGAGGAGGAAATGTATTTGTTCAAGTTGATTCGCAAATAAAAACCTTAATTGAATATAAAAGGAATCCCCATCAAAAAGCAGAAAATGGGGAAGGAGGAAGTGGTCGTAAAAAGAATGGTAAAAATGGTAGAGATTTAATTTTAATAGTACCGATGGGAACCGTTGTGGAGGATATGAAAGACCACAATATTATTGCCGATTTATCTGAGCCTGGGGGAAGAGTTTGTGTTGCCCATGGCGGATCAGGTGGGAAAGGTAATTATCGTTTTAGAAATTCAATTATTCAATCACCCCGGTTTGCCCAGAAAGGAGAATTTGGAGAAGAAAGAACTATTAAATTAAACTTGAAATTAATTGCTGATGCTGCTTTAATAGGATTCCCTAATGTCGGTAAATCAACCCTCTTATCTAGAGTATCTGCAGCTAAACCTAAAATCGCAGATTACCCCTTTACAACCATTGAACCTTATTTGGGTATAGTATATGTTGATAGATATAATCAGTTCATTCTTGTTGATATTCCAGGATTGATTGAAGGAGCTCATCAAGGAGCAGGATTGGGGATTCGTTTTTTAAAGCATATTGAAAGAACTAAAGTTCTTGTTCATATGATTGATGGGTCAAAAATATCTGAAAAAAACATAATGGAAGATTATACTACCATAAAAAATGAATTGAAGCAGTTTTCACAAAGCTTGAAAAATAAAAAGGAATTAATTGTAATTAATAAATGTGACTTACTAGAAGTGGAAAAAAAGATAGAGGAAATAAGAAATATTTTTTCTAAAAAAGGTAAAAACATTTTTTTTATTTCAGCTGTTACCGGTAAAGGCGTACAAGAATTGATTAATCAAATATTTAAAAACATTAATCTTGTTAAAAAAAAGGAGTTCCAATCTGTTTTTCTTCCACAAAACAAGATCGCACATTATGAATATAAACCCGCCTTTATTATCAGGAGAGAAGGGAAGAAGTTTGTGATAGAAGGAGAAAAAATAAGTAAATTAGTTTATCAATATGATGTAGCTAATCCTCAGGCATTAAAATATTTGCAGGAGAAATTAAAAGGTTTAGGAATTGAGAAAGTACTAAAACAAAAAGGGGCTCGAGATGGAGACATAGTAAGAATTGGCGAAAAGGAATTTTACTTTTTTTCTTAGGCAAGTTATGATATTATGTAAAACAAGAAAAATGGTAAATCAGTAAAAAAGATTTATTAAAATATGAAAAAGAAAAATCCAGAAATTAGCAATGGAATAGTTGGATAAAGATTCTCAAAGCTACTTATCATAATTATAATTAATAATTTAAAAATAATGGTTCTATTTTATTATTTGATCGGTGAAGGTAAGGATGTTTTTTATAGGCCTACACAAGAAATATGATTATTTACAGAAAGATATGGTTAAGAGTAAGAGATTGTTAATACCCTATGTATTTTATTTAATTTTGTTAATAATTCTTTTTTGTACTATTTTTACCACATTTTCTATTGCTTTGGAAAGTAAAAAATTTGCAGTATATTATTTTAATAACTTAACGGGTAGTCAAGATTGGGAGTGGTTAGAAAAGGGGTTTCCTGATATGTTATGTCAAACTTTCTCTCAATCAGAAAAAATTAACTATGTTCCCATAGAGGAAATTGAAAAACTAACAGATACAGATATTGAATCCTATTATAGACTGGCAGAAACAAGAGATTTAAATTTGTTTCGTTCTTTAAGTAATTTATTAAAGTCAGATCTGATATTTACTGCATCTTTTTCCCTGAAACAGAAAGAATTTCTTAGCTTCAACTTAATTATGTATCAAGCTCAGCTTGATGAACTATTTGAGTTTAAAGAGATCACAGTAATAACAGAAGATTTATTCTATTTAAAAGAAAATATTGCAAGAACTATTTTACAGGAAACCAAGGTATTAATTGATGATGAACTGGATATTAATCTGAAAAAAAATATTTCTTCATCTTTGATAGCATTAAGGAATTACTATCAGTCCATAGAATATAAAAATAAGGCTATAGCAGAATATCAAGGTGTAGACTTTCCAAGTAAACCTCTCTGGACAAAAGCAATAAATTATGGTGAAAAAGCTGTTTCAGAAGATCCGTATTTTGCGGAAGCCTATTATCTATTATCTCAAATATACGAAAGGACTAAATGGACTTTCCGAGAAATTACTAGTCTTGAGAAGTTTATTGAAATTGCTAAGAATAATACCAATATTAAAGTAAGTTATCAAAGGTTATCAGAAGCTTTCTATCGGTTAGCGTATTCTAAATATGAGCAAAATGACATTACTTCTGCTCTAGAATATTCAGAAGATGCTATATTCTATCAAGTAAATAATGTTAAAGCCAGAATATTTTTAATGCGGCTTTATTATGATACTGGCCAAATTTCTAAAGCTCTAGAACAAGCAGAGGAAATAAAAAAAATTGAGACAGGAAATCAAGACATTGAATGGTTTTTTAGACAGTACCAACAAGCTGAAATATATGGCAAGGAAGCATATGAATTATACGTCACTGGATATAATGCCTATAGTAATAAGAAATGGTTTGATGCTATTAGTCTATTAACAAAAGCCATAAATCTTAATCAAGACTTTAAAGAAGCGAAATATTTTCTGGGATTAAGTTATTATCATGCTGGAGATCTAGTAAATTCGATTAGATATTTAGAAGAAGCTGTCAGATTAGATCCCTTTGATAGTAATGCAAGAATATATCTAAATAAAGCAATGGAAGAAAAAGAATTTGGTAGGGAAGCAGTTTGGGCATTTAACCAGGGTTATCAACACTATATTTCTGGTGAATATGAAGAGGCATTACTTCGGTTTAAAGAATCTGCTCAAAAGAATCCAAATTTTGAGAAAACCAGGATTTATTTGATGCGCACTTATTATCATTTAAAACAAATGGATGAATATCTGGCAGAAAGAGAAATAATAGGTGGAGATAAGGTTTTTGATATTGATTGGGAAAAAGAATACTATCAATTAGCTTATAATTTTTATTCTTTAGGTAATTATGAAATGGCACTTGATAAATTGAATGAAGTTCTGGAAGTAAATCCAGATTTATTAGAAGCTAGATTTCTGATAGCAGAAACATTATATAACTTGGGTAGATATAACGAAGCAAATCAACATTATAAATACATAATAAATAATTATATCGATTCTATATATTATGAAAATGCTTTATTAGGTAATGGTTGGTGTAGTTATTTGTTGGGAGATTACGCAGAAGCAGAAATATCACTGGAATTATTGGTAAAAAATTATTCTAGAAGTACACTGTATCAAGAAGGGATTTATAAGTTAGGAAATATTTATTTTCAGCAAAAAAAATATACTCAAACCATCAATCTTTATGAAAATTTATTATCAGTTGATTCTTTAGTAGAGTTTGATAAATTTGAAATTAAATATATTTTAGGTCAGTCCTACTTCTGGGAAAGCATTTATGATAAAGCCAAAGTTTATTTTGCAGATATTATAAATAATAAACCTAGTTTTGAATTAATAGATGAAACCAGATATTATTACAGTTATGCATTATTTAGAGAAGGAAATTATCAAGAAGCTAGAAAAATATTAGAGGAACTAGTAAAAAAAGAAAGTCAGATTAAAGAGGAGGCATCGTATCTTTTAGCGAGAGTTCTGTTGGAACAAAAAGAATATGATAGGGTGATAGATATTAATAGCAATTTGATAGAGAAAACCAAGGATATCGATATGTTGGAAAGGGCATTATTCGATTTAGGTTTAGCTTATTCTAGAAAAGGAGAAGATAGTAAAGCAATACTTTTTTTTGAGAGAGCATTACATCAGTTTTCTGATGGAGAATTATCTAAAATAGTTTCCCTGGAACTTGCTCAGAGCTATTATCATTTAGGTCAGTATCAGGAGGTACTAACAATTTTAGATGATTTAGACAGTAAAGAAGCGTTAGAACTTAAAATTGACGCAGTAAGCAAAATGAATAATGAAGAAAGGTTACTTGATCTTTATTGGGAATTCTATAACCAATATCCAGATGATTCTCTATCTATAGAAGGATTATTTTCAATGGCCAAATCTAAATATGAAAAGAGTGAATATCAGGAAGCTATTAATTTATTTCAAGAAATAGAAAGTATGATTACTCAGGAAAAGATGAGGCAAGAAATTATATATTGGCAAGGACTCAGCTTCTATCGTTTAGAAAATTACTTGAAAGCAGAAGAATATTTCCAGAGTGTGGATTATTTTGCTGGTAACGAAATAGCCATGAGATCTCTATATATGGTTGGTGAAACCTGCTATAAACAGGGAAAATATTCCGAGGCAATTCAACATTATCAAGAATTTCTAAAATATTATAGTTCACATTCTTTGGCAGCACATGCAAAATATAGTGTGAGCTGGAGTTATTTAAATATAAAAGACTACTCAAGGGCTATAGAATCATTTAATGAGCTTATTAGGAATTATCCTGATAGTCAGTTTACAGAAGAGAGCAATTTTCTAATAGGGAAGACATATTTTCTAGAAAAAAATAATAATGAGTCGATAATTAAATTGCAGGATTTCTTAAAAATTTATACAGGTAGTAAATTTTACGAAGAAGCACTTTATATTGTAGCTCAAATTAGTTTGGAAGAAGAAAAATGGATAGATAGTATTATAAATTTTGAAAGATTAATTGATCAATTTCCAGATAGCCAATATCTACCTGGATCATTGTATGGTCTTTGCTTGAGTTACTTTAAAAAAGGAGAATATGAGAAAGCTTTACAGGTTGGGGATAGATACCTGGATAATATACCTACAGGTGCGTTTGTCTGTGACATTTTATATATAACTTCAATTTGTCTGGAAGACTTGGGATATCAGTCTCAAGCTAAAGAAAGGTATGAAATGATTATGAAGAATTGTTCAGATACTTCTTATGCTGATACTGTAAAAAGACAATTGGAATTAGCGGAAGAAAAGTAGAAATTTGTTTATACAGAAAACGTAGGCAAGATAGATTTTATAACTTAATTATATAAGCATATTAATAAATAGATAATATAACAGAAAGGTAAAGATATTTTATAACTTTGGAGGAGGCAACTTAGTAATGTTTGAATTATTTAATAAAGGCGGATTTTTGATGTACCCCATATTTTTCTGTTCCTTGCTAGCCATTGCAATTTTCTTTGAGAGGATGTTTTATTTAAAAAGTATTAAAACTTCTACCAGAAAATTTAGTAGTCGTATCAGTGATTTAATTAGAAAAGGAAATATTAATTTTGCAATTACTGCCTGTCGTAAAAACTATTCCCCCATATCCCAAATAATTTTATCAGCTTTATTAAAATATGGTAGCTCAAGAGGAGAGATAAAAGAAACAATAGAAGATACTGCTAATCAGGAAATATCAATTCTAGAAAAAAATTTACCGGTATTGGCTACTGTAGGAAATATTGCTCCTCTCCTGGGTTTATTGGGTACTGTTTTTGGTATGATAAAAGGATTCCAAGTAATTTCATCAATGGGTGTTGGGAATCCCGAAGCTCTAGCGGGAGCAATTTCAGAAGCTTTATTAACTACAGCTTTTGGACTTTCAGTAGCTATACCTACTATCGTTGCTTATAATTATCTGGTAAATAGAGTAGATAGACAGATAAAAGAAATGGAAGCAACTAGCATAGAGATTTTAGAATTATTATCTATTAAGAAGGAAGTTAACGAGGAGGAAGTGAAAATAGATGAAATTTTATCATCCCAATAATAAGAATCTTAAATTTGATTTAACTCCATTGATTGATGTAGTATTTTTGCTACTTATCTTTTTTATGTTAACTACCACATTTATAAATGTAGAAAGTGGAGTTAAAGTCGATTTACCCAGTGGTGATTTTGCAGCTGTAAATGAGCAAAGGAATGTAGTTGTTACTATTACTGAGAATAATGTAATTTACGTTAATAATCGATTAATTGATCCAAATAGTTTAACTGAGAGAGTGAAAGAAGAAATTGGAGATAGCCCTAAATCTCTGGTTGTTTTAGAGGCAGATCAAAATATTACTCATGGCAAAGTTGTTAGAGTTATGGACCTTATAAAGCAAGGTGGAGTAGAAAGGATTGCCATTGCTACTAAACCAAGAGAAGAGTAATCAGGAAAGATAAAATTTAAATAAGGTGATTAATAAAAATAATGGTAGGATATAGATCAGAAAGAAGAAAACAACGTTCAAAGAGTTTTTTAGGACGTTCATTTTTAATTTCATTAATTCTAAATATTTTATTCATTCTAGCTTTTAATAATTTTATATCTTTTGATTTTATAGATATTACAGAAATAGAAGAAATGATAATGGTTACTTTAGTAGAGCTACCTTCCATTCAAAATCCTACTACTGTTAGACCTGAGATTACTAGAGAAGAACCAATAGCAGAGATAAGCGTTAGACCGAGAGTAGAGCCCTCATTACCTGAACCAGCCAAAATACGGGAAATTGAGACTCAGCCAATGGTGGAAAGACAGGAAATACAAGAAGAAAGCAGTCCTAGGGTTGAAGTAAAAATGCCAGAGATTGATATTCAAGCTAGGGAAGAAATAGCACCGATTAAGGAAGAAATATCTTTAAGGCATGATGTGCAAATAGCAGTAAGGGAATTGAGTCCTAGTATTGCTAGTAGAAGGGAAATTGAGGGAGAAGTATTAGAAGAAGGAGAATTTGAAATTCAAGCTAAGTTAGGTTTAGAAGGAAGAGAACGTATTGAATCTACCTATGGGACAATGGTAACTCCTGGAGAATTAAGTACTTTACCAAAAACAGTAGAAAAAGAATCTCCTTTTGGCAAAAGAGCACTGGCGATTATGATTGATAATGCCAGGGATTCTAGGCCGCAAAGTGGATTAGAAAATGCAAATATTGTCTATGAAGTACTTGCAGAAGGTGGAATCACACGTTTTTTAGCTATTTTTGCCACACAAGAAGCTGATAAAGTTGGGCCTATCCGAAGCGCTAGGCCATATTTTATTACTAAAACCCTTGAGCATAATGCCATTTATGTACACGCTGGAGAAAGTCCTGATGCGGCAATATTTATAAGAGAAGAAAGAATAGATGATATCAATGAATTAGTTCATTTTCAGCCTTTTTGGAGAATTCAGGAACGTAAACCTCCTCATAATCTTTATTCTTCCACTGAACGACTTAGAGAAGAAGCCAAAAGATTGGGTTATATTGAAATGGTAAATAAAGGTGATTACCAATTTGAAATTGATTCAAATGAAAAACTTACCGGGAAAGAAGTTAATAAGATAGATATTAAATATAATGTTAATTATGCTGTTAGTTATAAATATATCCCTGAAATACAAAGATATGTTAGATTTATAAATGAAGAGCCTCATGTTGATATTGAAACTGGTAGGCAACTACAGGCTAAAAATATTATTATTCAACATAGTGATAAAAAGATATTAGATGCTGAAGGTAGACTAGCTATCGATTTTATTGGTACTGGAACTGGATTAATTATTTATAATGGTAAATCAGAAGAGATTACCTGGTCTAAGGAAACATTAAGTTCTAAAACATACTTTTTTAATAAAGAGGGAAACAGACTGGCAATTCAACCTGGAAATGTCTGGATACAAGTAATTCATCCAGATACAGAGATAATCTATTAATTTTTAATAACATGAATATAAAAAGATTATAAATGAATGAAAGAATTTTGAATACTGATAAAAATAATCAACAAAAGGATTTAATAGAATCTTTTTTGGAATATCTAACACTAGAAAGAGGATTATCATCTAATACCATTATTTCCTATCGTTTTGATTTGATAAAGTACCATGAATTTATAGTAAATAAAAAACAGCTATCTTTTCAGAACGTGAATAAAGATATTGTTTCGCAATACTATCATTATTTATATCAGATTAATTTATCTGTTAATTCTATTTTCCGTAATTTAATTGCTTTGAAAATGTTTTATCGTTTTTTACTTTCTGAAGGGTATATACGGAATGATTTAACTAGATTTATTGAATTTCCTAGATTACAAAAAAAATTACCTGAGGCCTTAAATTTAAAAGAATTAGATAAGCTTTTAGCTGAAAGAAATTTTACAGGATTGTTAGGAAAGAGAGATCAGGCTATCATTGAACTTTTGTATGCAACTGGGATGAGGGTTACAGAATTAATAGCACTTAAAAGAAATGATATTAATCTGGATCATCAATTACTAAAATGTATTGGTAAGGGAAATAAGGAAAGGTGGATTCCCTTTACCGATAGAGCACAAAGTATCTTAACTGGTTATCTTCAATTAATTAGACCAAAATTAATAAAAAAAGAGGATTCAAATAGATTGTTTTTAAATAATAATGGTAAGCCCATCACTCGCCAGGCTATTTTCTATTTAATAAAGAATTATGCCAGAAAATCGGGAATTAGAAAGAAAGTAACCCCACATACATTAAGGCATACCCTGGCTACTCATTTAATTGAGAATGGAGCAGACTTAAGAACAGTACAGGAGATGCTAGGGCATTCAGATATTTCAACAACTCAGATTTATACTCATGTGAGTAGAAAGTGGATTAAAGAAGAATATTTTAAGGCTTTTCCTAGGATATAGTAATATGTAATCTTAAATAATATGAGAGAAATAAGAATGATAGGGAGGTTTTAAGGAGAGAAATGCTTCAAAAGATTACAGAAAGCATTAAATCAATCAGAGAGTATACAAAAATCAAACCAGAACTTGCCATTATCCTTGGTACTGGATTGGGCAGACTTGCCCAGGAAATCGAAAATAGTGTGGTAATACCATATGATAAGATTAATAATTTCCCTATTTCTACTGTTCCGGGACATAGTGGTAATCTGGTTATGGGCACATTGGAAGATAAATTAGTGGTTGCAATGCAGGGTAGATTTCACTATTATGAAGGCTATAGTATGCAAGAAATAACCTTTCCAGTACGCGTGATGAGAGAATTGGGAGCCCAGATGGTTATCATATCTAATGCAGCGGGAGGAATGAATCGCTCTTTTCAAAGGGGAGATTTAATGCTCATATATGATCATATTAATTTAATGGGTGATAATCCTTTGATTGGACCGAATGATGAAAAAATGGGTCCACGTTTTCCCGATATGTCTGAAGCGTATGATAAAGAACTAATTTCCCTATTCGAGGAAATTGCTCTTAAAGATGGTATAAAAATGCACAAAGGAGTTTACGCAGGATTAACAGGACCAATGTTGGAGACTCCTGCAGAGTATAGAATGCTTATTAAAATTGGTGCTGATGCTGTAGGAATGTCAACAATTCCTGAAGTAATTGTAGCAAATCATATGGGAATGAGAGTATTAGGTATTTCATGTATAACTGATTTAGCAATAGATGGAGTAATAGAAAAGGTTCATTTTCAAGAAATATTAGATGCAGCTGCTCATTCAGAGCCTTTGTTGACTCATATTGTAAAAAAGGTAATAAAGAATATTGTTATATAATTTGATAAAAGTCTTTTTTTTATCAACACTTCCAGTAACAGAGTTAAGAGGAGCGATACCTGTTGGTTTGAATATTTACAATTTACCGGTATTGCCAACCTATATTTTTGCAGTATTAGGAAATATTATTCCGGCATTGTTTTTACTGATGTATTTAAAATCATTTTCTGAATTCTTAAGAAAATGGCCTATCTTTGATATATTTTTTTCTTGGTTGTTTAGAAGAACTGGTAAATATGAAAAAAAATATGAAAAATATGGAGCATTATTTTTGTTCTTTTTTGTTGCCATTCCTTTTCCTGGAACAGGAGTTTGGACCGGTTCAGTAGCAGCTTTCTTATTTGGTATACGTTTCTGTTACGCTTTCCCAATGATGGTAGGAGGTGTAGTTATTGCTGGAATAGTCATTACTCTAGCAAATATGGGTCTCATTAATCTTTTTACTTAATTAAGAAAGTTATTAATAAACAAACCTATACAAATAGAATTATAATGAATATGATAACAAGAACCATTGAATGGAAAGATAACAAAGTATTGATGATTGATCAAAGACAATTGCCTCATAAATATGAAATATTGACTTGTACAACTTATTATGAGGTTATAGAAGCCATAAAGAGTATGGCTATCAGAGGTGCTCCCGCTATCGGTGTTGCTGCTGCTTATGGGATGGCTCTGGCAGCAAGCGCTATTAAAGAAAAGAATAAAACTATTTTTATCAATGAGTTAAAAAAAGCAAGAATTGAATTGTCAAAATCCAGACCTACTGCGGTTAATTTATTTTGGGCTTTAGAAGAAATATGGAATTTAGTCGTCAGTTCAGATGAGTCAATAGATGGTTTAAGAAAAAAAATATTGCTTAAAGCAGAAAGTTTAGCTGAACAGGATATTGAAACAAATTATCGTATTGGGAAAAATGGATTAATACTTTTTCAGGATGGAGATAGAATTCTAACTCATTGTAATGCGGGATCATTAGCAACCGTTTTTTACGGTACTGCTTTAGGTGTTATACGTTCAGTTTTTAAAAAAAAGAGAAATATTGAAGTATATATAGATGAAACGCGCCCTGTTTTACAAGGAGCCAGATTAACTGCCTGGGAACTTAAAATTGATAAAATACCTGTCACTCTTATATGTGATTCTGTGGCCGGATTTTTAATGTATCAGAGAAAAATTGATAAAGTTATTGTAGGAGCTGATCGAATTGCTGCTAACGGTGATATAGCAAATAAAATAGGTACCTATAGTATTTCTGAGTTAGCAAAAAACCATAATATTCCTTTCTATGTAGCTGCTCCTATCTCAACTATTGATTTTAATATAAAAAATGGGAAAGATATACCAATCGAAGAAAGAGATTCCCTAGAAGTTACCAGAATTATGGATAAGAAAATAGCTCCAGACGATATTGCTGTGTATAATCCGGCTTTTGATGTCACTCCCAATGAAAATATAACTGCAATTATTACTGAATTTGGTGTATTTAAACCGCCTTATAAGAAAACGTTAGGTTCTTTTTTAGCAAAATATATAAAAAAAAGGATTGGTGAAAGAATTGCAAAATCAAGATAGGTTTTTAATTAGTGGTGGCATTCCTCTGCAAGGTACAGTGATAATTGATGGTGCAAAAAATTCTGCTCTTTCCATAATGGCAGCATGTCTTTTAACCAGGGAGATAAGTATTTTAGAAAATGTACCACAATTAAAAGATGTCTACAGTATGATAGAGGTTATAAAAACTCTTGGAATTAAAGTGGAATGGAAAGATAGTAGTACCTTGTATGTAGATCCTGATGATTTTAATAATTACGAAGCCCCATATGAATTAGTCAAAACAATGAGGGCTTCTTTTTTAGTAATGGGTCCTTTATTAGCTAGATTAAAAAAAGCCAGGATATCTCTTCCAGGTGGATGTGCCATTGGTGCTAGACCAGTTGACTTTCATTTAAAAGGATTTCGAGCACTCGGAGCAAATATTATTACTGAAAAGGGGTATATTCAAGCAGAGGTTAAAAGATTAATTGGAAATGATATTTATTTTGATTTTCCCAGTCTGGGAGCTACTGAAAACATTATGATGGCAGCTTCATTAGCTGATGGCATTACTATGATTGAAAATGCAGCAAAAGATCCCGAAGTAATTGAACTGGGTGCTTTTTTAAATAAAATGGGAGCTAAAGTAAATGGGCTTGGAACCGATATTATCACTATTACGGGAGTAAAAAAATTAAAAGGCGTTCATTACTGTATTATTCCAGATAGAATTGAAGCAGGAACTTATATGGTGGCGGCTGCAATTACTGGTGGAACCATAGAAATTAAACATATTAATCCTTATTATCTAAAATCATGCATTGTAAAATTAGAAGAATCTGGTATAAAGGTGGATACTAAAGAGGATGATAGTGCAATTACTTCTAATTCGGGTATTCTAAAATCAGTTGATATAAAAACAATGCCCTTTCCAGGATTTCCTACTGATATGCAAGCCCAATTTATGGCTTTAATGTCTATCGCAAATGGTACAAGTATTATTACTGAAAATGTTTTTGAAAATCGTTTCGCTCATGCCGGTGATTTGAGAAGGATGGGAGCAGATATAAAAATCGAAGGTAGAAATAGTATTATCAAAGGTGTTAAAAAACTTAGTGCCGCTCCCGTTATGGCTTCCGATTTAAGAGGTGGTGCTGCCCTGGTTCTGGCGGGATTGGCTGCAGAAGGAACTACTGAAATAAGTAGAATATATCATATTGACAGAGGTTATGTTAAGATGGAAGATAAGTTAAGAAAGCTGGGAGCCAAGATAAAAAGAGGTTAATAATAATTAAGATACGATAAAATATAATTTATTTATGGTAAAATATTAATAGTTTGTAAAAATATTAATTGGTATTGATGCACTAGCAAATGAGATTTAGAGGAGGTACTTTTATATATGCTAGGAATGGATAAAAGTTTGGGAATTGATTTAGGGACAGTTAGCGTATTAATTTATCAAAAAGGTAAAGGAATAGTATTACAAGAACCTTCTGTTGTATCAATATATCGTGATACTGGAAAAGTATTTGCTGTAGGTAAAGATGCTAAAGAAATGCTGGGTAAAACTCCTGGTAATATAATTGCTTTAGAGCCTTTGAAAGCAGGGGTAATAGCTGATTATGATGTGACTGAAAAAATGTTAACGTATTTTATAAAAAAAGTATCTTCCAATTCTAGATTATTTCGGCCACAAGTAGTAATATGCGTTCCAGCCGGTGGTACTGAGGTAGAAAAGAGAGCAGCCTTAGAGGCTGCGATTCAAGCTGGTGCTAAGAAAGCTTATCTAGTGGAGGAATCCATCTCTGCTGCAATTGGTGCTGGTTTAGATATTAGCGAACCTTATGGCAATATGGTTGTTGATGTGGGGGGAGGAACAACAGATATTGCAGTAATTTCCTTAGGTGGAATTGTAGAGAGTGAATCATTGAGAATAGCAGGGAATAATTTTGATGAAGATATAATAAAATATATTAAAAACAAATATAACTTAATGATTGGTGAAAAAACTGCTGAAAATTTAAAAATCGAAATTGGAACAGCAATGGAACCAGAAAACGAAATGTTTGCTGAAATTAGAGGAAGAGATCTTATTTCAGGATTACCAAAAACTATAGAAGTAGGTTCATCAGAGGTGCTAGAGGCAATTTCAAAAAGTTTAGAAGCTATACTAGATTCTATTAGAATGGTTTTGGAAAGAACACCACCAGAATTAGCTGCTGATATTGCTGATAAGGGAATGGTGCTAACCGGCGGAGGTTCATTATTAAGAAATTTTGATGTTTTACTGACCAAAGTAAATAAAATACCAGCTTATGTTGCTGAAAATCCAATATCTTGTGTTGCTTTAGGAGCTGGTAAGGTATTGGATCAGATACATTTACTGAAACAGGGATTAATCAGCAGTAGCCATCGTTAATATAACCTACTAATAATAATTAAAAAGAATAATATTATGATATTTTTGAATAAGAACCAATTATATGAATCTTTAGTTCGGAAATTTTTTTATACTTTTTTAATATCTATAGTTTTCATTATCTCTATTCCTGTATACGCAATTACTGAAAACTATCGAGAATTTATTACAATTGATGAAATACATTCTGGAATGAAAGGAATAGGAAAAACAGTATTTTCAGGTATAAGAATAGAAGAATTTGAAGTTGAGGTTATAGATGTTATTCATGGAACAAAAATTTCCCACCCTTATATATTAGTAAAATTAAGTGGAGATAAAATTGATAATAATGGTGGAATTTCCGCAGGCATGAGTGGAAGTCCGGTCTATTTCGAAGGAAAATTAGCTGGAGCAATATCGCATGCTTGGGAAATGAGCGAACACAACTTATGTCTTATAACTCCAATAGATATAATGTTAACTCTTTTTGATTATATAGGAAAAGAAAAACAGAATGTATATTCTAATGCCTCTATCAATAATGCTATTATTTCTTTAGGCTTTGATGAAAATCTAAATATAAAATTAACAGATTTAGAAGAAATATTAAATAAAATAAACAATTTTTCAACTAACAATCAAAATTCAATTAACAATTTTCGATATATTCAATCACCTCTATTAATTGGTGGTTTTAGAGGGCGAGCTATCGATTATATAAAAAATAATCTACAGCAATATGGAATTACTTTAATACAAACCATATCTGAATTTCCAGACATTAATAATGAGTTAGAAATTAATACTGGAATTAAAAAAATATTACCTGGATCAGCTGTTGGAGTACAGTTATCTACAGGTGATGTTAGCGCCATTAGCATAGGAACAGCCACTTATTGTCAGGATAATTATGTATTAGCGTTTGGGCATCCATTCTTGCATTATGGCAATGTATCTTATCTTTTTTCTGCCGTTTATATTTATCATAGCTTCCCCAGTATTGTAATGCCCTTTAAAATTGGCTCTCCTTATCTTTTGTTAGGAGAAGTGATACAAGATAGAAATGCGGGTATCTTGGCTAGAATAAATAGATTTCCTAGCATTGTTTCTTGTAAAATAAATGTGTTTGATGCTGATCGAGATATGAATATTGTCAGTGGAACAAAAGTAGTACCACAAAAAACAATTGTACAAAGCATTATACCAGCCCTTTTGATTCAATCTGTTGATAATGCAATTGATAGAATAGGTCAAGGAACAGCAAATGTTAAGTTTTCCCTTAGACATAAGGATACTGGAAAAATATTGTACTATGATAATATTTTTTTCAGTGAAAATGATATAGCAGTAGAAATCAGTCAAGATTTAAACAACTTATTTGATTTATTGTATAATAATTTCTATGAAAGAATAGATTTAAATGAAATTGTAATTAATGTTACCATAAAAGAGCATAACCAAAAAGCTATTATTAAAGATGTAAAATTAGATATTAAAGAATGCTATCCAGGGGATATTATTGAAATCCCGATTATAATTACTCCTTTCAGACAGGCTGATGAACAAAAAATGGTTCAGATAAAACTACCTGATGATATAACTGCTGATAGTGTTGTAGTAGTAGTCAGAGGAGGTTCATCAAAAGAAGAGATGAGCGATAAGTCTATTCCTCCAGATAATCAGAATTATTTGTTAAATGGTTGGCCAGAGATTGAAAAACACCTAAAGGAAAAGGAGAAAAATAACCAGATAATTGCAGAAGTTGTTTTGTTAAATGATAATGGAAGGTCGGACTTAATGATTAGAAATGAAACGGATGATACTAAAAATAACTTAAAGGTTATTCTGGATACTAATTTTGTTATAGAAGGATACCATGAGATATTCTTAAATATTAAGAATAAGAATATTAGCAATACGGAGTAAGATATTCATGAAAAATTTTGCCATCATTGCTGCAGCGGGAAATGGAAAGAGATTATGCAGTTATAACAGCAAGATGTTAGTACCGATTTTGGGGAAGCCCCTTCTTTCTTACACCTTAGATAAATTTGAAGAATCGGAAAAAATTGATGATATTATACTAGTAGTCAGATCTCAAGACCTAAATGAAATTGAACGAGAAATAATTAAGAAGAATAATTATAGTAAAATTAAGAAAATTATTATGGGTGGCACTACCAGACAGGAGTCAGTATTTAATGGATTGATGGCTATTAAGGAAAATGATGGAATTGTTTGTATTCATGATGGTGCCCGTCCATTGTTAAAGAAATGGATGATAGAAGAAACAATAAAGATGATTGATATTTTTGATGGAATAATTCTGGCTGTCCCAGCTGTTGATACTATTAAGAAGGTGATATTGTCAGAAATGGTAGTAGATAGAACGGTTGACAGAAATCAGTTCTGGATTGTTCAAACACCTCAGGCATTTAGATTAGGATGCATTAAGGAATTTTACCAAAGGGCAATGAAAGAAAATATCCAGGTTACTGATGATTCTGCCATTTTGGAGTATTATGGTGGAAAAGTTGGTATTCTCCGTGGTTCTGAAGAAAATATTAAGGTTACAACGAATGTTGATTTGTTGTTAGCTGAAACTTTAATTACAAAATATTCTTGTTTAAAATAATATGGTAGAAAATATCTTAAAATTAAAAAGCTATGCCAAAATAAATTTATATTTAAATATTGAACGAAAGTCAAGAAATGGCTACCATAATATAGAAAATATTATGCAAACTATAGATCTGTATGATGACATATACCTTAAACAAACAGATAATCCAGGTATTTTTATTAAATGTAATAATCCAGAAGTACCTATAGGTAATAATAGTATAATTTATAAAGTCACTGAAATATTAATGAAAAATATAAATAAGGGAATAAAGATTTCTATTAATAAACGAATACCACTTGCTGCTGGATTAGGTGGAGGATCATCAAATGTAGGCACCATTTTAATAGGCCTTTGTAAACTTTTCAATTTAAAAATAGACTCATCTCAGCTTATTGCTATATCAACCAAATTTGGAATGGATATTCCTTTTTTTATAGTTAGAGGAACCATCTTCGCTAGAGGCAGAGGTGAATTAATTGTTCCACTTAAACCCATTTTTCCATCTATTCCTTTAATACTAATTAATCCTGGAATAAAGATTCCAACTAAATGGGCTTATCATCTTTTTGATAAGTTAATCGGTAATAATGATAAAACTACTTTAGATATTTCTAGCCTTTTAAACAAGAAGGAAGAAATTAAGCCTACTGAAATCTGTAGAATTATATATAATAGTTTTGATGCTGTGCTTTCTAAAGAATACCCTATAATTGAACAAATGAAAAATAGATTAAAAAGTCTAGGTTCGGCAGCTGTTAATCTATCAGGAAGTGGTCCAACAGTATATGGAATTTTTAAGCAGCAGAAAGAAATGGTCCAAGCTTTTCATAAAATTAAAGACGAATATCCCTTTGTCTGTAAAACTCGAACAGTGCAAGCTGATAGAATTTTTTTATAATATAACATTTTAAATGAAATAATTTCTTATCAATATTTATGCTACAAATGAGACAAAATATGAGAATTGGATTTGGTTATGATATACACCCTCTAAAAAAGGGGGGAAAATTAATCCTTGGTGGAGTAAAAATAGACTCTGAAAGAGGTCTAGAAGGTTATTCTGATGCCGATGTAGTTATTCATGCAGTTATTGATGCTATATTAGGAGCTTCTGGACAGGGAGATATCGGTTTGCATTTTCCGACGAATGAAATAAAATGGAAAGACATATCAAGTATGGTTTTACTAGGTAACATCTACGCATTAATAAAAAGAAAAAAATATAGAATAAATAATATTGATATTACTATTGTTCTGGAAAAACCTAAAATATTAAATTATTATCCTGATATGAAGAAGAATATAGCAAAGATATTAAAAATAAATGAAGATTATATAAATATCAAAGCCACTACGAATGAAGGAATCGGTATTCTTGGAAAAGAAGATGGCATTGCTGCATTTTGTGTTGCTCTATTAGAGGAAATAGTTAATTAATATTTTAAAATATTATCAGGAATGATAATAGTCACTTAATTATATTATCGGCTATTCACCTTATAATATAAAATATAATAAAAAAATTACAGAAGAGGTATTAAAGATGAATGATAAAGAAGACAAGAGCTCTCAAAATGAGAAGAACAATGACCTTAAAATATATCCACATATGCTTCCGTTAACAACTTTATTTGTTTGGTTTATTGGGATATTAAATGGTAAAGCCTGGGAACATTTGGGTTTAATGATGAATCCCGAAACAAAAGAAATCAAACAGGATTTAATAAAAGCCAAGATATCTATTGATAGTATTGAATTTTTACTAAATCAGATTAAGAATGAACTTAATATAGAAGATAAAAAACAGATAGAAGATATGTTAGCTAATTTACAAATAAATTATGTTGAAAAATCTCAAGAAAGTAAAAAAACTATTCAAAAAGAAGAAAGTAGTTAATTTAGTAGTATTTGTGGAACTTTAATTTTTAAGAAATAAATTTACCAGGAGGTGAAAACAGTGCTGATAAATTATATGCTCATAAAGCGATTTAAGATGGTATTAAAGCCATTTGGAGTAAGTATTATCTTTATCATTTTACTCTTTGTTAATTTAGAGTACAGTTTTGCTGATGATGCCCAGTCATATTATCAGAATGGATATCAATACTTTTCGCAGGGTGACTATAAAAGAGCGGAAGAAAATTATAAAAAAGCTATTGAATTAGATCCAAATTTTGAAAACGCACATTATTGGTTAGGCAAGGTCTACAGACAGACTGGAAAATATAATAACGCTATTACACAATGGATTGAGGTATTAAAGATAAATCCAAGAAATCCTTATGCTTTTCGATATTTAAATGAGAGTTTTCGTGATACTTCAAGGGTAAGAAGCGGAGTTGCTATCGATTATTTTTTAGAAGGATTAAAAATATTAGAGATTAAGGATGATGCATTTTTAAATCAGGATAATATAAGTAGCTATACATTGTTATCTGCAATTCCTTATTTTAAAAAGGCTGTTGAATTAGAAAATAGTATAATAGGCGCTCATTATTGGATGGCTGAGGGTTATCTAACATTATCGAAAAAGATTAGCTGGCAGTATACTTCCTTGGCTATAAGTAGTTTTGAAAAGGTCATTGCTATTGAAGAGCAAAATAATCCTTTTCAATTTCAAAGACCTTCAGAATATTATTATGCGTATCAAGAATTAATTCAAATATTTCAATCTTTGGGTTTAAATGAAAGAAAAGATAATTTGTTAAATCAATTGAAGAAGGCAAAATCAATTCCCTTTGATCAGACTATGAATAATGCGGGATATAGTGGTTTTAGTTACCCAGATTCCATTGAACTTATTAAAACTAATTCCAAAGAGTTGATAGAGATTTGGAGGTATGAAAAGGAAGACAAGTCTTTTAGGATTGTTAATAAAGAAGTTATTGGCGAAGAGAAATACTATAAATAATGTTATGGAAAAAGTTTGCCTTTGTTTTTAAAAATTAAGAAATTAAGGAAAATAAAAATGGAGAATAAGCAAAAAGAAAGAAATGAAACTTCCACTGGAGATAAGGATTTAAGATTAGGAATTATGGGTGGAGTGTTTGATCCTATTCATATAGGACATTTATTCACTGCGGAAGAGGCAAGAATAAAATTAAATTTAGAAAAAGTTATATTTGTTCCCTGCCTTCAACCAACACATAAAAGAAATGAGCAAGTTTCTGATATTAAACATCGATTAAAAATGACTTATCTGGCTATTGAAGGTAATCCCTATTTTGAGGTGTCTGAAATTGAAGTAAATCGCCCAGGTCCCTCTTATACCATTGATACCATTAAAGAATTTCGTAATATCTATGGATGGGAAGCTAATATTTTTTTTATTACCGGCGCAGATGCTTTTTTAGAAATTGATAGTTGGTTCCAAAAAGATGAATTATTAAAACTATGTCAGTTTGTGGCAGCTACTAGACCTGGATATGCTTTGAATAAGCTACATGATAATTTTAAAAAAGTTTTAAAAATTATGGAAATACCAGCTTTAGCTATTTCTTCCACCGATGTTAGATATCGTGTAAGAAATAGTTTAAGTATTAAATATATTGTTCTAGATGAAGTAAGAGAATATATTTATAACCATAAATTATACTTATAATATTAATACTGTGAAAGTATATATTGTAAAGAAGTAAAGAAAAGGCGAATAATTATAATGAATCTTGAAAAGATTGAAAGAAAGTTAAAAAAAATAATGAAAAAGAATAGATTTCAACATGCCTACAGAGTTAGTTTAGTAGCACAAAAAATTGCTGAATATTATGATTTACCAGTCGAAAGTGTCAAAATTTCGGGATTAATTCATGATTGTGCCAAAGACTATTCATATGATGATTTAAATAACTTAATAAAAAAATACGGGATAAAGCTTAATGAGTTAGAAAAAAATATTCCTAAAATTTGGCATGCTTATGTTGGAGCAGAGATGGCAAAAGACATTTTTCAAATTGATAATTTAGAAATATTAGATGCTATAAAATATCATAGCACAGCTTCCAGTAAATTGAGTTTAATTGGAAAAGTTGTCTATATAGCTGATAAAATTGAACCAAATAGAAAATCAGTAAAAATAAAAAAAATTTGGGAGATGGTCTGGAAAGATATAGATCTAACTATGCTGGAATTACTAAATCAAGAAGTTATGCATTTAATTAAGGAAAAATTGGCAATTCATCATGATACTGTGGACGCAAGGAATAAAATAATAATAGATAGAAGGATTTGTTGATGATGGGAAGAGTAGAGAGAAATAACACATTAAAGAAAAAGGGAAGAAAAAAGATAATTCAAGCTTTATTTTTTATTTTTTTACTAATTATATGTTTTATTTTTTTATATTTTTTAAATATATTTCCATTTCGTTCTGACATCTTAGCCCAAGATAGGTTAAATATATTAGCTGTTGGTACTGATAGTGTTGAAACTAAAGGGAGAGCTGATACCATTTTAATTTTAAGTGTTGCTCCAAAAAGTAAAGATACTTTATTATTTTCTATTCCCCGAGATATAAGAGTAATGATTCAAGATCGAGGAATGGATAAGATTAACCACGCTTTTGCTTATGGAGGAATAGATTTATTAGAAAAAACTATTGAAGAGTTTATGGGTATTCAAATTCATTACTATGGTATCGTTGATTTTGAAGGATTTAGCTATATCATAGATGCTTTAAATGGGGTGGATATTTTTGTAGAAAAAGATATGTATTATATAGACAGAGCAGGTTCTTTAAGGATAAATTTAAGAAGTGGACAACAAATTTTAAATGGTGAAAAAGCCTTGGAATATGTCAGGTTTCGATCCGATGCAATGGGTGATTTAGGAAGAATTCAGAGACAGCAGAAATTAATAAATGCTGTAATTGATAAAATATTAAATTTTGAAAGTATGGCCAAGATTCCAACTATTATTAATAATTTAGCTGATTATGTTAAAACAAATATGAATCCAAATGAATTAATTGCTCTGGCCAGATTAATGAAAGATGTAGATAGGACAAAAATATGGGTTGAAACAATTCAAGGTGATCCTCAATATATTGATGGTGTAAGTTATTTGGTAGTTGATGATAATGATGTAAAAAAACGTGTCCAAAATTTAATTAAAAATAAATATAGGGGATTTAACATTGAAGTACTCAATGGAAATAGAATACCTGGTAGTGCCCATAGAGTTGCTAACAGAATAAAAGAACTTGGCTTTAATATAGTTAATATAGATAATGCTGACCACTTTGACTATCAAAAAACTGTTCTTATTATTTACTCAAAAGATCCAAAACTGGAAAATTATGTGACACAATTTTTTAATGATATAGAAATTATTCGTAAAGAACAACCACATAATGGCTTAGATATGACTATAATAGTTGGTAAAAATATGGTATACTAAAATAGTTTATATTTGTTAATTATAGTTTGTATTGCTTATTTTTAAAAAGTGGCTGGTAAGAGGAGAGGAGTATTTGATTAAAAATAGCAGAAATATTGCCATATTTTTTGCTAAAGTATTAGAAGAAAAAAAAGCTAAAGATACTATTATTCTGGACATAAGAAAAATATCAGTTATTGCTGATTTTTTTATTATTTCTACCGCCCAATCTAATACTCACCTTAAAACACTTATTAAAACTATTATAAAGCATACTAAGGAAAACAACATTCAAAGAAACTTAAGTTACGAAGGAAGTGAAAATACCGGCTGGGTTTTACTTGATTGTGGTGATATAGTAATTCACTTGTTCTCCGAGGAAAAACGTAATTATTATCATTTGGACCAGCTCTGGCAAGAAGCAAGAAAAATTAAATCCTGGAAATAGTAAAGTGATTATTTTAAATATTGTTTATAAATTTTTTATAATAAAGAATATGGAGGTGAATTAGTTATGAATATTATGGGAAGAAGTTCAGGTCAGTGGTTAATAGGTTTAATAATTTTAGCAATTGGAATACTATTTTTAGTAGAAAATATATTTGGAATAGAAATATGGGAAAGAGTTTGGCTTTTTTGGCCTATTATATTTATACTATGGGGATTGATGGAAATATTTCAAAAAAGATCTGTCTTTTTTGGACTTATTATCCTGGCAATTGGAATTATTTTTTTATTGCGAAATTTGGAATTATATCAATGGTCAGATTCAATTTGTAAGTTTTGGCCTATAATTATAATAGCACTTGGTTTTGATCAATTAATAAAAAAACCTGAATCATATAAAGTAAAATCATTTCAGAATGAAGGAAAAGAGAAGAAAAGAATAATAACCCAGGATGATGAAATAATATGATAATTGTAAACTTGTGAGGCAGTATGATAGGCACCATTATCAATAGCATAGCTATTATTTTTGGTTGTATTATTGGATTAATTTTAAAAGGACATTTTCCAAAAAGATTTAGCAACATTCTTTTTCAGGGGATAGGATTGGTTACCCTATTATTAGGGATTCAAATGGCTATTCAAGCAAAAGATATATTATTGGTTATTCTTTCTCTGGTCTTAGGAGGCTTTTTGGGAGAGGTTATAGATATTGAGAAGAGATTGGAGAATGTAGGTGAGAAAATCAAATCACTTTTTAAACAACAAGTGGGGAAAGAGAAATTCACTGAGGGTTTTATAACTGCTAGTTTGTTATACTGTGTAGGTTCAATGGCTGTGATGGGAGCAATTGAAGAGGGTATCAACGGTAATCCCAATATTTTATTAGCAAAATCTGCGTTAGATGGCATATCTTCTATTATTTTTACTGCTTCTTTAGGGATTGGTGTCTTATTCTCAACGATTCCTGTTTTTTTATACCAGGGAACAATTACTAAAATAGCCTTTTTAGTAAAACATTGGATAACAGCTGATATTATTAATGAAATGACCGCTGTAGGGGGAATACTTATTATTGGATTATCACTTGGCATACTGGAAATTAAAAAAGTCAAGATAGCAAATATTCTGCCTTCTTTATTAATCATTATTTTATTAATAACTATAAAAAAATAATTATTCATAGTTAATATTAATAAATAATCTTTATAGCAATAGAATAATTTTTGTCCAAAATAAGGGGAAATAAATATGATAAAGAACAATTCGTCTTTATCTTTGTTGGAAGATTTAAAGAGAGAAGATTTAGAAAAGAAAAGAATAATCGTCCGAGTAGATTTTAATGTGCCACTAAGTGAGGATTCAAAGGTTAAGGATGATACCAGAATTAGAGCTGCTGTAAATACTATAAAATATTTATTAATAAATAATTGTATAGTTATATTAATGAGTCACCTTGGTAGACCAAAGGGTACTATTGTAGAAAAAATGAGATTGAATACGGTTGCTCAGAGTTTAGAAAATATTCTTCAGAGAAAAGTAATTAAATTAAGTGATTGCATAGGAGATGATGTCCAAAAAAATATTTTAGAGGCCGTCCCAGGGGATATTATCTTACTTGAAAATTTACGTTTTCATAAGGGAGAAGAAAATAATGATCCTTTATTTGCACAACAACTTTCTTCGCTAGCGGACATTTATATTAATGATGCTTTTGGTTCAGCTCACAGAGCACATGCTTCAACAGTTGGAATAACTTCATATCTACCTGCCTATGCTGGTTTTTTAATAGCCAAAGAAATTAAATCATTAGATAAACTAATTATAAATCCTGAAAAACCCTTTGTTTCAATAATTGGTGGAGCAAAGGTTTCTGATAAGATAGGAATATTAGATAGATTAGTTGAAATTAGCGATACAATATTGATAGGCGGAGGAATGGCGTATACTTTTATTGCTGCTCAGGGATTTAAAATTGGTAAATCTATTTTAGAAGAGAACCAAGTTGATTATGTTAAAAAATTGTTAAGTAAGGCAAAAGAGAGTGAGAAAAAAATTGTAATTCCAGAAGATGTACTTGTAGCTAGTGATTTTAGTGCTGATTCTAATAGCTATAATGTATCTATAGAAAAAATTAGCAGAAATATGTTTGGTATGGATATCGGAATAAACACAATTGACTTATTTAAAAAAATTATTAACAATGGTAAGACTATTTTTTGGAATGGCCCTTTAGGTGTTTTTGAAATTGACAAATTTGCTCACGGAACTAATGAAATCGCTAAGAAAATTGCCAGCTTACAGGGTAAGATTTTTTCAGTTATAGGAGGGGGAGATTCCATTGCTGCTATTAATAAACTTGGTCTTGATAAAAAGTTTTCGCATATTTCAACAGGAGGAGGAGCTTCATTGGAATATGTTGCTGGTAGGAAGCTCCCGGGTATTGAGGTATTAAGAAAAAAAGATGAGAAATGATTTTATATAATCATAAAAAGTATCACCTTAAATCAACAGAAATGGTAGTGAGCAAAAATATTGTTAATTGATATAGAAAAATGGTAATAAAAATAGACAAATAAAGTAAAGCCTTAAGTGGAGATGCTTATATCGACTAACTATCCAAATACCTTTTTCTTGGTGGACCGATTAAAAGTCTGTCTTTTTTATAATAGGACCTTATTTGTAGCAAAATATTAGATTAAAACTGTTGCTTGATGTAGAGCAAATATTTTTATTTTAAAAATCTGTAATTATTTATATTAGAAAGTTTATCCTCTACTTTATCTACAATTTTTTAAATCATTTTTAGGACAATACAATCGGTTGACAAATTGAAATTGTTAGCTATAATATTAATACCCTAGGGGGGTATATCTGGTATATGGAAATTTTGGAAATAAATAAAATAAAGATTTTACATCGCCTAAAAAAAATAGAGGGACAGGTTAGAGGAATTCAAAGTATGATCATTGACAATCGACCTTGTGCTGATATTCTGATGCAAGTTTCTGCTGTTAAGTCTGCCTTAAATTGCATCAATAAGTTGCTGTTAGAAGAGAAAGTATATTCTTGTTTTAAATATTCAGATGATATTTCTATGTACCAGAGTACATTAGATGAAATTATTGAACTTGTTATCAAATTTATCAGATAATTTGACAAAATTTTTTTTGATGAATTATAATTGAACGGAACTAAAAATTAGAAAATAAGGTTAAATTAATGATTTGCCAAATATGTAAAAAAAACGAAGCAACTGTAACTATTGTTAAATTAATAGGGTTATATAAAACAGAATTGCATGTTTGTAAAGAATGTGCTCAATGTCTTTTAGGTGAAACAATTTCTTCTTTTTCCTTTTCTCAATATAATATGAATGAGATATTAGATAATCTATTAGATACATTTGGAAAATATGAAAAGGCAGAAAATTTGGTTAAATTAAGTAATGAAATGAATTGTCCTGATTGCCATATGACTTATAATGAGTTTATACAATCAGGGAAACTTGGTTGCAGTCAATGTTATGAATATTTTAGAAAGCAATTAAAACCAATCTTAGGGAGACTACACGGTCATTTACAACATATCGGAAAAGTGCCTCTTGATATTAAGGAACGATTCCATAAATTAAAAAGAATAAAAAAATTTAAGAATGAGTTGCAGCAGGCCGTCTTAAGGGAAGAATATGAAAAAGCAGCTAAACTACGAGATTTGATTATTGAAGAAGAGAAGACTTTTAAAAATGGAAATAATGAATAATAAAAATACAATGCTCATACGTGAATTACGAGATACCACCCCTCAATGGGCTAAAGGGGATGGTCCTTTTAACCATATTGTAGTAAGTACCAGAATACGGTTAGCTAGAAACATACGTAATATTCCATTTCCCTTTAAAGCAAGTAATAATCAGTTAAGGCAGGTAATTGGACAAGCTGAAAATCTAATAAAAAACAATAAGTATTTTTACGATTGTAAGATAATTAAAATTAATGATTTAAATAATATGGATATCCAATTCTTGGTTGAAAAACGTCTAATTAGTATATCTTTAGCTCAGTTAAATTATCCCAATCGCGCTTTTCTTTATAAACCGGATGAGGTGATTAGCATCATGGTAAATGAAGAGGATCATTTTAGAATACAATGCTTATTACCTGGTTTTCAATTAGAAAAGGTTTGGGAAATTATTAATTGTTATGATGACCAAATTATGAGTGAAATTGAATTTGCTTTTAATGAGAATGAAGGTTTTTTGACCTGTTGTCCGACTAATGTTGGCACTGGCTTAAGGGCTTCTATCATGTTACATTTACCGGGATTATTGACTATTAACAAATTAAATGATTTAATGACATCTCTTTCTAATATGGGATACGCAGTGAGGGGATTTTACGGAGAAGGAACAGATTTTCAGGGTAATCTATTTCAGGTATCTAATCAGGTAACCTTGGGTTTTAGTGAAGAAGAGATTATTGAAAAATTAAAAACAGCAAGTAAGCAATTGGTTGATGAAGAAGAGAAGGCACGAGAAGAAATAATGTTGCATTCTAGAAAAAGAATAGAAGATCAAATTATGCGAGCTTATGGTATATTAACTAATGCTAGAATTATACCTATTGCAGAAGCAATTGACCTGTTATCCAAGATTCGATTAGGTATTGAATTGGGTATTATGACCAATATTGGCTATAATATAATTAACACGCTTATGTTAATTATACAGCCAGGATATATACAACTATTGAGGAATAGTAAAATGAATGAAAATGAAATAGATTTAGTTAGAGCCGAGTTAATAAAAGAGCTCCTACATTATTAAGGTAGAGAAAAATTATTCAGAGTGAATATTTTTATAAATATTTTAAAAAATGGAGAAAAATGTAAAATGTTTAAACGATACACTGAAAAAGTTAGAAAAGTGATTATGATGGCGCAAGAAGAAGCGGTCAATCTTAATCATAATTATATAGGAACTGAACATATATTAGTTGGTTTAGTTAAAGAAAATGAAGGAATTGCTGGAAGAATCTTGCGTGAATTAGGCGTTGAAGCAGAAAGAGTTATTGAAGAAATAGAAAAAATAGTAGGGAAAGGTAAATATCAAGAAGTTAGCGAAATTACTTTTACTCCAAGAGCAAAGAAGGTATTGGAATTAGCTTCTCAGGAAGCAAGTCGATTAGGTCAAAATTATATAGGAACTGAACATATACTTTTGGGATTAATCAAAGAAGGTAGTGGAGTTGCTACTAGAATCTTAAATGAAATGGGGTTAGACTTAGAAAATATCTATTCACAAGTAATGAAAGTATTGATGGAAAGTGACCACCCAGAGACTGCTAGTAGTGGTATAAGAAAGGAAAGCAAAGTTCCAACATTGGATGAGTTTGGTAGAGATTTAACTGAGTTAGCCAGAGAAGAAAAATTAGATCCTGTGGTAGGCAGGAATAATGAAATACAAAGGGTAATACAGATTTTAAGTCGAAGGAAAAAGAATAATCCCTGCTTAATTGGAGAAGCAGGTGTTGGGAAAACGGCTATCGTGGAGGGTTTAGCTCAAAAAATTGCCAATAACGATGTTCCAGAAATATTAAAAAATAAAAGAATAATCTCTCTTGATTTGGCTTTGATAGTTGCTGGTACAAAATATAGAGGTGAATTTGAAAAACGTCTGAAAAGGATTGTTAAAGAAGTCCAAAATTCAAATGATATAATCTTATTTATTGACGAGTTTCATACCCTTGTTGGGGCAGGAGCTGCAGAAGGAGCTATTGATGCTTCAAATATATTAAAACCTGCATTGGCTAGAGGAGAGATACAAGCCATCGGTGCTACAACAACAGATGAATATAGGAAATATATTGAGAAAGATAAGGCACTAGAAAGACGTTTTCAGCCCATTAATGTTCCTGAACCAACCATTGAAGAAGCAATCCAAATTCTCAGAGGATTAAGAGATAAATATGAAGCCCATCATAAATTAACTATAACTGATCAATCATTAATTGCTGCGGTAAAATTGGCTGCGAGATATGTTTCTGGTAGATTTTTACCAGATAAAGCAATTGATGTAATTGATGAATCGGCATCGAGAGTTAAGTTAAGAAATACAGTATATCCACCAGATGTTAAAGAAGTGGAAGAACAGTTGTTAAAGATTAGAAAAGAGAAAGATGCTGCCGTAAGGTTACAAGAATTTGAAAAAGCAGCTAAGTTAAGAGACAAAGAAAGAAAATATGAAGAGAAGTATAATGAAATTAAAAGAGATTGGGAAACTGGAAAAACCAAAGATAAAATAGAGGTCACAGTGGAAGATGTAGCTGAAGTTGTTTCTAGTTGGAGTGGTGTTCCGGTATATTCTCTTAAGGAGGAAGAAGCGAATAAACTTATTCGAATGGAAGAAGAATTGCATAAACGAATTATTGGACAAGATGAAGCTATTAAGGCTATTGCCAGAGCTGTTAGAAGAGCTCGAGCTGGCATGAAAGATCCAAAGCGACCTATTGGTTCATTTATTTTCTTGGGACCAACTGGTGTAGGTAAAACTGAATTAGCAAGAAGTCTAGCTGAATTTTTATTTGGTGATGAAAACGCTATGATCAGTTTAGATATGTCCGAATATATGGAAAAATTCGCAGTTTCCAGGTTGGTTGGAGCACCTCCTGGTTATGTTGGATATGAAGAAGGTGGTCAATTGACTGAAAAAGTAAGAAGACGTCCCTATTCTGTAGTATTGTTAGATGAAATCGAAAAAGCACATCCAGATGTTTTTAATATTTTATTGCAGATTTTTGAGGATGGAAGATTAACAGACGCCCAGGGTAGAGTAGTTGACTTTAAAAATACTGTTATTATTATGACTTCTAATGTGGGAGCTACCTTAATTAAAAAGGGAGCTTCTTTAGGATTTAGAAGCTCTAATGAAACCGAACAGATGTCCTATAAAGATATTAAAGATAGCGTAATGGGAGAATTGAATAAAACATTCAGGCCGGAATTCCTTAATCGAATTGATGAAGTGATAGTTTTTAAGAGTCTTACAGCCAATGAAATAAGGCAGATTGCAGAATTGATGCTCAATGAAGTCAGAGAATTATTAGCCGAACAAAAAATAAGCTTTTCTGTCAGAAAAGGAGCAAAAGATATTTTAGTAAAGGAAGGATATGATCCTAACTTTGGTGCCAGACCATTAAGAAGGACTATTGAAAGGTTTGTAGAAAATCCAATTTCAGAAAAAATACTGTCAGGTGAGTTTAAAGAAGGAGACAATATTTCTATCAGAGCCAAGAAAGGGAAGATTATTTTTGAAAAGAAAGATATTAAAAATAATCAGAATAATGAAGAACAATTCTATAATAATTATAACGAAAGTGAATAATTAGTATAAATAATATTAGAGGAGCATATTTTTTCTTAAGCGATGGAAAACAAAAAAAAATACTATCGTTGTGAGAAGTGTAATTATGAAACCTCCCAGTGGTTGGGGCGTTGTCCTAATTGTGGATCATGGAATACACTTTTACCGCAGGATTTTTTAGAGAACAATATATCCTATATAAAAATATTAAAAAAAGATCTTGCCAAACCTATTAACAAAATCAAATTCAATTCAGAAGAATATCGATACCAAACAGGTATTATGGAATTTGACCGTGTTTTAGGAGGCGGCATTGTACCTGGTTCACTCACTTTGATTGGAGGAGAACCAGGAATTGGAAAATCTACTCTAGCTTTACAGATAACTACGCGATTAGCTGAAAAAATTGGTAAAATACTTTACATTACAGCAGAGGAATCATTGAGACAAATTTCTTTAAGGGCAAGTAGACTATCAGTCAATTCAAACCAGATTTACCTAATATCTGAAAATGAATTGGAACAAATTATTGCTCAGATAAAATACATAAAACCAAAGATTGCAATTATTGACTCTATACAGATTATTAATGATAAAAATATTCCCTCCGCTCCCGGTAGTGTAAGTCAAGTAAAGAGTTGTACTTCCAGATTAATGGAAATAGCTAAAAGAGACAATATTGCTTTAATTATTATAGGGCATGTCACAAAAGATGGTGAGATTGCCGGACCAAAAATACTTGAACACATAGTAGATACCGTATTGTATCTTGAAGGAGAAAGGTTCCAAACTTACAGACTTCTTAGGAGTATAAAAAATAGATTTGGAACTACTAACGAATTAGGAATATTTCAAATGGAAAATAATGGTTTGAAGGAAGTTGTGAATCCTTCAAAAATCCTTTTATCTTCACGATCCCAATCTATTCCTGGAACCGTAACTACTATTACTTTTGAAGGAAGCCGCCCATTAGCAGTAGAAATTGAGGCTTTAACCAGTCCTTCATATCTGAATTACCCTCGTAGGGTAACAACAGGCGTTGATTATAATAGAGTATCATTAATCATTGCAATATTAGAGAATAAATTAAAAATACAATTACAAAATAAAGATATCTACATTAACACCGCTGGCGGTATTAAGATAAGTGAACCAGCAATTGATTTAGGGATAGCTGTAGCAATTTTAAGCAGCTTAAAAGGTTTAGCTCTTCCTCTTGATACTATTGTTTTTGGAGAATTAGGTCTAACTGGAGAAGTTAGAACAGTGGGATTATGTGAAAGGAGACTTAGCGAAGCTCAAAAAATTGGATATAAAAAAAGCATAATACCTTTTGAGAATGCCAAACAAATTTCAAATAACTTTAACAATTTAGAAATCAAAGCTTTACAGAATATAGAAGAAATAATATCCTTTCTAAAGAAATGAAGCGATAAAAAATGCTATTTCAAGAGGTTGCTTTACACCCATATTGGCAAATGATATAATTTGATAGACTTATGAATAGTTAATTGTTATTAAATATATTTTATTTTGAAGGGAGGATTTTACAAAAATAGTGTAGTACTGAATAATACTATAAAGTAAAAAAGAATAGAGGAGGTTATTATTTTGTCAGGTTTAGCCAAAAAAATTATATGTTTATTCTTTGTTTTGGCAGGAGGAATATTTGGTTATGAACTTATCCCTGGCATAAAGGTCTTTACTGACTTAGATTTATTAACTCAGTATAGATGGCTAATTCCTATTATATCATTTTTTATAGGTACTTTTTTTGGATTTATTTTGTTTATTCTTAGTTATAAAAAAATAAGTTATATAGGGAAAATAATTGTAGCCTATTTTCAAAGAATACCTGCCCAAAACATACTTTCTGGCGTAATAGGTCTAATAATTGGACTAATTATTGCCAATTTGTTAGCTTATTCCTTATCTTTCATTCCCTTTATTGGTAAATATTTACCTATCATTCTTAACATAACGCTTGGTTTATTGGGCATTACTCTTGGCTTAAGCAAAAGGGAAGAAAGTGTTAATTTTTATAAAAAAAATATTGAGAGATTTAAAAAAAGAGAAAGAAGTTCACATTATCAATTGAAGATATTGGATACCAGTGTAATTATTGATGGTAGAATTGCCGATATTTGTCAAACAGATTTTTTAGAAGGCGAACTAATTATACCTCGTTTTGTCCTAAATGAGTTACAAGCAATTGCTGATTCTTCTGAGCCACTAAAAAGAAATAGGGGAAGACGTGGTTTAGATGTTTTAAATAAGATAAATAAAATACATAGTAATAAAATAAAAATCATTAGCCGTGACTACCCTGAATTAAAAACTGTTGATACTAAGTTAATAAAATTAGCGAAAGAAATTGATGCCAAGGTTTTAACTAATGATTATAACCTGAATAAATTGGCACAATTAGAGAATGTAACAGTATTAAATATTAATGACTTGGCTAATGTCTTAAAATCCATTATATTACCCGGTGAGGAATTAATAACCCAGATAATTAAAGAAGGAAAAGAATCTGGTCAGGGTGTTGCTTATTTAGATGATGGAACAATGATTGTGGTAGAGAATGGTATTAATAGTATTGGTGAAAAAGTTAAAGTTATCGTAACCAGTATTTTGCAAACCCCTGCAGGAAGAATGATATTTGGTAGAATAAAGGAAAGAATTAATAAAAAGAACAATGAAATAAGTTATGTAAAAAAGACACAATCTAATTATAAGAAGAAAAAACAAAGTTAAAATAAATAATCAGAAAAGTGAGGAAATAAAATTGAGTTTACAGTTATACAATACTCTAACCAGAAAGAAAGAAGAATTTATTCCTCTTAATAAAAACCAAGTGAATATGTATGTTTGTGGACCAACTGCATATAATTTCTTTCATATTGGCAATGCCAGACCATTTTTAATTTTTGAAGTTTTAAGAAGGTATTTAAAATATAAGAAATATAAGGTAAAATATGTATCTAATTTTACCGATATTGATGATAAGGTAATTAATAAAGCAAAGGAGCTGGGCAGCAGCTATTTAAAGATAGCGGAAAAAAATATTAACGAATATTTTCTGGATGCTGATTTTTTAAATATTGGAAGAGCGGATTACTATCCTCGAGCTACTGAACATATTATTGATATTATTAATTTTATTCAAAAGTTAGAAGAAAAAGGATTTACCTATGTAGTTGAAGGTGATGTGTTTTATGATGTAAATAAATTTAAGGATTATGGAAAGTTATCAAAACAAAGTTTGAATGAAATACAGGTGGGAGCAAGGATCGAAATAGATGAACGAAAGAAAAATCCTTATGATTTTGTCCTTTGGAAAAGAGCCAAAGAAGGAGAACCGAAATGGGATAGTCCCTGGGGTCCAGGACGTCCTGGCTGGCATATTGAATGTTCAGCAATGTCTACTAAATATCTTGGTGAAAGTTTTGATATACACGCCGGTGGCGAAGATTTAATATTTCCGCATCATGAAAACGAGATTGCCCAAAGTGAAGCTGTGAGCGGAAAGCCATTCGCTAAATACTGGTTACACAATGGTTATTTAAAAATTGATGACAAAAAAATGTCTAAATCATTAGGCAATATATTGACTATAAGAGAATTGTCTCAGAAGTATGATGGACCGGTTATAAGGCATTTTTTACTATCAGCTCATTATAGAAGTCCATTAAATTTTTCTATAGAACAAATGGAACAATCCAAAAATAGTATGGAAACTCTAAACAATGCATTTTTTAATCTTATTTTTTTATTTAATAAAAACCATCTTAATATAGGAATGAATAGAGAAAGTAAAAAATTAATTGAAAAGGTCGAAAAAATGGAGGATGTATTTATTAAAGCAATGGATGATGATTTCAATACTCCAGTTGCTCTGAGTACTCTATATTTGTTATCCAAAGAAACGAACATCTATTTGAATGAAGCAAGTAATAAAAATAAGGAAGCAATAGTAAAGGTTATACAATTTTATGAAAAATTTGGAGAAAATATTTTAGGCTTAAAATTTATATCACAATCAATTAATCAAAAACAAATTCCAAGAAAAGAGATAGAAGAATTAATAAATGTTCGAGAAATAGCAAGAAAGAATAAAGATTGGATTACTGCTGATCAAATCAGGGAAAAATTAAATAAAATGGGTGTTTTGATTGAAGATACGGCAGAAGGGGTAAGATGGAAAAAATCTTGATCACATTTTAATAATTAGTCTATAATAAAAGGGCTATTTATCCTAAAAAATTAACTTCTGTGCAGATGCATTATCTGAAAGTAATTTTACCATAAACATCTAATTGGAATCTTTATTTGTATTATCTAAAATAAAATGATTACTCTTGTAGTAATATCATAAAGGTACTAGCTACAATGTGTTTTTTAATATACATTATCAAAAAAATTAAGTAGGTGTATTAATATTGGTGATTTTTAAAGAAACACCATTTATTATTTATGAAAAGTATGACGATAAATTATTAGTAAATTTAGCTAATAATGGAAATGTTTTAGCTGAGCATTATTTAATTAACAGATATAAAAGGCTGGTAAAAACGAAAGCAAGGGCATACTTCTTAATTGGTGCAGATACTGAAGATATTATTCAAGAAGGGATGATTGGGCTTTATAAAGCATTACGAAATTATGATAATTCAAAATTAACTTCTTTTAGAGTATTTGCCGAAATATGCATTAGTAGGCAGATTATTACAGCAATAAAAAAAGCTTCTAGAAAAAAACACAAACCTCTTAATTACTGTATTTCTTTGAATCAACCTATTGAAAATGCGGAGTATTGTGATAGGACCTTATTAGATATAATTGATGATTTAAATATTAATGATCCAATGAATATATTCTTAAGTAGAGAAAGATTACAAGAGTTAAAAATTAAATTAAATAATCTTTTGTCAAATTTAGAAAGAAAAGTATTAGAAGCATATTTAGATGGTAAAACATATAGAGATATAGCCCTGAAATTTAAAAAAAGTATCAAGTGTGTAGACAATGCCCTACAAAGAATAAAAAAGAAAATAGATTTAATTAACAAATAGAATTGACTTGAGCTACAAAAATAACTATAATGTTTTATGTTGCCGGTGTAGCTCAGTTGGTAGAGCAGCTGACTTGTAATCAGCAGGTCATCCGTTCGAATCGGATCATCGGCTCCAGTGGTAAGGTGATAAGATATTTTATTACTGGGGAGGTACCAAAGTGGTTAAATGGAGCGGACTGTAGATCCGTTGGCTGAACGCCTTCGAAGGTTCGAATCCTTCCCTCCCCACCATGTGTGCCCGCGTAGCTCAGTTGGTTAGAGCGCATCCTTGGTAAGGATGAGGTCACCGGTTCAACTCCGGTCGTGGGCTCCAGAGTTTGGTTAAGAATATTTAAAAAATATCAATGAATAGAAACTAATGTAGAAAGTATTTTTAACAAAATAAATTAAAAAAGAAATAGAATAAGCAATCTTTTAAGGAGGAAAAAAACAAAATGGCTAAAGAAAAGTTTATCCGTACCAAGCCGCATGTTAATGTTGGGACTATTGGTCATGTTGATCATGGTAAAACAACTCTTACTTCAGCAATAACCAGATATTTATCTGGCAAAAAGCTAGCTAAAGCTATGGCCTTTGAGGAAATAGATCGTGCTCCCGAAGAAAGAGAAAGAGGAATTACCATCTCAGTATTTCATGCAGAGTACGAAACAGACAAAAGGCACTATGCCCATATTGATTGTCCCGGTCATGCCGACTATGTCAAAAACATGATTACCGGTGCGGCGCAGATGGACGGTGCAATTCTAGTAGTCTCAGCAGCTGATGGTCCTATGCCTCAGACTCGAGAGCATATTCTCTTATCCCGGCAGGTAGGAGTACCCTATATTGTAGTCTTTCTGAACAAAGTTGATATGGTAGATGATCCTGAGTTAATTGATCTGGTAGAGATGGAAGTAAGAGAATTACTCAGTGAATATGAATTTCCTGGTGATGAAATCCCGGTTATTAAAGGCTCGGCTCTGAAAGCGATGGAAGCCGATCCGACCAAACCGGATGATCCGGCCTATAAACCTATTCAGGAATTATTAGATGCTGTAGACAATTATATTGCTACACCAGTACGTGATATAGATAAACCCTTCCTCTTGTCTGTAGAGGATGTCTTCAGTATTACCGGTAGAGGAACAGTAGCTACCGGTCGAGTAGAGCGTGGAGTAATTAAAGTCGGTGACGCGGTAGAGATAGTGGGATTGAGTGATAGACCGAAAAAGACAGTAGCAACTGGTGTGGAGATGTTCCGCAAACTATTGGATCAGGCTGAGGCTGGTGACAATGTTGGTATTCTCCTCCGTGGTATAGACAAAAAAGAGGTTAAACGTGGCCAGGTTATTGCTGCCCCGGGCACCATTACCCCTCATACCAAATTTAAAGGAGAAATTATTATTCTTACCAAAGAAGAGGGAGGAAGACATACTCCTATCTTCAGCGGTTATCGTCCCCAGTTTTATTTCAGGACTACTGATGTAACCGGTATCGTAGCGCTACCAGAAGGAGTAGAAATGGCTATGCCTGGTGATAATTTGACTGTAACTGGTGAATTAATTACCCCCATTGCCATGGAAAAGGGTGTTCGTTTTGCTATTCGAGAAGGCGGAAGAACTATTGCTGCAGGAGTGGTTACCGAGGTTATTGAATAGTTTAAGAAATACATATAAAAATATATGATAATGAATTAAGACTGGTGTAAAATCCCAGTCTTAATTATTATAACTTTTATTGAGCAAAAAGTTTTATAAAAAAGCAAATTAAAGAAATAAAAATTAAATTATTAAAAGATAATACATAATTGGCAGCTTGACAGGTATGCTAAAATGTGTTAGATTAAGTTTCGTAAATTTTCTCTAATAGAGGGGAATAAGGGATGAGAGAAAGAATAACTTTAGCTTGTTCAGAATGTAATAATCGAAATTATTATAGTTATAAGAATAAGAAAAATACAACCGGAAAGATTTCCTTAAAAAAGTATTGTAAATTTTGTAAAAAACATACTTTGCATAAAGAAATAAAGTAATGTTCTTTTTTTATAATATATTTTAACAATAACAGAAAATAATATGCAGGTCCGTAGCTCTAACGGGAGAGCACCGGACTCCAAATCCGGGGGTTGCAGGTTCAAATCCTGCCGGGCCTGCCAGATAACAAAAAATTAAAAATGTTGCTGAAAAGGTGGAAAATGAAAATTAGTCAATTTTTTCAAAAAATAGTTAGTTTTATTAAAGAAGCTAGAATGGAACTAAAAAAAGTTACCTGGCCAAATAGGAAACAGTTGATCAGTAGCACCATTGTAGTAATGGTTATGGTTGTTCTGGTTGCCATCTATTTAGGATTGATTGACCTTTTCTTTTCTCGAGTAGTTTCTATAATTTTACAGTAATGAATATATATAATTAAGAAGAGTTAAATTATACAGCCCTTATCGGGAGAGTGATGAAAGATTATAAGGTCTAATGAAGATAAAAAATGGTATGTAGTTCATACCTATTCTGGATATGAAAACAAAGTTAAAGCTAATCTTGAACAGCGGGTCAAATCCATGGGAATGGAAGATCAAATATACCAGGTTTTAATACCAACAGAAAGAGTACTTGAAACAAAATCTGGTAAAAAGAGATATGTACAGAAGAAAGTATTTCCAGGTTATGTTGTAGTTCAGATGAAAATGAATAATGAATCGTGGTATGCAGTTAGAAATACACCTGGAGTTACCAGATTTGTTGGTTCTGGTGGAAAGCCTATTGCTCTTAAAGAGCTAGAAATAAAAAATATATTAAAACAGATGGGAAAAGGCGATAAAAAGCCTAAAATTGATATTGATATTGGGACAAGTGTTAATATAATCACAGGTCCTTTTACGGGTTATACTGGAAAGGTTAATGAAATTGATACTCAAAGAGGTAAATTAAAAGTTTTTTTAACTATTTTTGGACGAGAAACATCGGTAGAGTTAGAATACACGGATGTAGAAAAATATTAATTTAATAGATATCTTATTTTGATATACTCCCCATCTATATATTATAATATTAAGTATGGTAGCATAAAGAGGTAATTTAAAATGGCAAAAAAAATAACTGCGAATATAAAGTTACAGATTCCAGCTGGAGCTGCAAATCCAGCGCCTCCGGTTGGTCCAGCTCTAGGACAGCATGGTCTTAATATAATGGAATTTTGTAAGGCGTTCAACGAACGAACTAAACAAGATATTGGTACTATTATTCCTGTTATTATTACTGTTTACCAAGACAGGACTTTTGATTTTATATGTAAAAAGCCACCGGTATCTTTTTTATTGAAGGAAGCAGCAAAAGTTGAAAAAGGTTCTTCTGAGCCAAATAAGAACAAAGTGGCGAAAATAAGCAAGAATAAGGTTAAAGAAATAGCAGAGGCAAAATTGCCCGATCTTAATGCTAATGACATAGAAAATGCAATAAAGATTGTAGAAGGCACCGCTCGTAGTATGGGTATTGAGATAGAATAATATTACATCAATTAATTCTATTTTAAATAAGAAAAGCTGATTTAAGTCGTGGGAGGACATAGTCCATTTCTACCACAAGGAGGAAAGTATAATGAAAATCAGAGGTAAGAAATTTATAGAAAGCTCAAAAAATTATGATAGAACTAAATTATATACTATCCAAGAGTCAATAACAATGGTAAAACAGCTAAGTTGGGCTAATTTTACTGAAACAATAGATATAGCCATACGTTTAGGTATAAATACACGCCGGTCTGAAGAGCAAGTAAGAGGAGCAGTTGAATTACCCCATGGTACTGGTAAGCAAAGTAGAGTTTTAGTATTTGCAGAAGCTGAAAAGGCAAAAGAAGCTGAAGAGGCTGGAGCAGATTATGTGGGAGGAAATGAATTAGCAGAAAAAATTCAAAATGGATGGACTGATTTCGATGCAGTTATTGCTACTCCTGATATGATGAAGGAAGTTGGAAAATTAGGTCGTATTTTAGGTCCTAGAGGTTTGATGCCTAATCCTAAGTTAGGCTCAGTAACCTTTGATATTAAAAATGCCATAATTTCTGTGAAAAAAGGGAAAGTTGAATATAGAGCAGATCGTTTTGGTATTGTGCATACTATAATGGGTAAGATAAATTTTACTGATGAACAGCTTATTGATAATTTTTACTCCCTTATAGAAGCTGTATTAAAAGCTAAACCTCCTACTTCCAAAGGTCGTTATCTATTAAGTGTTACTATTTCTTCTACCATGGGTCCCGGTATTAAATTGGATACTATGAAAATATTAAGCGAGGTTGAAAAGAGGTAAAGCATATCTATTTTGAATAAAATATTATATAATCAATCCTTAGATCGCAGGTACTAGTAAAGGAAGATTCTAGGATAAAAAAAAAGGTATAATTGGTTGTAAACCAGCCTGCTGAGGAATTCAGGAATAAATCCTTCCTTATTGATTTGGTCTAAGGTAGGATTTTTTAGTTATTACAAATAATAATACAATTATAGATAGAAAGGAGAAAATTAATTGCCATTATCCAAAGAAGAAAAGAAATTAATCGTCCAAGAGTTAATTGAAGCATTAGGAAGATCCTCAAGTATTGTTTTATCTGATTATCAAGGTCTCGATGTTAAGAGTATCACGCAATTGAGAAATACTTTAAGAGAACAATATATTAAGTTTAAAATCTATAAAAATACCTTGATAAGAATTGCTGCTAAGGATGTTGGTTTAGATGGTTTAATCGACAGTTTGTCTGGATGTACAGCTATTGCTTTTGCTAAGGATGAATCATTCTTACCGTTAAAGCTATTACATAAGTTTTCATTGGATAACAAAGAACAGTTTAAATTAAAGGTAGCCTTACTTGAAGGAAAAATATTTTCAGGAGAACAATTAGAGAGAATTGCTTGTTTACCTAACAGAGATGAATTATTGGCTAATATAATTGGTAATATGAAAAGTTCTATTAATTCATTCGTTTTTACTTTAAAGTCACCTTTATTTGGATTAGTAAATGTACTGGAGCAGATTCATAAGAATAAATCAGGGAAAACATTATAAATTGTGATGAATAAGATTAATAAAAAGATGAAGGGAGGTGAAAATATTGATTGAAAAGGAAAAAAAAGAAGGTAATCGTGAAATAGTAAAAGAAAAAAAAATGGCAGAAAGTTTACCAAAAAAGAAAGCAAAAGAAGAGATTATTAACAAAAAAGAGGTAAAAATGTCTCAAGATAAAAATAGTAGTGATAATGTACAAGAAATTATTAACAAATTAGAAGAATTGACAGTATTAGAATTAGCTGATTTAGTGAAGGCGTTGGAAGATAAGTTTGGAGTCAGTGCCGCAACTCCGTTAATTTCTCAAGCTACTGTTCCTGTTCAAGGAGTAGCTTCAGCCGCTCAGGAGGAAGAAAAAACTGAATTTGATGTGGTATTAAAGGATATTGGAGCAAATAAAATACAAGTAATTAAAGAAGTTAGAGCTGCTACTGGCTTGGGTTTAAAAGAATCAAAAGAACTTGTTGAAGGTGCACCCAAAACAGTTAAAGAAAAGGTTGAAAAAAAAGAAGCTCAAGAACTGAAAGAAAAATTAGAAGCAGTCGGTGCAACTGTTGAAATAAAATAAACATACTTTTTTATCTAAAATATCAGCGATGCTTAACATTATAATGTAGATGAATTGTTAAATAATTTTTATTATAGATTAATAAAATATTAATAAAATATTTATGAAAATAAAGAAGATACCTATTTTTTATAGATGGGTATCTTCTTGACTTTTTATAGTTTTAATGGTAGAATATAATTTTGTATAAATCTACAAAAAGGTTGGTGTTAAAAGTGCAGAATAGAAAATTAAATATTTTGGATTATTCCAAAATAAAACACTATATCGATCCACCTAATTTTCTTGATGTTCAAAAACAATCATTTCAAAAGTTTTTACAAAGAGACATCTCTCCTGAAAACCGTCAAGATTTTGGTTTACATAAGGTACTTAAAGATGTTTTTCCTATTCAAGATTTTACCGGAAATCTTATGTTAGATTATATTAGCTATTCTATTAAAGAACCAAAATATGATCCTATCGAATGCTGGGAAAGAGGTAGCACTTATTCTGCACCATTAGAAGTTAGAATTAGTTTGCATAATAAAAGAACTGGGGAAATAAAAGAGCAGGATGTTTTTATGGGAGAATTACCGTTGATGACTGAAAGCGGAAGTTTTATTATCAATGGAGCTGAAAGAGTTGTGGTTAATCAACTTATACGTTCTCCTGGTATCTATTATGGTATTGAAGAGTATAGTGAAAATAAAACTTTCTATAATTTTAGAATTATTCCCAACAGAGGCTCCTGGTTAGAATTTGGTTTTGATACTAATAACATGATCTATGTTCGAATCGATAAAAAGAGAAAAATTCCTGCTACCACACTTTTAAGAGCTCTTGGTTATGAAAGTAATGAGCAAATAATTAATTTATTTGATAATAGTGAAATCATTCAGGAAACCTTAGCGAAAGATAATACCAATAATAAGAGGGATGCGCTGGTTGAAATATTTAGAAAGCTTAGGCCTAGTGAACCGCCTACCGAAAGAAATACGAGACAATTATTAGATAGGTTATTATTTGATCCTAAGAGATATGACCTGGCAGATGTTGGTAGATATAAAGTAAATCAAAAACTAAATATTCAAAATAGAATTTTAGATAAAACTATCGCAAAAGCTATTTATGATACGATTACGGGCAAACAATTAGTTAAGAAAGATGTTCATATTAATAAAAAAATTGCCGAATTAATAAACCAATCTAATGTTGATAAAATATATGTTTATAATGATAATGATGAAGAAATTGTAGTTTTTAATGAGAAAGAACATACAATTGTTAATTTATTTGATCCCGAAGATGATGTGGTTAATGAAAACAATATTGGCTTATACCTGGCTGAAGATATTATTGATTATAATACTGGTGAAGTAATTGCTCAGAAAGCTCAAATACTGGACACAGAACTAATTAATAAGATTAGCAAAACCCAGCAAACAGTTACTGTCCAAAAGGGCAATGCCTTAACAAAAGATGATCTAATAGCAGCAATAAGATATTTAGTTAATCTTTATTATGGTATAGGTTATATTGATGATATTGACCATCTGGGAAATAGAAGGGTAAAGACAATCGGTGAATTATTGTTAGATCAATTTTATATTGGTCTAGTAAGAATGGAAAGAGTTATCAAGGAAAGAATGACTATACAACCAGACCTTTCTACAGTGACACCCCAAGCATTAATTAATATTAGACCATTAGTAGCTGCAATTAAGCAATTTTTTGGAAGTAGCCAGTTATCTCAATTTATGGACCAAACCAATCCTCTTTCTGAGATTACTCACAAGAGAAGATTATCTGCGCTAGGCCCTGGTGGATTAACCAGAGAAAGAGCTGGATTTGAAGTACGTGATGTTCATTATAGTCATTATGGTAGAATTTGTCCTATAGAAACACCAGAGGGACCAAATATAGGTCTAATTGGTTCACTGAGTATTTATGCTAGAATAAACGATTACGGATTCATTGAAACTCCTTATAGAAAAGTTGAAAATGGCCAGATAACAGGGGATATTATCTATCTTACAGCAGATGAGGAAGATCAATATAAAATAGCTCCGATTAACATAAGAATTGATAATAATAAAATTATTGAGGATAATGTCCCATGTAGATATAGAGATGTTTATTTAACTGTAGCACCTTCGGAAGTTGATTTTATAGATGTAGCACCAAATCAGATGGCTAGTATTTCAGCCAGCTTAATTCCATTTTTAGATCATGATGATGCAAATAGAGCTCTAATGGGAACTAATATGCAGAGACAGTCGGTTCCAGTAATAAAAACTGAGATGCCCTTAGTTATGACCGGAATGGAGAAAAAGGTTGCTAGCGATTCGGGAACAATTATTTTATCAGAAGAAGACAGTGTTGTTTATAAGGTTGATGCTAGAAGAATTATTTTAAAAAACAATCATAGCATTACTAAAGAATATCTCTTAAAAAAATTTCGTCGTTCCAACCAGGGTACCTGTATTAACCAAAAACCTATAGTTGAAGAAAGACAAATTATAAAAGCAAATACTCCCATCGCTGATGGTCCTAATACTGATCAAGGTTTTTTGTCATTAGGTAGAAATGTCCTTGTTGCTTATATGTCTTGGGAAGGATATAACTTTGAAGATGCGATCGTAATAAGTGAAAAAATGGTTCAGGAAGATACTTTTACTTCTATTCACATAAGCGAACATGAGTGTGATGCACGTGATACAAAATTAGGTCCTGAAGAGATAACATCCGATATACCTAATATCGGTGAAAGTAGTTTAGCAAATCTGGATGAAGACGGAATTATTCGTATCGGTACTGAGGTAGAGCCTGGTGATATTTTAGTTGGTAAAGTAACTCCTAAAGGAGAAACAGAGTTAGGACCTGAAGAAAGGCTACTGAGAGCAATTTTTGGAGAGAAGGCGAGAGAAGTCAGAGATACTTCTCTGAGAGTTCCTCATGGAGATCGTGGAAAAGTTATTGATGTGAAAGTATTTTCAAGAGAAAATGGTGATGAAATTCCTCCGGGAGTGAATAAAATGGTAAGAGTTTTCATTGCTCAAAAAAGAAAAATATCTGAAGGAGATAAAATATCGGGTAGGCATGGAAATAAAGGAGTAATTGCCAAGATATTACCGGTAAATGATATGCCATTTTTACCGGATGGCACTCCTGTTGATATTATTTTAAATCCTCTGGGAGTTCCTTCGAGAATGAATGTAGGACAGATATTAGAAGTTCATTTAGGATGGGTAGCTAAAACTCTTGGCTATAACATAATTACACCGGTATTTAATGGAGCTACCGAAGACGATATTGCAAAAGCATTAATTGATGCTGATTTGCCTCGTGACGGAAAAAGCATATTATATGATGGCAGAACTGGACTGACTTTCGATCAAAAGGTTACTGTTGGTTACAGCTATATACTAAAACTAATTCACTTAGTTGATGATAAGATACATGCTCGTTCTACAGGACCTTATTCTTTGGTTACCCAGCAACCATTGGGTGGGAAAGCACAATTTGGTGGTCAAAGATTTGGGGAAATGGAAGTATGGGCTTTAGAAGGATACGGAGCTGCTTATAATTTACAGGAAATGCTTACAGTTAAATCAGATGATGTTACTGGAAGAATTAAAACCTATGAGTCTATTGTTAAAGGTGAGAACATCCCAGTGCCAGGTATTCCGGAGTCATTTAAAGTGTTAATAAGGGAATTGAGAAGTCTTTGTTTAAATATAAAAGTACTAGACCATGAAGGCAAAGAAATCGATATTAAAGAAGATCTTGATATTAAGGAGAGACTTGATCAAGATTTCATTTAACATAAAAAGATAAAAATATAAAATGGTTATATTTATTTACTTGAAATATTAAGATTTTGTTAATGTTACCTAAAAAGATATAGTTAAAAGTCAGAATGAAATAATGATTTTTTATTTATTCGGGCTAAAATATTTTAGTAGTCATTAATAACGGGGAGGTAATTCGGTTGGAAATTTCTGAAAGAATTAATGCTATAACAATAGGATTAGCTTCACCAGAAGATATTCGTAAATGGTCATATGGGGAAGTTAAAAAACCTGAAACCATAAACTATAGGACTCTTAAACCCGAAAAAGATGGTTTATTTTGCGAACGTATTTTCGGACCGGTTAAAGATTGGGAATGCAGTTGTGGTAAATATAAGAGAATTAGATATAAGGGTGTTATATGTGACCGTTGTGGCGTTGAGGTTACCAAATCTATTACTCGACGTGAGAGAATGGGGCATATCGAATTAGCTTGCCCTGTATCACATGTTTGGTATTTTAAAGGAATTCCCAGTCCGCTGGCTTTATTATTAAATATATCTCCAAGAAGTTTAGAAAAAATCCTTTACTTTGCTCCAGATAGAAGAAGAGAACAATTATATGAAGTTAAAAAAGTAAATGATAATATTGAAAACGATTATAAAGAATATTTAGAAAATGAAGTAATTACAGAAACTGAATATAGAATACATAAATTATATAATGAAAATTTTGAGGCAGAATTATTATATAGAGTCAACCAAACAAAAATATTTCCAAATAAAATTGGAGATATTATCAATAAAGAAAAGATAGAAGAGTTATGGAGAATATTCGGGAAAATATTCTTTAGTGTGGAACAGAATTTACCTTATGACACCAGCCATTCAGATGAAAAGATTGACTTAGATGTTGAAAATTTAGAAGAAGAGGAAGTTGTTGAAATTAAAGATAAAAAAGAGGATAAAACAAAAAATGTTCCAGAGATTATTCAGACTGATGAAAAGATTGATTCAGAAGAACAAATAACCTATAAGATATTAGAAATAGATGGATTAATATCTGAGAGCAGGCTATCGCTTTTATTAGAAAAAGATCCAGGATTGTCAAAAAGAACAACTATGGCTAAACAGACAATTGAAGAATCCTGCTATATTGTAATTAATCAAGGGAATACGAATCATAAAGTTGGAGACATAATATTAGATTCTGAAAATAGATTGTATGCTTATTATGATTCAGATTTCAGAGCAGAAATAGGTGCCGAAGCTATTAAAAATTTATTGAAAGATATTAATCTGGATTCTTTAAATATGGAATTACGGGAAGAATTAAAACGTTCATCTGGTCAAAAAGCTAAAAAAATGATTAAAAGATTGCAGATTATTGAAGCATTTAGAAAAAGTCATTGTAAACCAGAATGGATGATACTGGATGTATTGCCGGTAATTCCACCAGATCTAAGGCCTATGGTACAGTTAGAAGGTGGTAGATTTGCCACTTCTGACTTAAATGATCTTTATCGAAGAGTAATTAATCGAAATAATCGGTTAAAAAGATTATTGGAGTTAGGTGCTCCAGATATCATTGTAAAGAATGAAAAAAGAATGTTGCAAGAGGCTGTTGATGCTTTAATTGATAATGGGAGGAGAGGCCATGCAGTTTTGGGAGCAGGTAATCGGCCGCTTAAATCATTAAGTGATTTATTGGAGGGGAAGAAAGGTAGATTCAGGCAAAATTTATTAGGTAAGAGGGTCGACTATTCTGGTCGTTCTGTAATTGTTGTCGGTCCCAAATTAAAATTAGATCAGTGTGGATTACCAAAAAAGATGGCATTAGAATTATTTAAACCATTTGTAATGCACCATTTAGTTAAAAAAGAGCTTGCTCATAATATTAAAACTGCTAAAAAATTAGTTGAACAAGAATCTCCAGAAGTTTGGAACATATTACAAGAAATTGTTGAGGAACATCCCGTTTTATTAAACAGAGCTCCGACATTGCATAGATTAGGAATTCAAGTTTTTAAACCAGTGTTGGTAGAAGGAAATGCCATTCAGCTCCATCCCTTAGCTTGCCCTGCATTTAACGCTGATTTTGATGGTGATCAAATGGCAGTACATGTTCCTTTATCTACAGAGGCACAGACTGAAGCCGAATTGTTAATGTTAGCAACTAATAATGTTCTATCACCAGCCAATGGTGCTCCCATTGCATTACCATCTCAGGATATTATACTGGGATGCTACTACCTAACAATGAAGGAAAAAGGTAGTAAAGGAGAAGGAAAAATATTTGCTAATCCTGAAGAAGCTATTAGGGCAAAAGAAGAAGGTTATGTTGATATTCATGCTAGTGTGAAGGTTAGAATAAAAGGTAGTATTGAAGAAACAACAACTGGTCGGGTCATTTTTAATCAGGTATTACCTGAAGATATGAAATTTGTTGATTTGACCATCACCAAAAAAACATTAGCCCGTATTATTTCTTACATTTATCGTCAGTATGGACCAGAGATAGCAGTAAATTGTTTAGATAATATTAAAGATTTGGGTTTTCACTATGCCACTATATCGGGGATAACTATCGGGATTATAGATTTAGAAATCCCATCGGAAAAAGAAAAAATATTAGAAGAAGCTGAAAAAAATGTTACTAAAATTAAAGAACAATTTAATTACGGTTTGATAATGGAAGAGGAAAGAATCGAAAAAATTATTAATGCCTGGACAGATGCAGCTGATAAAGTAGTTAATGCTATTTTAAGTAATCTAAATAGCTTTAATCCACTTTATATGATGACTGATTCTGGAGCTCGAGGAAGCCGAAGACAAATTGGTCAATTAGCTGGAATGAGAGGTTTAATGGCAGATCCATCTGGAAAAATTATAGAATTTCCTATACAGTCTAACTTTAGGGAAGGATTATCCTGCCTAGAATATTTCATATCTACTCATGGAGCAAGGAAAGGTTTAGCTGATACTGCTCTGAGAACATCTAAATCAGGATATTTAACCAGGAGATTAATCGATGTAGCTCAAGATGTTATAATTACAGAGGAAGATTGTGGTACCAATGATGGTATATTGATTTCTAACATACAAGTGGATGGGAATATCATTGAGAAGATAGAGGAGAGAATAGTAGGAAGGATAGCTCAAGAAGATGTTATAGACAGTGAAAATGGGGAGGTTTTCGTTCGAAGAGGTGAAATGATCAATGAGAAAATAGCTAAAAAAATCATTGATTCAGGTATAAAAGAAGTGAAGATAAGATCACCCCTAACCTGTGCTTCAAAGCAAGGCATTTGCGCCAAATGTTATGGTAAAGACCTGGCAATGGGTAAACTTGTAACTATCGGTGAGGCTGTTGGAACTATTGCTGCTCAATCTATTGGTGAACCTGGAACACAACTTACATTAAGAACTTTCCATACCGGTGGTATAAAAATTACTGGTGAAGATATTACTTTAGGTTTGCCACGAGTTGAGCAACTATTTGAAGTAAGAAAACCAAAAAAACAAGCAGTAATAAGTGAAATAAATGGATTTGTTGACCGAATTAAAGATGATAAGGAATCATTCAGGAAAGAAATTGTTATAAGGCCTGAAACTGAAATGTCATCAGGAAAAAATAGAGAGATTAAAAAGAAGGTTTATATAATACCTAAGGATTTAAGGATTATTGTTCAAGAAAGACAGAAGATTACAGCCGGTCAAAAATTAACAACAGGTTTCATTGATCCAAATGATATTCTGAGAATTCAAGGTATTAAAACTGTTCAAAAATACCTTTTAGAGCAAGTTCAGGAAGTTTATCGCTCACAAGGAGTAACCATAAATGATAAACATATTGAAGTAATTGTAAGACAAATTGCCCGTTTAAATAAAATATACATTAAGGCATCACGTGATTCTGATTTACTTTCCGGTGAACTAGTATATGTTTCAGATTTTGAACAGGCCAATAGAAAAGTAACTCTAGAAAATGAGGAAATTCGTGATAGGAATAGAGTATTACTGCTGAATAAGGTTTTAGTTAATTGTATAACAGGTAATAAGGGTGAAATACTAATTGATAAAAATACTGTTATTGATGAAAATATAATTAGAAAAATTGAGAATTCAGAATATCTAAACTTTGATGTAATGGATGAACAGGGCAGAATTAACAATATAGTTCAAGGTGAAATTAATTTTATTGAACGAATAAAGGGCCATATTCTTATTGATGCCATTTCCAAAGATATTATTGATAATAAGAATATTGATGCAGATGGATCTGATAAGTTCAATTTGCAAAAATTTAGTGGAAATAAGATAACAAGGGAAGACGTCCTCGATTTAGTGAAGAATGGTATAAATAGAGTAAAGATTTTTAACCCTGAAATAAAAAACAAATTGATAGGGAAAATGGTTACTCAAGATATTAAAGAAAATGATAAACAAATTGTTATAATACCCGCCAATAAAATTTTAGATGAAAATGATATAGAAAAAATAATAGATTACCAATGTGAAAAAATAACAATTTGGAGTGACATTAAAGAGATTAATATAAAAGAGAATTTAATCAGCTTTACAAAAGAAGATGTTATCGGGATGAATCTGAGTGAAGAGCTTAGAGATCCTAAAACTGGAAATGTTATTGCTGATGCAAAACAGCCAGTAAGTAAAAATATTGTCAGAAAAGCATATTCAGCCGGTATTAGTGATATACCTTTAGAAGATGGCCGTTTCTTCTCTCTAGAAGGAAGAACTTTGGATTACATCTATCATAACCTTATTGGTAAGATAATTGCTCAAGATATTATTGATAAAAATACTGGTGAAACGATAATTCCAGCTGGTGATAAGATTACAAAAAATAATGCAAATATATTTTTTCAGCAAAATGTTGAATTAGTAAAATATAGAACTGAAAATAGCTTACAAGAGACAATATCATTAATAGAAAATATTGGTTTTATGAAAAGGATAAAATTACCTGCAGTAGGAATGCCCATTATACAGGGAATTACCCAGGCTTCTTTATCTACTGAAAGCTTTTTATCGGGTGCTTCTTTTCAACGGACCACTCATGTTTTAACTAATGCCTCAATAAAAGGAAAAGTGGATTATTTATATGGTTTGAAAGAAAATGTTATAATTGGCAACATTATACCAGCAGGTACTGGTTTAGCGCAATATAGAGATGTAGAAATAACCTCCGAGTATGAAGAAGAATTAGAAAAGGAAGTGCAAGAAGAGACTAAAGAAGAAGAGATTATTGATCATCCAGATAATAATATTGCCAGTAAGCCTGAAAATATTAATGATGATAACCATGAAAAGGATTAAGATTCAATAATTATTTTGAGTAGAATTAATTTTTATATAAATTTTTATTGACATCATTCAATGATGTTGTTAAAATGTTTAAGTATTTTAACCAGGTAATATTTTAAAAAGGTGGTTTAAATATGCCAACTATTAGTCAATTAGTAAGAAAAAGAAGAAAAAAAGTAATAAAAAAATCAGGTACTCCAGCTTTAAAGAGTTCACCACTAAAACGAGGTGTTTGCACACGGGTATGGACCATAACACCGAAGAAACCTAACTCTGCCCTAAGAAAAGTTGCTAGAGTGCGATTAAGTAATAATATAGAGGTTACTGCTTATATACCTGGAATTGGTCATAACCTACAAGAACATTCCATTGTTCTGATTAGAGGTGGCAGAGTAAAAGATTTACCTGGAGTTAGATACCATATAGTACGTGGTGTAATGGATACAACTGGAGTTGAAGGAAGAAAACAAGGTCGTTCCAAATATGGAGCTAATAGACCTAAAAAGCAATAAAAAAAGTTTTATATGAATAAAAATGTTTAAATATTAAGCTTAATTGAGGTGGATGGTAATGTCCAGAAAAAGAAAGGCAATCAAACGAGAAATAAAAGAGGATCCTGTTTATAAAGATAAGAGAGTAGCTAAGTTTGTTAATCATATTATGTGGGATGGCAAAAAAAGTATAGCTAGGCGAGTATTCTATGATGCAATGGATATTTTAAAAGAAAAGACTAAGAAAGATCCATTGGATGTTTTTAATCTTGCTATGGAAAATGTAATGCCAATCCTAGAGGTAAAGTCAAGAAGAGTTGGTGGTGCAAGTTATCAGGTACCTGTTGAAGTATCACCCGAAAGAAGAATTACTTTAGCTATGAGATGGATTATAAATTTTAGCAGAAGCAAAACGGGAAAGCCTTTTTCTGAAAGATTAGCGGCTGAGTTATTTGATGCTTCTCAAGGAACAGGTTCATCAGTTAAGAAAAAAGAAGATACTCATAAAATGGCAGAAGCAAACAAAGCTTTTGCTCACTATCGTTGGTAAATTGTTTAATTAGATATGGTTATTAAGGAAAAAATAAAATTAATTAATTTTAATAAATTAATAAATAAAGAAATAGAGAACAAAAGTTTAATGTTAAACTCAATTAGTATACAACAACTTAGGAATATTGGTATTATGGCTCATATTGATGCTGGTAAGACTACTGTTACTGAAAGAATTTTGTATTATACGGGAAGAGTGCATAAAATGGGTGAAGTTCATGAAGGTACGGCAACCATGGATTGGATGCCCCAAGAAAGAGAAAGAGGTATTACCATAAGTTCAGCAGTTACAACTTCCTTTTGGAAAGGTTGTCAAATTAATATTATTGATACGCCAGGACATGTAGATTTTACAGTAGAAGTTGAACGATCACTCAGAGTATTAGATGGAGCAGTTGTAGTTTTTTGTGCCGTAGGAGGAGTAGAGCCGCAGACAGAAACGGTTTGGCATCAGGCTGATCGATATCATGTTCCTAGAATTGCTTTTATTAATAAAATGGATCGGATTGGTGCGGATTTTCATGGTACTGTTAAAATGATTAGAGATAAATTTTCTACTATACCCCTAGTGATACAGTTACCGTTGGGAAGCGAAGGCAATTTTCAAGGAATTATTGATATTATCAATATGAATGCTTATTTATATAATATTGATACTTTAGGTATAAATTATTGTATTGAAGAAATACCAGAAGAATATAGAAAAGCTGCTGAGAAAGCCAAAAAGAATATGATGGATATCTTAGCTGAAGAAGATGAATTATTCATGGAGGATTATCTCTATGACAAAGAGATAACTTTGGAGCAAATATATCAAACTATACGAAGAGTAACTATAAAAAATAGAATAGTTCCAGTTTTATGTGGTTCAGCTTTGAAAAACAAAGGAATACAATTGCTTCTAGATGCAGTAAACAGGTATTTGCCCTCACCCTTAGAAATATTACCAATTAAAGGTGAGAATCCTGAAACAAGTAAAGAGGTTATTAGGAATACAGATGTTAATGAACCTTTATCTGCCTTGGTTTTTAAAGTCATGACTGATCCTTTTTTTGGAAGATTAAGTTTTCTCAGAGTCTATTCTGGCATAATAAAAGAAGGTCATTATGTATATAATTCTACACAGAATATTAAAGAAAGAATAAATAGATTGGTAAAAATACATGCAGACCACAAAGAACAGGTTAAAGAATTATCTGCTGGTAATTTAGGAGCAATTATTGGTCTTAAAAAATCTGGAACTGGTGATACTTTATGTGATGAAAAAAATCCTATAATCTTGGAAAAAATCAAATTTCCTGAACCAGTAATTTCTATAGCTATTGAACCAAAAAGCATTGCGGATAGAGATAAAATGGCAATTGCTTTAGATAAAATTGCTGAAGAAGATCCGACTTTTAGACATTCAGTCAATAAGGATACTGGACAGACAATTATTTCTGGTATGGGCGAGCTACACTTAGAGATTATTGTTGATCGATTATTAAGAGAGTATAAACTTGATGGAACTATAGGTAAACCACAGGTTGCTTTTAAAGAAACAATTACTAAGAAAGCTATTGCTCAGGGAAAGTTTATTAGACAGAGTGGCGGTAAAGGGCAATATGGTGATGTAATTATTGAAATAGAACCATACAAAGAAGATACCTTTGAATTTATTGACAGAACCGTTGGGGGAAGTGTACCAAAAGAATATATCCCAGCTGTAAAACAGGGAATACAGGATGCAATGTTGTGTGGTATATTAGCAAGTTATCCTGTTACTAATATTAAAGTTTCTGTAGTTGATGGATCTTTTCACCCAGTGGATTCCTCCGAATTAGCTTTTAGAATAGCTGCTTCTAAAGCATTAAAAGATGGATTAAGAAAAGCTAATTCAGTACTTTTAGAACCTATTGTAGAAATAGAAATTAGAACACCGGAAGAATATTTAGGTTCTATAATCAGTGACCTTAATTCTCGTAGAGCTAAAATAGTTGGAATTCAGGAGAAGAAGAATATTAAAGGTAAGATACTCATAGCTGATGTTCCTTTACAGGAAGTTTTTGGTTATGCAACAAATTTAAGATCTATATCCCAGGGCAGAGCGATTTATGTGATGCAACTTGCCTATTATGAAATTGTACCTGATAGTATCATGATAAAAACTTTGTATAAAATTTAAAAAAATAAAAATAAGAGATTATCTTTTAAGGAGGAAAAAACAAAATGGCTAAAGAAAAGTTTATCCGTACCAAGCCGCATGTTAATGTTGGGACTATTGGTCATGTTGATCATGGTAAAACAACTCTTACTTCAGCAATAACCAGATATTTATCTGGCAAAAAGCTAGCTAAAGCTATGGCCTTTGAGGAAATAGATCGTGCTCCCGAAGAAAGAGAAAGAGGAATTACCATCTCAGTATTTCATGCAGAGTACGAAACAGACAAAAGGCACTATGCCCATATTGATTGTCCCGGTCATGCCGACTATGTCAAAAACATGATTACCGGTGCGGCGCAGATGGACGGTGCAATTCTAGTAGTCTCAGCAGCTGATGGTCCTATGCCTCAGACTCGAGAGCATATTCTCTTATCCCGGCAGGTAGGAGTACCCTATATTGTAGTCTTTCTGAACAAAGTTGATATGGTAGATGATCCTGAGTTAATTGATCTGGTAGAGATGGAAGTAAGAGAATTACTCAGTGAATATGAATTTCCTGGTGATGAAATCCCGGTTATTAAAGGCTCGGCTCTGAAAGCGATGGAAGCCGATCCGACCAAACCGGATGATCCGGCCTATAAACCTATTCAGGAATTATTAGATGCTGTAGACAATTATATTGCTACACCAGTACGTGATATAGATAAACCCTTCCTCTTGTCTGTAGAGGATGTCTTCAGTATTACCGGTAGAGGAACAGTAGCTACCGGTCGAGTAGAGCGTGGAGTAATTAAAGTCGGTGACGCGGTAGAGATAGTGGGATTGAGTGATAGACCGAAAAAGACAGTAGCAACTGGTGTGGAGATGTTCCGCAAACTATTGGATCAGGCTGAGGCTGGTGACAATGTTGGTATTCTCCTCCGTGGTATAGACAAAAAAGAGGTTAAACGTGGCCAGGTTATTGCTGCCCCGGGCACCATTACCCCTCATACCAAATTTAAAGGAGAAATTATTATTCTTACCAAAGAAGAGGGAGGAAGACATACTCCTATCTTCAGCGGTTATCGTCCCCAGTTTTATTTCAGGACTACTGATGTAACCGGTATCGTAGCGCTACCAGAAGGAGTAGAAATGGCTATGCCTGGTGATAATTTGACTGTAACTGGTGAATTAATTACCCCCATTGCCATGGAAAAGGGTGTTCGTTTTGCTATTCGAGAAGGCGGAAGAACTATTGCTGCAGGAGTGGTTACCGAGGTTATTGAATAATAAATGTTCTAAATAATTGAGGAGGTAGGAAGGTTTACATGCAAAAAATAAGAATCAGGCTAAGGGCGTATGATCATCGTATACTTGATAATTCTGCTTTAAAGATAATTGATGCTATAAAAAAAACTGGAGGTAAATATTCTGGTCCAATTCCTTTGCCTACTGAAATAAATAAATATTGTGTGTTGAGATCACCTCATGTTGATAAAAAATCCAGAGAACAATTTGAGATGAGAACACATAAAAGAATGATTGACATTATTGATCCATCGGCAAAATCAGTGGAAGCCTTGATGCATCTAGATTTACCTTCTGGTGTAGATATTGAAATAAAAACTTTAGAATAAGTATTGTCTAATATAGTTGTTTATTAAAAAGTTTAATTACAGTATAAAATACTTTAATTATAATAAAATATTGACAGATATAATAAGTTTAAAAATGAATCTTTTTTTACCATTGTTCTTAAAGTATTTTAGTAATATCTGAAAAATTGCTTGGAGGTGCGGGATAGTGAAAACTGGTATTTTAGGTAAGAAGATAGGAATGACTAGTTTTTTTCTAGATAATGGTGATTCAATTGGTGTTACAGTATTACAGGTTGGTCCCTGTATGATTTTAAATAAGAGAGAAAAGGACAAAGATAGTTATGAAGCCCTTCAGCTTGGTTTTCTTACTATTGATAAAAAAAATAAAATAAATAAACCATTGAATGGTTATTTTAAAAAGCAAAATGTACCATCTTACCGACACATAAAAGAATTTAAATTTAATGATATAGATAAATATGAGATAGGTAATGAAATAAAAGTTGATATATTTAAAGCAGGGGAAAAGGTAAATGTCATTGGGATGAGCAAAGGAAGAGGTTTTGCTGGTTCTATAAAAAGACATAACTTTGCTGGAGGTCCTAAAACTCATGGCCAGAAGGATTATTACCGATCTCCTGGTTCTATTGGTGCTACAGATGCAGCTAGGGTTTTTAAAGGGAAAAAATTACCTGGAAGAATGGGAAACAAGTCAATCAAAATAAAAAATATTGAAATTGTTAAGGTTGATCTGGATCGTAATTTAATTTTATTAAAAGGTGCTATCCCGGGTCCCAATAATGCTCTTGTAGCAATTGAAAAGGTTTCCTAGTTACGAAAGTCTTATTCTACATAGGAAGGAGAATAGCGCTATGGTGGAAATGAACATACATACCATAGATGGTGAAAAAATTGGTGAAATAACATTAAACGATAATTTGTTTAATGCCAAAATAAACAAACATATCGTTCATCAAATTGTTAAAAGGTATCTTGCAGAAAAAAGAAGAGGAACTGCATCAACAAAAAATAGAAGTGAAGTAAGTGGAGGAGGAAAGAAACCATGGAGACAAAAAGGTACCGGCAGAGCTAGGGCTGGTTCTATACGTTCTCCGTTATGGGTTGGTGGTGGCGTTGTTTTCGGTCCAGATAACAGGGATTATGGTTATTCAATCCCACAAAAAATGCGTTTAGTTGCTTTAAAATCTGTTTTATCGGATAAAGTAAGGAATAATAACATTATAATTTTGGATAAATTAGTTCTAAAAAATGGAAAAACAAAAGATATTAAAAATCTATTTATTAATTTAAATTTAAATAGTGATAAAGTTCTAATTGTAATAGATAAAGAAGATGAATTAATAAAAAGAGCTGTTCGTAATTTGGAAGATACAATGGTTATTACTGCAAATAAATTAAATGCTTATGACCTTATAAATTATAGAAAGATAATAATAACTAAAGATGCCTTGAAAATTATTGAGGAGGTATTTAAATTATGACCTCTAAAAAGACGATTTTAATTCATCCTATTATTTCAGAAAAAAGTGTTAAAGATAAGGAATACAATAAATATTTATTTAAAGTATATTCAAGCTCTAATAAATCTGAAATAAAAAAAGCTATTGAAGATAAATTTAAAGTGACTGTTGATAAAGTGAATACTTTAAATGTTCCCGCAAAAACAAGAAGAATGGGAAAATATGTTGGAAAGACAGCACAATGGAAAAAGGTAATTATTACCGTAAAAGAAGGACAATCAATCAAAGAATTAGATAATATTTAATTTGAAGTTTTAATATAAAGAAAGGTGTAGATTAAAGTGGTTGATATAAAAAAATATAAACCAACATCCGCAGGAAGAAGATTTATGACTGTATCCACCTTTGAAGATATTACTCGTGATAAACCAGAAAAGGGATTAACTAAAGGAAAGAGTAAAAAAGCTGGTAGAAATAATGCCGGTAGTATTATGGTACGAAGAAGAGGTGGAGGTACAAAAAGGAAATATAGAATAATAGACTTTTCTAGAGAAAAGTTAGGTGTACCTGCTAAAGTTGAAGAGATTGAATATGATCCCAATAGATCAGCAAGAATTGCTTTGCTACAATATCTCGACGGTGAAAAGAGATATATTATATGTCCTGATAATTTAAAAGTTGGTGATACCGTGTTGTCTGGATCTGATGCTGAGATCCGAGTAGGGAATACCAAAGCTTTAAAGGACATTCCGGAAGGTACTTTTATTCATAATATTGAAATGAAAAAAGGTCAGGGTGCAGTTTTAGTAAGATCTGCCGGCGTAAGTGCTCAAATATTAGCTAAAGAAGGGAAATATGCTCATGTAAAATTACCATCAGGTGAAGTAAGACTAATAGGGTTAGATTGTTCTGCTACAATTGGCCAGGTAGGCAATCTGAATCATGCTAATATTGATTTAGGTAAAGCTGGCAAAAGTAGATGGAAAGGACGACGACCAAAGGTAAGGGGAGTTGCCATGAATCCTATTGATCATCCGCTAGGAGGTGGAGAAGGTAAGACTGCTGGCGGAAGACATCCATCTTCTCCCAGTGGTGTACTGGCAAAAGGTTACCGAACACGTAAAAAGAAAAAAAATTCAGATAAATTTATTATAAAAAGAAGGACAAATTAACTTAAGGGGGATAATTGAAAAATGTCGAGATCAATTAAAAAAGGTCCGTATATTGACGAAAAATTATTAAAGAAGATTAGAGACTTAAATAGAAAAAGAAAAAAAGAACCTATTAAAACATGGTCTAGAGATTCAACTATTTTCCCTTTAATGGTTGGGCACACTATTGCAGTTCACGATGGGAAAAAACATGTCCCAGTTTATATAACTGAAAATATGGTAGGACATAAATTGGGTGAGTTTGCTCCTACGAGAAGATTTAAAGGACATGGTGCGCATACTGAAAGGTCTACTGCGATTAAATAAAATATATTATTTGTAATGGCATATAAAAGAGGAGGAATGTTATGGGTGTAAAATCTGTAGGAAGGTATCTCCCAATATCACCCAGAAAATGTCGTCGCATGATTGAAATGATTAAAGGAAAAGATGCGGGTATGGCATTATTAATTTTACAGTATTCACCGAAAAGAACATCTAAGATGATTTATAAAGTGCTTAAATCAGCTGTAGCCAATGCTGAAAACAATCATGACAAGAATATTGATAAACTTTATGTATATAAAGCATTTGTTGATGAAGGACCGACTCTGAAAAGATTTAAAGCTAGGGCGATGGGAAGAGCTGCTAGAATTAATAAAAGATCAAGCCATATTACAATTGAAGTGGAAGAGAAAGGGGTTGAAGTTTAATTGGGACAAAAAGTTCACCCAAAGGGTTTACGTCTGGGAATAATTAAAGATTGGGATATTAAATGGTTTAGCCAGAAGAAATACAGTCAGCATATATATGAAGATTATAAAATAAGAAAATACATCAAAGATACTTTGGCACATGCTGGTGTTTCAATGGTCAATATTGAAAGAATCGCCAATCGAATAAGAATAACAATAAATTGTGTTAGACCAGGAATTATTATTGGCAGAAAAGGTACCGAAGTAAACAAATTAAAAGATAATTTAGTAAAGTTGGTTGAAGGAGAATTACAAATAAATATAAAAGAAATCAAAATACCAGAAATTGATGCACAATTGGTTGCTGAAGATATAGCAAATCAACTTTTACGTAGAGCTGCAGCAAGAAGAATAATGAAACAAGCAGCTGCCCGAGCTATAAAGATGAGAGCTGAAGGAATTAAAATTATGATTTCTGGAAGAATTGGTGGAGCAGAAATAGCTAGAACTGAATGGCATATGGAAGGAAGATTACCTTTGCATACCTTGAGAGCCGATATTGATTTTGGATTTGCTGAAGCAAATACAACTTATGGAAAAATAGGAATCAAGGTATGGATATTTAAAGGTGAGATTTTACCTAAGAATACTAGTTCAAAAATAGATGTTGAAAAATCTGACGAAATTACTCGCGATAAGTATGAACAAGATTTAGATGGTGAATCACAAAAAAAAGATATACTTAGGGAGGACGAAAATGCTTCAACCGACTAGGACAAAATTTAGAAAAATGCAACGTGGTAAAATGAGAGGTAAAGCTCATAAAGGACATATAATTTCTTTTGGTGAATATGGTTTACAAGCATTACAGTCTGCTTGGATTACTAGTGCGCAAATTGAAGCAGCCAGAATTGCAGTAACACATGCCATTAAAAGAGGAGGAAAAGTTTGGATTAGAATATTTCCGCATAAATCAGTAACTAAAACTCCTGCTGAAACAAGAATGGGCAAAGGAAAAGGATCTCCAGAATTTTGGGTAGCGGTAGTAAAGCCAGGTACTGTTTTATTTGAACTTGGTGGTGTAGACGAGGAAGTAGCTAGAGAAGCTATGAGATTAGCATCACATAAATTACCTATTCAAACTAGATTTCTAATGCGAGAAGAACAGGTGGTGGGATAAAGTGAAAGCAAATGAATTAAGAGATTTTTCAAATGAAGAATTAGAAAAAAGATTATCTGATTTAAAAGAAGAATTATTTAGTTTACGTTTTCAATCAGTCACAGGACAATTAAGTAATTATATGAAAATAAAAGAAGTTAAACATAATATAGCTAGAATAAAAACAATTTTAAGGGAAACTTACTTAAAAAATAAAAATACAACTAAAACTAGGAATATTTCCTAAAAATTATGAAATTAAAAAATAATAAGGTGATGTTCAATGACTATTTCGACTGAAGGTAAAAGTAGGATAGGTACTGTAGTAAGTAATGCAATGGATAAATCTGTTGTTGTTCAGGTGAGTTATCTAGTTTCTCACAAACTTTATAAGAAGAGAATCAGAAGAAGCTCAAAATTTATGGCACATGATGAAAAAAATATTTGTGAAATTGGAGATAAGGTAAAAATAATTTCTACTAGACCACTAAGTAAAAGAAAACGATGGGAAGTAATAGAAATTATTCAAAAAAGAAAATGATAGTTATTAACAAGATTTATAAGGGAGTGTGGCAAAAGTGATACAAATGCAATCAAAACTTGTTGTAGCAGATAATTCTGGTGCAAAAAAAATACAATGTATAAAAGTTCTTGGTGGATCAAGAAAAAGATATGCCAGAATTGGAGAAGTTATTGTGGCCTCAGTTAAAGAGGCAAATGTGGGAGGTGCAGCAAAAAAAGGAGAAGTTGTTAAGGCTGTTATTGTTAGGACAAAGAAAGAAATTCGTCGTACAGATGGTTCATATATCAGATTTGATGATAATGCTGCTGTAATTATCAATAATCAAAATGAACCAATCGGTACTAGAATATTCGGGCCAGTTGCGAAAGAATTAAGAGAAAAGAAATTTATGAAAATTATTTCCCTAGCTCCTGAAGTTTTGTAACTTTTTTGAAAGGAGAATAATTATGTCAAAAGTAATGGCAAAGCTCAAAAAGGGAGACAATGTTGTGATTATATGTGGTGAAGATAAAGGAAAACAAGGTAAAATTATTGAAGTATTTCCTCAGAAAAACAGAGTAATTATTGAAGGAGTAAATTTATTAAAAAAACATATGAAACCTACTCAAAAATCACCACAAGGAGGAATTATCAGACAAGAAGGTCCTATTGATATATCCAATATACGCTTAGTATGCAATAAATGTAATAAATCGACCAGTACTAAGCATGGATTGACAAAAGAAGGGAAAAAGGTTCGAGTGTGTAAAAAATGTGGAGAAATTATTGATAAGGTCTAGGAGGATAAAAATAGTGGTACTCAGGCTAAAAGAAAAATATGAACAAGAAGTTATTCCATCAATGATGAAAAAATACAATTATAAGAATAAAATGGCAGTACCAAAGATAGAAAAAATTGTTATAAATATGGGACTTGGTAAAGCAAGAGAAGATGCAAAAATTGCCGAAGAAGCAACTGAAGTTATTTCAATTATTACTGGTCAAAGACCAATAATTACAAAATCGAGTAAATCAATTTCTAATTTTTCTATTAGAAAAGGAATGCCGGTAGGCTGTAAAGTAACTTTACGAAAAAGTAAAATGTATGAGTTTTTAGATCGACTTATTAATGTTGCTTTAGCCAGAATTCGTGATTTTCAAGGTACTTCTCCCAATTCTTTTGATGGTAGAGGAAGTTATACTTTGGGTATCAAGGAACAATTAATATTTCCCGAGATAGATTTTGATAAAGTTAAGACCACTTTAGGAATGAATATTACTATTGTTACCAATGCAAAAAATGATGAAGAAGCAAAAGAACTATTAAGTTTAGTTGGTATGCCTTTTAAGAAAGACGAATAAGGAAGAAAGAAGGGATTAGGAGTGGCCAAGAAAGCCTTAATTGTTAAAACAAATAAAGAGCAAAAGTTCAAAATAAGAAATTATCATCGTTGCAATATTTGTGGTAGACCAAGAGGTTATCTTAGAAAATTTGGAATTTGTCGAATCTGTTTTAGAAAAATGGCATTGAATGGCGAATTGCCAGGTATTATTAAATCTAGTTGGTAAATAAAAAAGTTTAAAATATTTATAACTAAACAAGTAATCTGATTTATCAGTTTGATAGCTAGGAAGGAGGAAAAGATCATGGGTGTAGTATCAGACCCCATTGCTGACATGATTACCAGAATTAGAAATGCTAACCGAGCAAAATTGGAAAAAATAGAAATCCCTTCTTCAAAGATAAAATTAGAAATTGCTAGAATTTTAAAAGAAGAAGGTTACATTTTAGATTTCTATTACAAAGAAGATAATAAACAGGGTATTATTATTGTTTTATTAAAATACTCTGGTAAGCAAAGAATTATTACTAATCTAAAAAGAATTAGTAAACCTGGTTTAAGAGTATATGTAAACAAAGATGATGTTCCTGAAGTTTTAGGTGGACTAGGAGTGAGTATTCTGTCTACATCTAAAGGTATTATGACTGGAAGAGAAGCTAAAAAACGTCATTTTGGTGGAGAGGTCTTGTGTTATATTTGGTAAAGGGATTAAACCTATTAAAAAATTCTTATGGTTTAAAAATAATATTAAGCAATACTGCTTTTAAAGTTAATTAAGCTGGATTCTTGGATAAGGAGGATTTTATGTCAAGAATTGGTAAATTACCTATTGTAATACCTGAAGGTGTTTCGGTAGAAGTTGATAACAGAACAATAAAAGTTCATAAAGACAATCAGGAATTATTTCATCAAATACCTCCTGGCATAAAGGTAAAAATAGAAGATCATAAAATAATAGTGGAGCGATTAAGTGATTTAAGAATCAATCGTTCTCTACATGGATTAACCAGAAATATGATATTTAATATGGTTAAAGGTGTGAATGTTGGATTTGAAAAGATATTGGAAATAAATGGTGTAGGATATCGAGCTGATATAAAAGGGAAGGATTTAGAATTAAATTTAGGATATTCACATCCAATAAAAGTTATAGCTCCTGTTGGAATAGAGTTTATTGTTGATAAACAGAAAACTATTAAAATAAAAGGTGCTGAAAAACAACTTGTTGGAAAAATAGCTGCCGAGATAAGAGACTTAAAAAAACCAGAACCATATAAAGGTAAAGGAATTAGATACCTTGATGAACATATTAGAAGAAAAGTTGGAAAGGCAGGAGCTACTGTAGGTAGCAAATAATAAATATAGATTAATAAATTAGTACAAAGACAGAAAAGGGGTACTTTTTATAATGGAAAATAATAAAAGAAATGCTAGGCTAAGAAGAAAAAAAGGCATTAGAAAAAATGTATATGGAACTTTCGAAAAACTAAGATTATCGGTTTTTCGAAGTGCTAAGCATATTTATGTACAAGCAATAGATGATGAAGATAGTAGCACCATTGTTTCTATATCTACTTTAGATGCAGAAGTAAAAAAGGAAGCTAGATATAGCGGAAATATTAAAGCAGCAGAAATTACTGGAAAAATATTTAACAACAGGTTAAAAGAAAAAGGAATAAAGAAAATTGTTTTTGATCGAAATGGTTATTTATATCACGGTAGAGTAAAAGCTTTGGCTGATCAAATTAAGCTTTAACATGAAACTGTCTGCAATATAAAGTGTTATTTGTTATTTTAATAATTTATTATATTTTGATTAAAAGGGAGAGGAGATGAGTTCGTGCAAAAGATGATTACTGAGGAACAAGAGTTTAAGGAAAGCGTAATTTTTGTAAACCGAGTTAGTAAGGTGGTAAAAGGTGGAAGAAGATTTGGTTTTAGTGCAATGGTAGCTGTTGGTGACGGAAAGGGAAATGTTGGTATTGGTTATGGGAAAGCTAAAGATGTTTCAGACGCAATTAGAAAGGCTGTGACCAAGGCTAAAAATGATATGCATAAAATTAAAATCAGAAATGAGACAATACCACACGCTGTAACCGGTGTTCATGGAGGTGCAAAAGTCTTTTTACGTCCAGCTTCTCCTGGTACAGGTGTTATTGCTGGTGGTCCAGTGAGAGCAATAATTGAAGCCGCTGGCATTCAGGATATTCTCACTAAATCATTAGGAAGTGATAATAATTTAAATGTTGTTAAGGCTACCATGAATGCTTTGTTAAGTTTAAAAAGCGCTAGAGAAGTTGCTAAGTTAAGAGGAATTCCTGTTGAAAAAATATTTAGTTAGTTGTAACTAAGGAGAGGTTTACTATGAAAATACATGAATTAAAACCAAATGCTGGATCAGTAAATTCAAAAAAAAGGGTAGGAAGGGGAAATTCATCCGGTCATGGTACTACCGCTGGCAGGGGAACAAAGGGACAGCATAGCCGTTCTGGTTCAAAAATAAGATGGTATTTTGAAGGTGGTCAAATGCCACTAAGTAGGAGAGTACCAAAACGTGGTTTCCGTAATGTTTTTGCTAAAAAATATGCAATTATTAACGTGGAACAATTAAATAAATTTAATGATGGTGAAATTATTACACCTGAAAGATTGATACTGGATGGAATGGTCAAAAAAATAAGGAATGGCATAAAAATACTAAGTAAAGGTGAAATCAAAAAAAATTTAACTGTAAAAGCTCATAAATTTAGCAAAGAAGCAATAAATAAAATAGAAGCAGCAGGCGGGAAAGTAGAGGTGATATAAGTGCTGGAGCAACTGAGGAGTTTATTTAAGATACCTGACCTGAAAAGTCGTTTATTATTTACTATGGCAATGCTAATAGTAGTAAGGTTAGGAAGTCATATACCACTGCCGGGAATTGATAAACAAGCTTTAGCAAATTTATTTGCCCAGGGCGGCATTCTTGGATTCTTTGATCTTTTTGCTGGTGGTGCTTTGAGTAGATTTTCTCTATTTGCACTTGGAATTATGCCATATATTAATGCTTCCATTATAATGTCTTTATTACAATCAGTTGTTCCTCTCTTTGAACAGTGGTCCAAAGAAGGAGAAGAAGGTAGAAATAAAATAAACCGTATAACGAGATATGGAACAGTTTTACTAGGTCTTATACAAGCGGTAGGGATAAGTGCATGGTTAGAAAGTTTACAGGTTCTAATGATAACTGGAATGCTATTTCGCATATTATTAGTTTTTAGTTTAACCGCTGGAACCTGTTTTTTAATGTGGTTAGGTGAACAAATAAGTGATTATGGTATAGGTAATGGTATTTCAATTATTATCTTTACAGGTATAGTAGCTAGAATACCTACTGAAATTATTCAAACATGGAGTTTAGTTAGAGTAGGAGAGGTTGGAATTATCTCTATAATTGGATTGTTGGTAGTAGTGGTATTAGTTATTGCCGGTGTAGTTGCTATACAGCTGGGGCAAAGACGTATACCGGTGCAATATGCTAAACGAGTTATCGGTAGAAGATTATATGGAGGTCAAGGCACTCACATTCCTTTACGAGTGAACCAAGCTGGAGTCATTCCGATAATTTTTGCTTCTGCTATTTTGATATTTCCAGGTACTATTGCGCAATTTTTTCAGAGATCTGAATTTATGCAGAAGGTTGCTCAGGCTCTTTCACCTGGAACATCATTATACCTTAGTTTGTATGCTATATTAATAATTGTATTCACTTTTTTTTACACAGCAATAACCTTTAATCCACAAAATCTTTCTGATAATATGAAAAAATATGGTGGTTTTATTCCTGGAAGAAGACCTGGTAAGGCTACTGCAATATATATAGATAATATAATGACCAGAATTACCTTGAGCGGTGCCATCTTCTTAGCCATAATAGCGATTTTACCAAATATTTTAATTGAAGTTACTGGAATTACTACAATTTATTTTGGTGGTACTTCTGTTCTTATTATGGTTGGAGTTGCTTTGGAAGTAGTTCAGCAAATAGAGTCCCATATGTTAATGAGACATTATGAAGGATTTATAAAGAAATAGCATACAATTATTAATATTTAAATAGGGTAGGATAAATGATAATTATATTGTTAGGTCCACCTGGTGCAGGAAAAGGTACTATTGCCAGTGAAATAAATAAGCGTGTTTCTATTCCCATAATTGCTACTGGCGATATCTTAAGAAATGCAATTGAACAAAAAACTAATTTAGGAAAGAAAGTAAAGAATTATGTTATCTCAGGAAAATTAGTTCCAGATGAATATGTTATAAAAATAGTAGAAGACAGAATTAAGGCTGATGACTGTGAAAAAGGATTTATATTTGATGGATTTCCCAGAACACTCAAGCAAGCAAATAAACTTGATTTAGTTTTTAGAAGATTAGGCATAAGCATTGATCAAGTTTTTTATTTTCAAACCTCTTACCATACTATAATTAATAGATTAGCTGGTAGAAGAGTATGTATTAAATGTGGAACAATTTATAATCTTAATTATGATCCTCCTGATATTATTGATATCTGTGATAAATGTGGAGGAAAATTAATTCAAAGAAATGACGATAAAGAAGAAACCATACAAAATAGATTAGAAGTTTATAATCAGGAAACTTTGCCCTTGGTTAGTTATTATCAGAAAAAAGGTGTTTTAACCAGAATAAATGCTGACCAGGATGTAGAAGATAGATTTAAAGATTTGTGGAATAGACTTATTAATTTAGACATTATAGCAGGAAATAGTGAATGATGGTAATTATAAAGACTAATAAAGAAATTGAAGAAATAAAGAAAAGTTGTCAACTGACAGCAAATACCCTAAAATATGTCGCCAATAGAATAAAACCAGGTTTAAAAACAATACAGTTAGATCAGATGGCAGAAACATTTATCAAGAGACATGGAGGGATTCCGTCTTTTAAAGGTTATGGCCCTAAAGGACAAGAATTTCCTTCTTCAATATGTATTTCCATAAATGACGAGATTGTTCATGGAATACCTGGAGATAGAATTTTAAAAGAAGGTGATATTGTAAGTATTGATATTGGTACTAATCTTCATGGATATTTTGGTGATATCGCAGCAACATTTGGAGTTGGTGAGATAAGTAATATAGCAAAAAATTTAATCAAAACAACAAAAGATTGTTTGTTAGCAGGGATTAAACAAGCAATTAAAGGAAATTTTATTGGAGATATTTCATGCACTATTCAATCAATTGCCGAGAAAAATGGTTTTTCTGTAGTAAGGGAGTATGTCGGACATGGAGTTGGATTAAAGGTTCATGAAGATCCTCAAATTCCAAATTATGGAAAGGCAAAAACAGGATTAAAATTGGAGAAAGGAATGGTAATAGCCATTGAACCTATGTTAAATCAAGGAGATTACCGAACAATTTCTAACAGAGATGGCTGGACCGTAAAGACTGCTGATGGCAGTCTATCAGCACACTTTGAACATACTATTGCCATATATGAAGGAGAAAATGATATATTGACAAATGTAAATTAAATGGTGATGCTTTTTATAAAAATATTTTCTTTTTATTTTTGATTAGGAGAATAAAATGGGCAAAGAAAAATATGTGGAAATGAAAGGACGAGTAACTCAGGCTTTACCAAATGCTACTTTTAAAGTTGAGTTAGAAAATGGATGTGAAATTTTAGCCCATATATCGGGAAAAATTAGAATGAATTTTATTCGTATATTGCCTGGAGATAAAGTGAAAGTCGAAATATCCCCATATGATTTAAGTCGCGGTAGGATTGTATACCGTTTGTAAAATGAATAATTTAAAAAATGATTTTTTATAAATTAAATTTTATATTTAAAAATACTTTATTTGTTTGGAATATATTAATTAATCCATATCATTATAATCAATACATACTATTATAGAGAGGAATAAAGCAAATGAAAGTCAGAGCTTCAGTGAAGAGAATATGTGAGAAATGCAAGTTAATTAGGAGAGATGGCAAAATAATGGTGATATGCAATAATCCAAAACATAAACAAAAACAAGGAAAATAAATTAGGAAGGAGCAAGTCCTCATGGCTAGAATTAGTGGCGTTGATTTACCGAAAAATAAAAATATTGAAACTGCTTTAACTTATATCTATGGTATAGGTTTTACCTTATCTCGTAAAATATTAGCAGAAGCTGGAATAAAAAATCAAACTAAGGTTAAGGATTTAAAGGATGATGAAATTGCCAAAATTAGAGATGTTATTGGTAAAAATATCAAAGTTGAGGGCGAACTACGAAGTCAACAGACTGCTGATATTAAACGATTAATGGAAATTGGTTCTTATCGAGGATTAAGGCATAAAAAAGGGCTACCAGTAAGAGGACAAAGAACAAGCACTAATGCAAGGACCAGGAAAGGCCCCAGAAAAACTGTTGGTGTGAAAAGAAGTAAAAAATAGTGATAATAATAATAACTGTTATGTTTTAAGTTAATGAAAGGAGAGAGCCACATTGGCAACACAAAAGCAAAGCAAGAAGGTTCGTAAAAAGAAAATAAAAAAGAATATATTAAAAGGGATAGTACATATACAATCCACTTTTAATAATACTATTGTCAGCATCTCAGATGTGGAAGGAAATATAATTTCGTGGGCTAGCGCTGGATCAATTGGAAATAAGGGCAGTAAAAAAAGTACTTCTTTCGCTGCTCAAAGAACAGCAGAAGAAGCTGGTAAAAAAGCAATGGATCAGGGAATGAAAGAAATCGATGTTTATGTAAAAGGACCCGGATCCGGTAGGGAAACTGCCATACGTTCACTACAAGCCATTGGATTTAAAATTAATTCCATAAGAGATGTTACTCCTATACCTCATAATGGTTGTAGACCACCTAAACAGAGAAGGGTATAAAAAATATAAAATAAATTATAATAACATAATTTCTATTTTATATAATAATACTCTAAATATACGTCAGAAGGCTTTTAATAAAAATTTTTTAATATATTGTTACGCAAATATAAGGAGGTATCTATGGCTAGATACAATGGACCGGTATGTCGTTTATGCCGTAGACAGGGTTCAAAATTATTTTTAAAGGGAGATCGTTGTTATACAGAAAAATGTTCTGTTGAAAGAAGAGCTTCAGAACCTGGAAAATCAACTCATTCAAAAAGAATAAAGAAATTAACTAATTATGGTATACAATTGAGAGAAAAACAAAAAATGAAAAACATGTATGGTTTACTGGAGAGGCAATTCAGTAATTTATTTAAGAAAGCAGAACAAAAACATGGTGTCACCGGTGATAACTTTATACAATTTTTAGAAAGAAGATTAGATAATGTAATATTCCGTTTGGGTTTTGTCAAATCCCGTGCTAAAGCAAGGCAAATAGTAAGACATTCTCATATATTAGTCAATAGTAAAAAAGTTAATATTCCTTCTTACATGGTTGAAATTGATGATGTGATAGAGATCAAAGAAAAAAGTCAGGAAATTTTAGAATTTAAGGAATTAAAGCAAGGGAAAGTTGATATAAATATTCCTTCATGGTTAGAAGTTGATATGAAAAACTTAAAAGGTAAGGTTGTTAAGCTACCTTCTAAAGAGGATATTGATTTACCGGTTGATGAAAAATTGGTTGTTGAATACTATTCCAGATAGTTTAATTTTGAAAAGAAGCTAATTTTTTGGGAAGGAGAGGTTGCCAGTTGTTAGATATAAACGAAATTAAAATAAAAGTTGAAAATTTAACCGATAGTTATGGTAAATTTATTATTGAACCTTTAGATAGAGGATATGGTGCTACCTTAGGTAATTCTTTAAGGAGAGTTTTGTTGTCTTCTCTTCCTGGTGCTAGCGCAACTGCAATAAGGATTGAGGGAATTATGCATGAGTTTTCTACTTTACCCGGTGTTAAGGAAGATGTTAACGAAATTATTTTAAATGTAAAAGAAATCGTTTTTAAAATGTATGGAAGCAAATCGGAAATACTCCGTTTAAAAGTAAGTGGGAAGAAAATTGTAACTGCAAGTGATATAATCCCTAATATCAATGTAGAAATATTAAATCCAGAGCAAACCATAGCAACATTAAGCAGTGATGGGAAATTAGATATGGAAATAATGGTTGAACAGGGTACCGGATACATTACTGCACCAGAAAATAAGAAAAAAGGCCAAGCTATCAATTTTATAAATATAGATTCACTATTTTCTCCTGTAATTAAAGTTGCTTATAATATTGATAAAGCTAGTTCAGCTCAATTTATGAACTGTGAAAAATTAGTATTAGACATTTATACAAACAAAAGCATTTTACCCGATGAGGCATTAAGTAAATCTGCTAATATATTGATTAAATACTTAAAAGTATTTAATAAATTTTCTCCTGATGAAATAGATTTAGAAATCGAACAAGTTGCCGAAGAGGAAAATGAGGGTAATGAACAAAAAAAATTACTTGAAAAAACTATTGAGGAATTGGATTTATCAGTTAGATCTTATAACTGCTTAAAAAAATCTAATATTAATACTTTCGGTAATATTATCGACAAAACTGAAGAAGAAATAATGTCAATTAAGAATTTGGGAAAGAAATCTTTTGAAGAAATTAAAGAAAAGGTAAAAGAATTTGGATATAATTTAAAGGGTTCAGATTAAAAGGAGATGGTCTAATGAGGCATAGAATTTTAAAAAGAAAATTAAATGTAGATACCAGTCATCGAAAGGCACTATTATCAAATTTAGCCATTTCTATGATTATAAACCGTAAAGTAAATACAACTCTCCCCAAAGCAAAAGAGTTACAAAAATATTTAGAGAAGATTGTAACTATTGCAAAAGAAGATAATTTACAGGCTAAAAGACAGGTATTCAAGATATTACAAAATAAGCAAGCTTTAAAATTACTTTTTGAAGAAATAAGCCCTCAATTTCGAGAAAGAAACGGTGGTTATACCAGAATAATAAAAGCTGGTTTTCGAAAAGGGGACTGCTCCCCTATGGCAGTAATTGAGTTTGTGAAGTAAAAGCTATCAAATAAAATATTAAGGTTAAATTGTTAGGATATAAAAATATATACTGGCATTTTAACCTTTTTAATTTTATTTAAAAAATGAATTTTTCATGAAGGGAAACAATCTTGATAAAATTTGATAACGTTACTCATTTTTATAATACAAATCAAGAAAATAAAATTATCTCCTTATCAAAAATTAATCTGGAAATTCAAAAGGGAGATTTTGTTGCTATTATTGGATCAAACGGTTCTGGAAAATCAACATTAGCAAAACATATTAATGGTTTGTTACTACCTAGCAATGGAAACGTTTTTGTAGAGAACTTTAATACAAAAGATATTGAGGCTATCTGGAATATTAGAAAAAAGGTTGGCATAGTCTTTCAAAATCCTGATAATCAATTGGTTGCCACAACTGTAGAGGATGATATTGCTTTTGGTTTAGAAAATATTGGAATAAAGGAAAAAGAAATGAAAAAAAGAGTTGATTGGGCTTTAGATATAGTAGGACTGAATGAACTTAGAAATAGTGAACCCCATTTATTATCTGGCGGAGAAAAACAAAGAGTTGTTATTGCCGGTGCTTTAGCAATGCATACCTCATATTTAGTTTTAGATGAACCAACCTCAATGCTTGATCCAAGAGGAAGGAAAGAAGTTCTAGAAATAATTAAGAGGTTAAATAGAGAAGAAAATATTACTATTGTTTATATCACTCAATTTATGTCAGAAGCCACTCAATTTAAAAAAATATTTGTATTAGATAAAGGTGAAGTTATTTTAACTGGTTCTCCAAAAATTGTTTTCAATCAAGCAGAGTTATTGATCAGCTTGGGTTTAGAAGTTCCACAAATTACCAAGTTAGCTAGAAAACTTGCTGAAAGTGGTCTTGATATTCCTTATAATATTTTGAATGAAGATGAAATGGTTGAATATTTATGTTCATACATTTAAAAAACGTTTCTTATACCTATAATTTAAATATGCCTTTTGAGACTGAGGCTTTAAAATCAATTAATTTAAAGATTGATAAGGGTGAATTTATAGGAATTATTGGCCATACCGGTTGTGGTAAAACTACTTTATTACAATTATTAAATGGTTTATTAGAACCTACAGAGGGACAAATACTTATTGACAGTATTGATATTCACAAAAATAAACAAAAATTAAGAGAAATAAGAAAAAAAATAGGATTAGCTTTCCAATATCCTGAAAATCAATTCTTTGAGGAAACTATATCTAAAGAGATTGCCTTTGGACCGAAAAATATTGGTATATCAGATATTGAATTAGAGCAGAGAATAAAGAGATCTTTAAAAATGGTAGATTTGGATTATTCTCTCTATAAAGACAGGTCTCCTTTTAGCCTCAGTGGAGGAGAAATGCGTAGAGCGGCGATTGCTAGTATTTTAGCAATTGATCCTGAAATAATCATTTTAGATGAGCCAACTGCTAGTTTAGATCCACAAAGTTGCTATAAATTATTATCAGTTATTGTAAACCTTTATCAAAAATACAATAGAACTATTATTATGGTTTCACATAATATGGAAATTATATCTGAGTTAACAAAAAGAATAATTGTTATGGAAAAAGGGAGAGTCATAATGGATGATACTCCAAGAAATATTTTTAAATATTCCATACAAAAATTAGAGAGTATCGGTTTGTCTTTACCCCAGATAACTTATACCATGTATAAACTAAAAAAAATTGGGAAACCTGTTAGTTCAGCAATATTAACAGTAGAAGAAGCAAAAGATGAAATATTGAGATTAGTAAAAAAAAGATAAAAAAATGAAATTTTTCAGAAATATTACCATAGGTCAATATATTTATAGAGATTCCATTATCCATAAATTAGATCCCAGGATTAAAATTATGGCAGTGATATTAATAATTATCGCAATATTTTTAGTAAAGTCTTGGTCTGGATTAGTTATTATTGGGGCATATCTTTTTATTAATATATTTCTGGCAAAGGTGCATCCAAAATTTGTTTTAAAAGGGATACAACCTTTAATCGTTATTCTATTATTCACACTATTAATACATTTTTTTACTACCCAAGGTGAGATTATTTATCGTATATGGGTACTAAATATCACTCGGGAGGGGATTCAGAGGGGATTGTTTATAGCAGTAAGATTGTTTTATTTGATTTTATCAACATCATGGTTAACTTTAACCACTTCTCCCATATCTCTTACCGATGGAATAGAAAGATTATTATCGTTTTTAAAAATCTTTAAGGTTCCTGCTCACGAAATTGCAATGATGATGACTATTGCGCTACGTTTTATTCCTACTTTAATGGAAGAAACTGAAAAAATAACAAAAGCTCAAATCGCTAGGGGAGCTGATTTTGAAAGTGGCAATTTTATTAAACGAATTCAAAATTTTTTACCAATTATAATACCTCTTTTTATTAATGCTTTTCAAAGAGCTGATGAACTATCAATTGCTATGGAGGCAAGATGCTATCGTGGTGGGGAAGATAGGACACATTATCGTCAACTATTAATAACCAATACTGACTATATTTTTTTTATTATCACATTAATTATTCTCATTGGTTCCTATTTATTGATTATTTAATAAGGCAAAATATGCATAGGTTCAAAAATATTAAACTTACTATTTCTTATGACGGAACAAATTATTCAGGCTGGCAGAGACAAAGAAATAAGAAAACCATACAGGGTGTAATTGAAGATACCTTAAGAGAGCTTACTGGGGAAAAGGAATTAAAATTATATGGTTCTGGACGAACAGATGCTGGTGTACATGCAATTGGTCAGGTAGCTAATTTTAAAACAAAGGCTAACATTCCTATAGATAAATGGAATATTATTTTAAATAATTTATTACCAAGAGATATTATAATAAAATTTTCTAAAGAAGTAGATATTAAATTTCATTCTCGTTATAGTGCTAAGAGTAGAATATATAAATATTACTTAATAAATAGACTTAGAAAAAATGAAATATTCAGTGCAAAAGGTCTTTTTCTAAGTAGGTATTGCTATTTATGTAATTACCACTTAGATATTGAAAAAATGAAAAAAACTGCTCAATATTTAATTGGATATCATGATTTTAATACTTTTAGTTGCTTTAACCAAAAAAGAGGGGAATTGCTTAAAAATAAAACTAGGAATATTAAAAAAATTAATATCATTAAAAAAGGACAATTAATTATATTTTCTATTGAGGCAGATGCTTTTTTATATAAAATGACTAGAGTAATAGTAGGAACTTTAATCGATTTCTCTATTAAGAATAAAGAACCAGAGGAGATTCTGGAAATATTAGAAAATAATAATAGGAAAAAAATTGGGCAGGTTGTTCCGCCAAATGGTTTGTATTTATTGAAAGTAAAGTATTAATAAAGCAGGAAATTATTATTTAATTTGGATTTATCTTGACATTAAGTGTTAATTATATTAAAATCTATACGTTGTTTTATACTATATATTTTGGTTAGCAGCAGTTGGAGGTAAAATGGATACTAATAGAGAAAATAGGGTAAATATAGATAGAAATTGGTATTTAATTGATGCAAATGGAAAGATATTGGGAAGGTTAGCTACTGAAATAGCAACTTTACTTAGAGGTAAAAATAGAGTTAATTTTGACCGGTCAATTGATTTAGGTAATTATGTTATTATTATCAATGCTGAAAAAATTAAGTTAACAGGTAAAAAAGAAGAACAAAAAATATATCGTTATCATACTAATTATCCTGGATCCTTAAAGGAAATTCCCTATGCTGAATTGATGAAAAAGAAACCCGATTTTGTTATTAAAAAGGCTGTTAAAGGAATGCTTCCTGATAATAAGTTAAGTCGGAAATTAATAAAAAGACTTAAAATATACAGTGGTGATAAGCATCCACATATTGCTCAAAGCATTGAGATACTGAATTAAACAAGAAGGAGGATCAATACTTGACAGTTAGTCGATTTTATGGAACTGGAAGAAGAAAGACATCTGTTGCCAAAGTTTGGGTGTCACCTGGAAAAGGAGATATTGTTATTAATAATATTTCTTATAAGGAATATTTAAAGAATCAATCAAATATCTTAGAAGTTGAAGAACCACTAAGATTGGTGCAAAAACTTAATGAATTTGATATAAAGATTAAGGTATCTGGTGGAGGTATTTCAGGTCAATCTGGAGCTATAAAGCATGGCATTGCAAGAGCGTTGGTTGAATCTGATCATTCTTTAAGAAGTGTATTAAAGAAAGAAAAATTGTTAGAACGTGATGCAAGGATGAAAGAAAGAAAGAAATATGGTCAAAGAGGTGCTCGAGCTCGATACCAGTTCTCCAAACGTTAATTTAAACTCACCCCTTAGATTAATATATTATTTTTTTTATTATTTTATAATAAAAATAGCCATCATTATTATTTATTTGTTAAAATATAATAAATGATGATGGTTTTTTTATTTAATATTAGAGTAAGGGAATACTCAAATGCCTCAGAATATTTCTTTATTAGATATTTTAGATATTGTTCTTATCGCAATAATACTTTACAATATATTGCTCTTAATTAAAGATACTCCTGCTGCTCAAATTATAAAAGGCTTCTTAATCCTTTTCATTTTTTCATTTTTATCTAATTGGCTTGGACTAAGAACCATAAATTGGTTGATCAAAGGACTAATGGCTATGTTAGTTGTAGCTATTCCAATTATATTCCAGCCCGAATTAAGGCGCCTATTATTGAAAATGGGGAAAGGTGGTTTTTTAATAAATTTTCCTTTATTTCCTCAGGGAGAAGAAATCAAAAAATGGGAAGAACTTATTAATGGTATTGTAATGGTAGCACCGATGTTATCTGCTGAAAAAATTGGAGCTTTAATAGTCCTAGAAAGAGATGTTGGCCTTCAGGATATTTTAGAAACAGGAATTGTATTGAATAGTGAATTTTCTTCCGAATTACTATATTCTATTTTTTTACCAAATTCTCCTCTACATGATGGAGCTGTCATTATTAGAAACAATCGCATAACCGGTGCTAATTGTATTTTACCATTAACTAAAAGAACCGATATAAAGAAATCATTAGGTACACGCCATCGCGCAGCTATTGGACTAAGTGAAATATCGGATTCTCTAATAATAGTAATTTCAGAAGAAAAAGGAACAATATCTGTTGCCATTGATGGTAGATTAACAAGGTCTTTAAGGCCAGAATTATTGAAAAAATTTTTACATAACCTATATCGACCAAAGAGTATGAAAATATTTAATATTGCCAAAAAGGCAGACAATAAGAAATGAACAAAATACAAAAATGGATAACAAACAATCTTGATATTAAAATATTAGCTTTATTTATGGCTGCTATATTATGGTTTTATATTTCAAGCGAATATAATATTATGTCAGAAAAATATTATGACATTGAGATTATTCCGATCAACTTAAGAAATAGTCTATCTATTAAAGAAATCAGAGAAAGAGTTAGTATAGGGATTAAAGGCCCACAGAATATTATAGAAAATATCACTGCCTCCAGGATTATAGGAACAGTAAATTTACAAAATATTTTAGAAGATGGAGAGTATCTTATTGATGTAAATGTAATTCCACCAAGGAATACAGAAATTGTTAAAATTATTCCGGAAGACATTCGTATAATATTAGAGAAAATTGTAGGTAAAGAATATTTAATTGAGTATAATTTAATTGGCTTACCGGAAAGGGGATATTCTTTAAAGGATGAACCAGAAATTATTCCTAAAAATGTTTTAATTACTGTACCTGAATCAATTCATGAAATAATTGATCAGGTAAGAATTGATATTGATATCTCAGCATTAAACAAAAATATAAATAGAGAAGAAAAAGTTATTGTGTATGCAAAAGATAACGCTGTCTTAAATAATCTAAAAATAGATCCAGAAAAGGCTTTTGTATCCATACAGGTAAGAGAAGGTTATCCTGAAAAAATATTAGAAATAAAGCCTCGTATCATCGGCAAACCAGCCCCAGGATTTTACATCTCAAAAATTGAAGCTAATCCAAATAGCTTTAATATTTATGGTGAATATTCCAAAATTATCAATATAGATTTTTTAGAAACAATCCCTATTGATGTAAATGGAATTTCGAAGACTCTAACTGTAAAGGTACCTCCCATAATGACTGAAGGTATTTACCTTACAGAAAATCAGGAAACACTAGTTGAGGTACAAATCCAAGTAGAGGAGAGAGAAGAAGAAAAAATATTCCAAAATATAAAAATTGAACCAAGAGAAGCTTCTCCCTTCATAAATATTCAATTAGTACCAGAAACCGTCGATGTAACGATATCAGGAAAAATTAATATTATAAAAAATATTAAAGAAGAAGATATAAAAGCTTTTGTAAATCTTTTTGATACAGGGATAGAAACAGTTCAGGTTCAAACTGAAATACCCTCAGATATTAATTTGGTCAGTATTATTCCAAAAGATGTTTCTGTTTCTATAAAAAAATAAATATTTCTATACTATAGCAATATAAATTAAATTACCTTCTTAGAAGGTGACTATTTGGTTAATTACAATAAGTTACAAAAGATTAAAAGATATTTTTACTAACTATTTTTACCTGAAGTATGAAGTAAGAATTTATATTAACATAAAATAACTTATTATGGAATGTTGAATACCATTAGAATATTTTTTATCAAGAAAAGGATATGAAATGAATAAATTATTTGGGACCGATGGCATAAGGGGATTAGCAAATCGATATCCCATGAATGCTGAGCTAGCTTTTAATCTAGGACGTGCTGTTGGTTATTATAACAGAAACAAAAAAAGTAAAAATATACTGATTGGTAAAGATACTAGGATTTCTGGTGATATGATTGAATCAGCAATTACAGCTGGTTTGTGTTCATCTGGTTGTAATGTTTTAAATGCTGGAGTTATTACTACTCCCGCTGTTGGCTATTTAACAAAATATTATCAAGTAAATATGGGAATCGTTATTTCAGCTTCTCATAATCCTTATTATGATAATGGTATTAAACTATTTAAGAATGTTGGTTTCAAATTAGATAAACGAAGTGAAAAAAAGATTGAAAAAATACTTTTTTATGAGAAATATAAAAAAATACAAAATACAGGTAGAAATATTGGCAAGGTAATACCACTGAAAGAAGCCAGAGAAATATATATAAACTATATTTTTAATACAATTCCAAGAGATTTTAAAACACCAGAATACAAAATTGTCTTCGATTGTGCTAACGGATCTTCTAGCTTAATTATTTCAGAATTGTTTAGCAGATTAAATATGAACTTTATAACTATTAATGATATCCCAGATGGAATAAATATTAACCAAAAATGTGGCTCGACCTATATTAATAATTTAAGAAGGGCAGTTCTAAAAGAAAAAGCTGATCTTGGACTTGCTTATGATGGTGATGCTGATAGGGTATTGGCAGTTGATGAAAAAGGAGGATTAATCGATGGAGACCAGATAATGGTTATCTATGCCAAAGCTTTTTTAAAAGAAGGAAGATTAGGAAACAAAATAATTGTCACTACTCATATGAGTAATCTGGGATTTGATGAAACAATGAATAAGATTGGTGGTACGGTAGTTAGAACTGATATTGGTGATAAATATGTCTTAAGAAAGATGTTAGAATTGAATTCCTTATTAGGAGGCGAACAATCAGGTCATATAATATTTTTACAATATAGCCCCAATGGTGATGGCATATTAACTACATTTCAATTATTGGATGCTTTAAGTAAAAATAATGAACGAATATCAGTTCAGGCCGGTAAAATGAAAAAATATTACCAGAAATTAGTTAATTATAAAATTTATAATAAAAAATATCTATTACAGGATGAAAAGTTTAAGAGAATAAATGAGGAAATCAAAAAAATTCTTAAAAAAGAGGGAAGGATTTTAATTAGATTTTCTGGAACTGAAAGTAAAATTAGAATTTTATTGGAAAGTAAAAAGAAAAAAACAATTACAGAGTGCCAAAAAGCGATTGATGAATATTTTACCTGTCTGCCAAATTATAGTAAAAATATTTTATAATATTAATGTATCATAAACTTAAAAAAATTAAGCAAAAGATATTTAAATTATGTTATAATTAAATATGATTATATATATTAGGTTTTTATCAAAGAAGAGGTGTTTTTATGGAATATGAATAAAAAATGAATATTAGCGCCTGGACTTATTTATTAATATTAGCTTAAGATAACCAAAAATTAATAATTAAGTCGACGAGGGAGGAGTTAATCGAGATTTCGGCGGATGCTCCTGGATGAGCCAATCCTTAGGTAATTACAAAACTTACAAGTAATTGTAAGGACAAAATATTACCAGGCTATTATTAGTCCATTGATGCTTAAATAAATTATGTAAATTAATATTGTTAAATAGATCCTCATTATATTTAGAGCAATTAATAATGGTATTTATCGCCTTTAAAACTCTAAATGGATTAATAATGAGGATTTTTTATTTAGAAAAAGAAAGGATAAGGATATGTGTGGAATTATTGGTTATATTGGTGATAAAAATGTATTGCCAATTTTAATACAAGGATTAAAAAAATTAGAGTATAGAGGTTATGATTCTGCTGGTATTGCTGTACTGGATACGAGGTACAAAATCCAGATAAAAAAATGCAAGGGTAGAATAGCAGATTTAGAAGGACTTTTAGCTCAATGTAACATTGTGGGAAGAATTGGATTAGGTCATACTCGGTGGGCTACCCATGGATGTCCTAGTGATAATAATGCCCATCCTCATTTTTCCAGTAATTATGAAATTGCAGTTGTTCATAATGGTATTATCGAAAATTATTTAACAATAAAAAATCAATTGATTGCCAGTGGTTTTAATTTTTTATCAGAAACTGATACAGAAGTAATTCCTAATCTTATTCAAAAAAATTATCATGGGAATCTTACTGAAGCTGTACGAAAATCATTAATACAAATAAATGGTTCTTATGCCATAGGTGTAATTTCCAAACAGGAACCTGATAAAATTGTTGTTGCTAAAAAGTATAGCCCCTTGGTTATAGGTATAGGTGAAAAAGAAGTATATATTGCCTCAGATATCTCAGCATTACTGAATTATACCAAGAAAGTTATTTTTTTAGGTGAAAATGAAATTGCTACTATTAGCAAAGATAGGATACAGATAATTGATTGTAAGGGAAAAGATATCAAAAAGGAAATAATGAATATCGAATGGGATGCTGAGATGGCAGAAAAAGGTGGGTATAAACATTTTATGTTGAAAGAAATATTTCAACAGCCATCAGTTATCAGAGATAATTTAGAAAAATATATCTATAAGAGAAGGGTTAATTTATCCTGTGTGAAATTACCTGAAAATAAATTGCATCTAATAAAAAAAATACACATCGTAGCTTGTGGTACTGCATCATATGCCGCCCTGATTGGTAAATATGTCATTGAAAGTTTAGCTGGCATCCCAGTAGAAGTTGATTATGCTTCAGAATTTCGATATAGGACTCAAATATTAAATAAGAAAACACTTATGATAGTTATCTCTCAGTCAGGTGAAACAGCTGATACCATAGCAGCCATGAATACATGCCGTGGAAAAGTACTTTCCACTTTAGCTATTGTAAATGTCAGAGGTAGCACCATTAGTCGGGAAGCTAACCAGGTCATGTATATTAATGCTGGTCCGGAAATTGGAGTTGCTTCAACGAAAGCATTTATTGGTCAATTGATTTCATTATATTTGCTGGCAGTGTTGCTAGGAAAAATAAAAAATAAGATCACAGAACAAAATGAAGTTGAAATTATATCTGAAATGATGAAGTTACCTCAAAAAATTGAAATAATTCTTCACCAAAATGATATAATAAAATCAATTTCTCACCAATTTTTAAACTATAGGCACTTTCTTTATTTAGGCAGGGATATTAATTTTCCCATTGCTCTGGAAGGAGCTTTGAAATTAAAAGAAATTTCCTATATTCATGCTGAAGCTTATCCAGCTGGTGAAATGAAACATGGGCCTATAGCCTTGCTTGATAAAAACTTTCCTGTTTTAGCAATAGCATTAAAAGATAAGGTTTATGATAAAATAATTAATAACATCAAAGAAGTAATTACCAGGATGGCCAAGGTAATTGTAATCGCCAGTGAAGGAGATACACAAATTTCAAAAATGGTAGACAAGGTAATATATATACCTGTTGTGGAAAAGATGATTCTTTACCCTATATTATCAGTCATTCCACTTCAATTATTTGCTTATCATATTGCTGATCAGTTAGATAGGGATGTGGATAAACCAAGAAATTTAGCAAAGAGTGTAACTGTGGAATAAAAAGATATAATTTTTATCTGAATAATGATTCATAATAAAGGAGACCTCATTATTTTTAAATAAATAGTTTTTTAATAGTAGGTAAAAATGATTATCGGATCAGGAATAGATTTAGTACAAATAGATAGGATTCAAAATATTATTACAAAATGGAATCTTCATTTTTTGAATAAGGTATACACCTCAAATGAAATAATCTACTGTGAGCATAAAAATAACTATCGCTTCCAGTCTTATGCTGGATACTTTGCAGCAAAAGAAGCCTTGACCAAAGCTATTGGTACAGGTATGCAGAGTATTAAATGGAAAGAAATTGAGATTAGAAAAGATGCCTTAGGAAAACCGTTTATTTACCTTTCAGGTCAGGCAAAGACCATTGCTGTTAAAAGAATGATATCTAATATTAATCTTAGTATTTCTCATACCGGAAAACTAGCCATTGCTCAGGTAATTATTGAAGGTTAGATTTTTTTAAATATAAGGAGAGTGAGATGAAAGAATTATTAGGTTCTACGTGGTTAGAAATAAATTTAGATGCAGTTAAATTTAATGTACAAAACATTAGGAGATTGATAGGCAAACAAGTAAAGATTATGGGTATTGTAAAAGGAAATGGATATGGGCATGATGCTGTTGAAATAACTAAAGTAATTCTAGAACACGGCATTGATCAGCTTGCTGTAGCAAGAATTGAAGAGGCAATCGTTTTAAGAAAAAATAATATTAAAGCTCCAATATTAGTGCTAGGAGTATCATTACAAGAACAAATCAAATTATATTTAGATTACCAGATAATGGCTACAATAAGTGATTTATATAATGCTCAAATATTCAATGAACTTTCAGCCAAATTCAATCAAAAAATAAAAGTACATCTAAAAATTGAAACTGGAATGGGCAGATTAGGCATTAAACCAGTAGAAATAAAAAACATTTTTTCTGAATTGAAAAAGTTACCCAATATAGAAATTGAAGGTATTTATACTCACTTTTCTACTGCTGATGAAATTGATAAAAACTATACATATCAACAATTTAGTCTTTTTAACAAAGCAATTGATTCAATTAAAAATATTAATTCTATATCTAAGCCATACTACCATGTTGCCAACAGTGGTGCTATTCTTGATTTACCGGAAACTTGGTTAGATATGGTGCGACCTGGTTGTCTTATATATGGTTTATACCCTTCTAGTGATGTTACAAAGGCAATTAACTTATCTCCAGCATTATCATTTAAAAGTTGTATATCTTTTATTAAAAAAGTTCAAGCCGGCAGTTTTATTGGTTATGGTAAGACTTACTATACAAAAAATGAAATTATCGTAGCTACTCTTCCTGTTGGCTATGCCGACGGGTATTCTCGTTTACTATCTAATTTAGGACAGGTAATGGTAAAAGGTAAGATGGCACCAGTTATTGGTAGAGTTTGTATGGACCAGATGATGATTGATATTACCGATATACCTAGAGCTACTATTGGGGATGAAGTTGTTCTTTGGGGAGCGCAAAGTGAGGGGAGTATACCTATTGAAGATATTGCCCAAAAATTAAACACTATAGTTGACGAAGTTATTCATTTAACTGATAAAGAAAGAGTAGCAAAATTATTTATTAAAGAAGGCAAGCCATGGAAAATTAAGCATATTTTAGGTGAATATTATTGTTAAAGATAAAGGTTTAAATATTATGTTAAATAAAATTGATTATAATACTAATGAATGTAAATATATTTTTATAAGCAAAAAACCAGAAGAAACCATTTATATAGGAACAAAATTGGGAAATTTGCTTCTGGATGGTGATTTGATAGCAATCAATGGCGATCTTGGTGCCGGGAAAACCTGTTTAATTAAAGGTATTGCTCTGGGATTAAAGAGTATGGAAAATATTTCCAGTCCTTCTTTTTCTATTATCAATGAATACACAGGTAGAAGTCCTATTTTTCATTTCGATTTGTACAGACTTAATAAGCAGGAAGAAATAGAAGAGCTGGGCTATGAAGAATACTTTTTTGACGAAGGAGTTACTTTAATTGAATGGGCCCATAAAATAAAGCATTACCTACCCGAAAAACTGCTATTAATAGATATAATTATGGATTATAATAATATTCTTACTAGAAAAATATTCTTTGAACCAAGGGGAGAAAGATATAAAAAAATAATGGAGGATTTAAAAGCTATTGAATATATTGGGAATTGATACGACTACTAAAGTATTAAATATAGCTATTGTTAACAATAGTAAAATCGTAGTTGATTGTAAAATAAATAAAACAGAAAAGACTCATTCTGCCATTATCCTGCCACTATTAAATAGCATACTAAATTTAACTGGAATTGAACTTAAGAGAATTGAAGCTATTGCTGTTTCTATTGGACCAGGCTCTTTTACTGGTTTAAGAATAGGGCTGTCAACCGCAAAAGGACTGGCTTTTGCCTTATCTATTCCCATTATTGGAATAAATAGTCTAGAATCTTATGCTTTTGAGTGGCTCAATTTTCCTGGGATACTGTGTCCACTTATCAAAGCAAGAAGGGGAGAGTATTATTTCTCTCTTTATTTTAATAAAAATAATAATCTAAACCAAATAAGAGATTACCAGTGTGAAAAATGGATTAATATAAAACAAGAATTATTCAGATATAAGGATAATATTTATGTTTTTGGTTATGGTTTAATAGATATTCTTCAAGAAGAAAAAATAGAAGAATTAAGTAAAATAAATAATATCTTTTTTTTAAAAAATAATCAAAGTGCTGCTAATGCTATTAATGTAGCTTTAATAGGAGAGAAAAGGTTTTTAGAAAAAAAGTGTGATGATATTTATAAATTGACACCTTTTTATATCAGTAAATCAGAAGCTGAAATAAAAAAAGATAGAAAATAATTCTACTCCAAGTAAATAAGGTTAATTATATGAAAGACATTATTATTATGGGAATTGAAACATCTTGTGATGAGACATCTGTTGCTTTAGTTAAAAACGGAAAATACTTGCTTTCTAACATTATTGCTTCCCAAATGGAAATCCACCAAAGGTATGGCGGTGTTGTCCCGGAAATTGCATCCAGAAAGCATATGGAATTTATTATGATTACCTGTAAAGAAGCCCTGGATAAAGCGAAAATAACTTTAAATGATGTTGATGGAATTGCTGTTGTTCCTGGTCCTGGTTTAAAAGGCTCTCTATTGGTTGGTTTATCATTTGCTAAAGCCGTTGCTTTTGCTTTAGATAAACCCTTAATTGGAGTAAATCATATCGAAGGTCATCTCTACGCCAACTTCTTAAATAATAAGAAAATAAAACCACCATTTATTTCTTTAGTTGTTTCTGGTGGACACACTTCTCTAATATTAGCGCATAATATCGGTCTATATGAGATTATTGGAAGAACAAGAGATGATGCTGCTGGTGAAATCTTTGACAAGATTGCTAAATATTTAGGTTTTAATTACCCGGGAGGTCCAATTATTGAAGAATTGGCTAAGGATGGAAAGGATGATGCTATAAAATTTCCACGACCTCTAATAAATAGTAATGACTTTGATTTTAGTTTTAGTGGATTAAAAACTGCGGTTATCTATTTTCTAATTGAGAAAAAAAAATCCGGTGAACAAGTTAACATTAATGACCTTTGTGCATCTTTTCAGAAGGCAATAATTGATTCTATTAAATACAAAACACTTTCTGCTGCTCAGAAATATAATATATCCAGTATTATATTAGGTGGTGGTGTTGCTGCAAATGAAAGTTTAAGAAAGGAATTAGTTAAAGACGCTCGGAAGGCTAATATCAAAGTATATTACCCACCGAAAGAGTTATGTACTGATAATGCAGCTATGATTGCTTGCGCTGGTTTTTACAAACTAAAAACTGGGATTACTGATTCGTTTAATTTAGAAGTATTTACAGAATAATATAGTCTATAAAATAATGATATATTGAGAAATATAGAGATAAAGGGTATTATAATTTTAAAATAAGCCTAAATTAAGTTAAAATGGCTTAAAACAGTATTTGCAAAATAAATATTCATTATATAATATAGTAAAGGACTTTTAGCACTCTCACATCGAGAGTGCTAAATAATTTAAAATAATAAAAATATTTTAAGGAGGAATAAATATGGATATAAAAAAGATCAAACCATTAAGTGACCGCATCTTAGTGAAACCACTACAGGAAGAAGAAAAAACCAGAGGTGGCATTGTATTACCAGATACAGTATCTAAAGAAAAACCTCAAATAGGTGAAGTACTCGCAGTAGGTCCTGGCCGAACTAATGACGATGGTAAAACTTTTCCTATGCAATTTAAAAAAGGCGATAAGGTTATCTATGCTAAATATTCAGGAACCGATATTAAAGATGATGACGATGAAGATTATCTTCTTTTAAGCGAAAAGGATATACTGGCTATTCTGAAATAGAATTAAAATAATCTCTATATATATTTATTATCATAATATTTGATTAAGGAGGATAATATGGCAAAACAGTTTTTATTTGAAGAAAGCGCAAGAAATGCTCTAAAAAGAGGAGCTGATAAATTAGCAGATAGTGTTAAAATCACTTTGGGACCAAAAGGTAGAAATGTAGTATTGGAAAAGAAATATGGTTCACCTACTATTACCAACGATGGAGTAACTATTGCTAAAGAAATTGAAGTAGAAGATCCTTTTGAAAATATGGGAGCACAGTTTGTAAAAGAAGTTGCTACTAAAACAAATGACATTGCTGGTGACGGAACAACTACTGCAACAGTTTTGGCTCAGAAGATACTTCATGAGGGTTTAAGAAATGTCGCTGCTGGTGCAAATCCAATGATGCTAAGAAGGGGAATTCAGAAGGCGGTAGACAAAGCTGTAGATGAAATTAAAAAACTGAGTATAGATATTAAAGATAAAGAATCAATCGCCAATGTTGCTTCCATTTCTGCTGCTGAACGTGAAATTGGTAATATTATTGCAGATGCTATGGAAAAAGTTGGAAAAGATGGCGTTATTACAGTTGAAGAATCTAAAACTATGGGAACTACTTTGGATGTTGTAGAAGGAATGCAGTTTGATAAGGGTTATATTTCACCTTATATGGTTACTGATGCCGAAAGAATGGAAGCAGCACTAGATGATCCCCTTATATTAATAACTGATGCTAAAATTAGTAATATGAAAGGTCTGCTACCAATATTGGAAAAGGTTGCACAGATGGGCAAACCTTTATTTATAATAGCTGAAGATATTGAGGGAGAAGCTTTGGCAACATTGGTAGTGAATAAAATTAGAGGTACTTTAAATTGTGTAGCAGTAAAAGCACCCGGTTTTGGAGACAGAAGAAAAGAAATGTTAACTGATATAGCAATTGTAACCGGTGGACAAGTTATTTCAGAAGAAGTGGGATTAAAATTGGAGAATGCCGATATCTCCATGCTAGGGACTGCTCATCAAGTTAAAGTTAATAAGGAAGAGACAATTATCGTTGGCGGCAAAGGTGATGTAAAGGAAATTAAAAAGAGAGAGGCACAAATTAGAGTTCAGATTGAAGAAACAACATCAGACTATGATAAAGAAAAATTGCAGGAAAGACTCGGAAAACTAGTTGGTGGCGTTGCTGTAATCAATGTTGGAGCTGCTACAGAAACTGAGTTAAAAGAGAAAAAACATAGAGTTGAAGATGCCCTTTCGGCAACTAAAGCAGCTGTAGAAGAGGGAATTGTGGCTGGTGGTGGAACAGTTCTGCTTAACATTATTCCAGCTTTAGAAAATTATAAATTGGAAACTGAAGAGCAGATTGGTGTTAATATTATTCTAAAGGCATTGGAAGAACCTACTAGACAAATTGCTCAAAATGCTGGCTATGAGGGATCAATAATTGTAGAACAATTAAAGCATAAAGAAAAAGGAATTGGTTTTGATGCTGCAGAAGGAGAATTTGTTGATATGGTAAAAAGAGGTATAGTAGATCCCACTAAGGTTACTCGTTCTGCCTTACAGAATGCTGCTAGCATTGCTGGAATGGTACTTACCACCGAGTGTTTGATTGCAGATAAACCGGAAGAAAAGAAAGAACAACCCATACCTGGTGGAGGAATGCCGGGTGGTGGAGGAATGGGAATGTACTAACTAAGTAAAGAATAAAAATTATTTAATATTTAAATAATTAATACTAATTAATTACAAAAGAATCGCTCTTTTCTCAAAAAAGAGCGATTCTTTTGTTTTATAAATAAATATTATTAAAATATTATTTAAAAAGCATCTAATATAATTCTTCTATAGGGTAATATTGATAACCGAATGTTTCCGCTACCGGTTTATAGGTTACTCTTCCATCTATAATATTAAGTCCTTTGGCAATTGCTGGATTACTAATAATTGCTTTTTGGTATCCTTTTTGTGCAATTTCTAAGGCATAAGGTAAAGTGACATTAGTCAAAGCGAAGGTAGATGTGCGGGCAAAAGCTCCAGGCATATTGGTAACACAATAATGTAAAACATTATGCATTAAATAAGTTGGATTGCTATGAGAAGTTGGACGACTTGTTTCAACGCATCCCCCTTGATCAATAGCTACATCTACGATGACTGAGCGTTTGGGCATTTTTTTTACCATATCTTCCGTAACAACTTTTGGTGCAGGGGCTCCTGGTATCAATGCCGCACCGATTAAGGCATCAGCATCTTTTAATTCCTCTTCAATATTAAAATGATTCGAGGCAAGGGTAATAACATTTTTGGGCATTATATCATCAAGGTATTTAAGACGATCTAAATTAATATCCAAAAGGATAACATTTGCTCCTATACCAGCAGCAACCTTAGCAGCATTGGTACCAACGGTCCCACCACCAATCACCACTACCTTAGCCGGTTTCACTCCGGGTACACCTCCTAATAATACACCACGTCCACCATAAGGAAGTGATAAATAATAAGCGATAAGATGGCCAGCTATCTTACCAGCAACCTCACTCATCGGTGCTAAAAGAGGAAGTGCTCCTTCATCTGTTTCCACAGTTTCATAGGCAATGCAGATACATTTTTTCTCTATCATAGCTTCAGTGAGCTCATGGGAAGCGGCAAAGTGAAAATAGGTAAATACTATCTGTTCCTCTTTAATAAATGTATATTCAGAAGGCAGAGGTTCTTTTACCTTCATTATCATATTTGATTTATGATAAACTTCTTCCGGTTCCTCTATAATTGAAGCACCAGCTTCTTGATATTCCTGATCTGTTATCCCACTACCCAAACCAGCTGTTTTCTGAATGAAGACCTGATGACCATTCTTTTTAAAAGTCTTTACACCTGAAGGTGTCATTGCCACACGGTTTTCATTATCCTTAATCTCTTTGGGGACTCCAATAATCATTATTCTTAGATTCCTCCTTATGAATTAATAGAGAAGGGTAGCATCTAATGCAATTAAAATACTACCCCTCAAAGAAATATTTACCCTTGCAGTTCTGGCTTAGAGAAATATTCATTCACCTCTTTGGCCAAAATACCACTCAAGAAGACTAGCCCGATTAAATTAGGAATAGCCATCAATCCATTAAGGGTATCAGTAAGTAACCAGACGAAGGGTACTTCCACTATTGAACCTAAAAAGGCTAAAACAATAAATAGCCAGGCGTATGGTGTGGTGATAGAAGGACCTAAAATAAAGCGTCCACAGGTTTGGCCATAATAACACCAGGTTAGAAGGGTTGAATAACCAAATAAAAACGAACCAATAGCTACAATAGGTCCACCAACACCCTTCAGAACGGTGGAAAATGCATGTGCAGTGAGTGCAGTACTGGTAAGGCCAGTTCCCAAAGAATTAGTTACTACAATAACTATAGCGGTCATAGAACAAATGATTAAAGTATCGATCATTACTTCCACTGAACCCATAATGCCCTGACGAACCGGATGTTTGGTTTGGGCTACTGCATGAGCCATACTGGCACTTCCTAAACCTGCTTCGTTGGAGAATATTCCTCTGGCTACTCCATATCTCATCGCTTGAGCTACCGTTGCCCCAGCAAAACCTCCAAAAGCAGCTCTTCCGGTAAAGGCAGATTTAAATATTTCTCCAATAGCCCAGGGTAGCATATTAATTTTAGCAATTATAATAATTAAAGCGCCAACCACATAAACAATAGCCATAAAGGGTACTAATCTTTCAGTAACTTCTCCGATACGTTTAATTCCTCCAATTACTACCAACCAGGTCAAGATGGTAAGAATAATACCAGTAATCCAGACTGGTATGTTAAACACGCTTTGTCCCACTAAAGCCATAGAGTTGGTTTGAACCATACAACCGATACCGAAGGCACATACTGCTCCAAACAAGGCAAATAACCAGCCCAGCCATTTCTGGCCCAAACCCTTAGTAATATAATACATAGCTCCACCTACAAAAACACCGTCTTTATCTTTGATACGGTATTTTACACCCAGAGTGGCTTCCCCTAATTTGGTAGCCATTCCGAATAAGGCAGTTATCCACATCCAGACCGCAGCTCCCGGTCCACCAGCAGCTATAGCGGTAGCTACACCGGCTATATTGCCATTACCTATGGTAGCTGCCAGAGCAGAACAAAGGGATTGAAAAGGAGTTATTTCTCCTTCTCCGAGTTTATCCTTATCCCTTTTAAAGAATCCTGAAAGAGTCACTCTCCAACCATAACCAATCTTTGAAAATTGTACACCGCCTATTCGTATAGTTAAATATATTCCCGTACCTACCAATAAAATCATCATAGGTGGTCCCCAGGCAAAGGCATTAATTTTATCTAACAATTCCATTATTGCTGTCATGTTAAAAAAGTCTCCTTTTTTATTTTTATAAAATTAATAAAATTTTAATCCAATTGTATAAACATCCTAAATGTAAGAAATAAAAAGGAAAGATTAATTTTAACAATTACTTAAATATTTTATATCACCTCCCAACTAAACATAGAAATATATTTTATTTGTTCAAATCACCTCCTTATTTATTTTATACTTTTTGCATTTATCGGTCTTTTTTTATTAATGATCTATGTTATCTTTTGTTAAAGGGAACCAGGAAGGGCATATCAACTACCTCTGCTGGCACTTCTTTATCTCTAATTAAGACTTTCACTTTATTTCCTTTTTGGGTAAAGGGAACATCCAGAATGGCCATTGCATAAACTTTCTTCAAAGAAGGGCAATAATTGCCTGAAGTAATGTTTCCTATTTTTTTGATATTATGCCTCACTTCCATCCCATGACGTGGTATACCTCCCTGAGTTACAGAAAGACCAACTAATTTTCGTTTAATTCCTTCTTGTTGAATTTTAAGCAAAGCTTCTTTACCGATAAAATCTTTCTTATTAAATTTAACAGTCCAGCCTTGTCCACTTTCTAAAGGATTTACATTTTCATCAATATCATTACCATATAACCAGTAACAAACTTCAAATCTAGTAGTATCCCTAGCTCCTAAACCACAGGGTTTTAAGCCATATTTTTCTCCTTCTAGTAGGGAATTAGTCCAGATATCAATTATATCATCACTATTTGGTGTATATATTTCAAATCCATCTTCTCCAGTATATCCGGTACGTGATATTAGAACATCCTTCCCAAAAAGATTACCATAAGTAAATTTAAATCTACCTAACTCTGCTAAGGAAGTCTCACCTTTAAAGAATGGATTTAACATCTTTTCAGCTAGCGGTCCCTGAATAGCTACTTCACCGTATTTTCTACTTTTATTTTGTATTTCTACATCAAAACCTCTTCTATAGGTTTTGATCCATTGTTCATCCTTTTCGGAATAATTAGGTGATGCATTGACTACTAGAAGGATAAAGCGGTTACTGACTTTATAAACAAAAAGGTCATCTACCTGGCCACCATGCTGATAACATATAGGTGAATATCTGATTGAATAGTCTTTCATATCGGATATTTGATTAGTTACCAGATAATCTACGAAGGGTAGGGCGTCTGCTCCTTTGACCTCTATTTCACCCATATGAGATACATCAAAGATCCCAACCTTTTCTCTAACTGCCATATGTTCTTCGATGATACTACTATATTGTACCGGCATATCAAATCCGTCAAAAGGAATCATACGCGCATTGAGACGAAGGTGTTCTTCGTGTAATGGGGTTTTTAACAAATTATTTTCACTCATCTTATATATACCTCCAGAATGTTTTTCACTAAAAATTAATATCTTTCTCCTCATAGTTTAGCTCACTTTTTAGCTTTAACTCGTCATCAAAAGTTAAAATCGGTCTTTTAACGGCTAAGGCGTCATCAGTTTGGCTGATAGGTGTTATGTGTGGAGCAGATTTTATAATATCGGGATTCTCTTCAGCTTCTTGGGCAATTTTTATCATAGCCTCTATAAAATTATCCAATACTTCTTTCCCTTCTGATTCTGGTGGTTCAATCATGATTGTTTCTTCAGCATATGGTTCAAAGTGAGGGAAATAGATAGTTGGTGGATGGAAACCATAATCCATTAGTCTCTTCGCAATATGTAAAGTCTTGATACCATATTTTTTATATTCCCGCCCAGTTAAAGTGCACTCATGCCCACAATATCTATCATAGGCTGGTTTGTAATATTTTTTGAGTTTTGTTAAAATATAGTTTGCATTGATAATACTCGCTTTGGAACATTGGAATAAATCTTCTGGTCCCAGAGAAAGTATCCAGGCAAATGATTTTACCAAAACTGAAAAATTACCCCAAAAACTGCGAACCATACCTATACTTTTTTCACCAACATCTTTAAAATAATATTTTCCTGACCTATCATTCAAAGCTATTAGGGGAGTTGGTAAATAAGGAATTAGCTTGTTCTTTACTCCAATTACACCCGCACCTGGTCCCCCGCCTCCATGAGGAGTGGAGAATGTCTTATGTAGATTAAGGTGTACTACATCAAATCCGGCATCTCCTGGACGAATAATACCCAGAGAAGCATTAAGATTGGCTCCATCATAATAAAGCAAACCACCTTTACTGTGGATAATCTTTTCAATATCTTCAATACCTTCATCGTATAATCCAACTGTATTGGGATTAGTCAACATTAATCCTACAGTTTGTTCATCCATGGCTTTAGACAAGGATTCTAAATCAACTGTTCCTTTTTCATTTGATTTGATTTCCACAACTTCAAATCCACCCATAGCTGCAGAAGCAGGATTAGTGCCGTGAGCTGAATCCGGAATTAACATTTTATTTCTCTTTTCTCCCAGATCAAGAAAATATTTTCTCATTATTAATATTCCGGTTAGTTCTCCATGAGCACCAGAAGCTGGTGCCATAGTATATTGATCCATTCCTGTTATTTCACATAACAATTCATTAAGTCTATAAATTATTTCTAAGCTACCTTGAATCAAATCTGGAGAGGAGAAGGGATGAGCATAAACAAAGTCATTTAGATTGGACATCTTTTCATTAATTCGCGGATTATATTTCATAGTACAGGAACCCAGAGGATATAATCCATCATCCACTCCATAGTTATATTTTGAAAGCTGTGTAAAATGCCTGATAACATCAACTTCAGAAACTTCTGTTAATTGTTTTTTTTCTTTCTCGAGATATTCTTCAGATATGTGTTTTTCTAACTTAACATCATCGAATAAATCTTTAGTTAGAGAAAAACCGTCTCTACCTGGAACACTTTTTTCAAAAATTAGTTTCATTTTATACCTCCTTATCGAGATAAAAGATCAGCAATTTTATTCAATTCATCCCTGGAAAATATTTCTGTCACAGCAAAAAGTAGGCTCTGCTTAAATTTTTCTTCAGTATAAAATTGCCAAATTGAAAGTGGTGGTATGAAGTTCTTTTCAATCAATCTTTTTTGTAAGCCTTCAATATCTCCTTGATAATTAAGTAAAAATTCATTGTAATAAGGATAAGTAAAAGGATTGGTAAATTTTCCAGATTTTAGTAATTGATGCTCTAAATAATGGGACTTTTTAAAATTGATTAGTGAATATTGATATAAACCTTCTGTGCCTAAAAGGGAAAGATATATATCGGCAGCAATTACATTCAGATTATGGTTTGTACACATATTAGAAGTTGCCTTTTCTCTCCTGATATCCTGTTCACGCGCTCTAAAGGTCATAACAAAAGACCTTTTACCATCTTTATCTTTTGTTTCTCCCACAATTCTTCCAGGTAACTGCCTTATAAACTCTTTTTTTGTAGCTAAAAAAGCATTATATGGACCACCAAAATTCAAATCCAATCCAAAAGATTGAGTATTACCAGCAACAATATCCACATTCATATTTCCAGGAGATTGTAGAATACCTAATGACATGGCTTCTACTATGACCTGAATAAGCAAGCCTTTATTCTGATGGATCATTTCCGTAATTTCCTGGATATGTTCAATTCCACCCAGGAAGTTAGGACTTTGAATTATTATTGCAGCTGTACTATCATCTAAAAAATGTTTAATCATATCAATTCCAGTCCTACCATTTTGAAATGGTAATTCTACAATTTGAATATTATGTGGTTCCAGATAGGTTCTTACTACTTCCCGATAGTGAGGGTGAAGCAATGATGATACTAATATTTTATCTTTATGTGTTAATCTTATGGACATTAACGCCGCTTCAGCAGTGGCAGAAGCTCCGTCAAAAATTGAAGGAACAACCACTTCCATTTTGGTTAAGCGAGAAATGTGACTCTGGAATTCAAATATGGCCTGCAAGGTTCCCTGACTCAACTCAGGCTGATAAGGAGTATAACAGGTCCAGAATTCTTCCCTCTGCAAAAGAGCCTTTTCTGCTTCTGGAATAAAATGACAGTAGGCACCTGCTCCTAAGAGTGGTTTCATTTTATAAAAATCAGCATTTTTTTGTGCAATGAAAGCAATTTCTTCTTCAAGTTCATTTTCAGCAAGGGCAGGGGGAAGATTTAATTTTCTTTTTAATCTCACTTTTTTAGGTATACTGGTAATTAATTCTTCAAAAGAAGATACGCCAATTTCTTTCAACATTTCCCTTTGTTGTTCTTCAGTTGAGGGAATATATCTCATTTAAATTCACCTCTTTAATATTTTTTTATTCTTTTCGATATTCGCTATAATCAGAAGCATTCATGAGTTCCTTTGTTTCATCAGGTTTACTAATCTTTATTTTAGCAAACCAACCTTCTCCAAAAGGATCCTTATTAATCTGGGATGGCTCATCAAGTATAGTTTGATTAACTTCAATGACCTCCCCACTAATTGGTGAGTAAACTTCTGAAACTGCCTTAACCGATTCTACAGTAGTGATTACATCTCCTTTGTTAAGTCTTTTCCCTTTTTTTATTTCTTCCACATAAACTATATCGCCTAATTGGTCCTGTGCATAATCAGTAATACCTATTGTTCCAACATCATTTTCTACTTTAATCCATTCGTCGCTTTTACTGTAATATAATCCTTCCAGAACTTTAATAGACATTTATTTTACCTCCAATATTTTTATTTAAAATAATCCAACAGTATTTCCTTCTTTATCAATATCAACTTTGGTCGCAGCGGGAATTGACGGTAAACCTGGCATAGTCATCATTGTGCCTAACAGTGGGTACAGGAAACCAGCTCCTACTGAAGCTCTTATATCTCTGATTGGTATTTTATAATTTCTGGGTCTACCTTTGACCGATGGGTCATGGGAAAGAGAAAGATGCGTTTTAGCCATACAGATAGGTAGATTACCAAAGCCCACAGATTCAAAGAGTTTAATGTTCTTTTCTGCTTGATCCAGATAAGTTACTCCTTCAGCACCATATATTTTTGTGGCAATAATCTCAATCTTTTCCTTAATACTTGCTTCTAAAGGATAAAGATGATGAAAACCATTTTCTTTTTCTGTAGCTTCTACCACTGCCTCTGCCAATTCAATACATCCAGAACCACCTTTTGCCCAACCTTCATGGGTTACTACAGCTGAAGCTCCGGCTTTAAGACCCTTTTCTTTAATTAATTCTATCTCATCACGGGTATCAGTGGGGAAGCTATTAATTACTACAACTGGATTAATTCCATGCAACAACACATTTTCGATATGTTTTTCTAGATTTTCACATCCTTTTTCCACGGCAGGTAAATTTTCTTGAGCAAGCTTTTCCATATCCAGAGGCTTCCCTGCTACAACCTTTATAATCCCTCCATGCATTTTTAAAGCCCTTATAGTACATACGATAACGGCACAATCAACCTTTAAATTACTGGTTCGACATTTAATGTTACACATTTTTTCAAAACCCATGTCAGAACCAAATCCTGATTCTGTAACTACATAATCAGCTAATTTGGATGCAATTAAATCTGCCAGAACTGAATTATTGCCATGGGCAATATTGGCAAAGGGACCACAATGCATAAAGCAGGGACCATGTTCTAGTGTTTGGATAAGATTAGGATTAAGAGCGTCTTTCAGAAGAACAGTCATCGCTCCAGCCGCTTTTAAATCTTCTGCAGTAACCGGTTGACCTTCTTTAGTATAGGCAACTGTCATTTTGCTTAATCTTTCACGTAAATCAAATATATTAGTAGCCATAGCCAGAATAGCCATTACTTCGGAAGCAACTGTAATATCAAAACCTGTTTCTCTAGGGATGCCATTTTCTTTGCCTCGCAATCCGATAACAATGTTTCTTAGGGCACGATCTGAAATATCAACAACACGGTTAATACCAATACTATGGATATCTATGTTCATTTTGTTACCTTTTTGCAAATGAGTATCCAGCATAGCACATAATAAATTGTTTGCTGCACCAACAGCATGAATATCACCAGTAAAATGTAAATTCAAATCTTCCATTGGTACTACCTGTGAATACCCTCCACCGGCAGCACCACCTTTTATGCCAAAGACCGGGCCCATTGATGGTTCCCTTAAGGTGTTGATTACTTTCTTGCCTAGTTTTGCCAATCCCTGACCCAGGCCTATAGAGGTAACAGTTTTACCTTCACCTAAAGGAGTGGGGGTAATAGCAGTTACTACAATATATTTTGCTTGAGGGCAATCTGTAATTCTTTCTAGAATATTAGCTTTTACTTTAGCCTTGTATTTTCCGTACAGCTCTAATTCTTCTTCTTTTATTCCGATTGAATCAGCAATTTCAGTTATGGGAAGTAGTTTTGTCTTTTGAGCAATTTCTAGATCTGAAAACATGTAATCCTCCTTATGGTTTTTATATATTCTTTATATTTAGAAGTATTAGAAACAGATCTAATATAGCATATTTTTTAGTAATCTTTTTTTAACATTATCTATAACTTATAAGTTATATAGTAAAAATAAAAAAGACAGGGTATTATATTTCTTTTATAAGACCCTGTCTTGGAACCTGAGAGATTTTTCCTCAAATAATATCATAGAAGAAAACCTAGTGTTAAATTTACAAATAATAAAATTAGTAAGGAAATTTCCCCTTCGGTGATATAAATATCTTTCCAGAGCTCTGTCCAATTTCGGTCCTTTTGCCTGAGAGTTTAGATGATTATTCATCTTGCACCTTCGGCGTTTTTTCATACCGAAAAAACCTCTCCCGAAATTTTCATCCAGAATATATATTAATATATATTATAATATTTTAGTTAAAACAAATAGTCAAGAAAAAGGAATGGTAATTAGAATAAATAAAAATATTTTAACTTTTTACATATTCTGACACATAGCTTGTTAAAATAAAAATAAATTTATAATTTTTATACCTGAAAATAGTTATCTATGCTATAATTTAAAATGTTTTGATATTATATTTGATTAAATTATATAATATAAATGTGTTGATTACAAATTATATGTATTATTTTTAAAGAAAGAGTATTGAAAAATGCTATTTAGAAAAAAATATACTAATGATTGGATTGCTATTTTGGATTTTGGCTCACAATACACCCAGCTAATTGCCAGAAGGATAAGAGAATTAAATATTTATACTGAAATCTTTCCTTATAATATTGATTTTTTAGAATTAGAAAAGAATAATCCGAAAGGTATTATTTTATCAGGAGGACCTGATAGTGTTGTAAATAAAAAGGCTCCTAATATTGAACAAAAAATATTTTCTTTAAATGTACCTATATTAGGAATTTGTTATGGAATGCAACTTTTAGTGAAGATGATGGGAGGTAAAGTTTCCAAATCTAAAAATTCTGAATATGGAAATACCCTTATTAGTATTTTATCAAAAGGGGAAAGTAGTATATTTTACAACTTACCAGATAAAATAAATACCTGGATGAGTCATAACGATATAATTAAAACAATCCCTTCCGAATTTAAAATTAGCGCAATCAGCCAGTCAAACAATATTGCTGCTTTGCACGCTGAGAAGAAGAAATTATATGGTGTTCAATTTCATCCAGAAGTAACTCATACTGAATATGGTAATGATATTATATATAACTTTACACGACGTATATGTCATTGTTCTCCCGAATGGACTAATGATGCTTTTATTGAAGATACTATTCATAATATAAAGCAAGAGGTTGGAGATGGTAATGTTGTGGCAGGTGTAAGTGGAGGAATTGACTCCCTTGTTGCTGCACTGTTAACTTATAAAGCTATTGGAAATCAGCTGCATTGTATATTTATTAATACTGGGCTGATGAGAAAAAATGAAGAAGAAGAAATTAAACAGGTTTTTAAAGAGAATATTAAAATCAATTTGAATATCTATGATTATGCTCAAAGTTTTATTAAATCTTTAAATGGAATTGTGGATCCCGAAGAGAAAAGAAGAACTATTGGAAATCTTTTTATAAAAATATTTGAGGAAAAAGCTAAAAAAATAGGAAAAGTAACCCATCTTTTACAGGGGACACTCTACCCTGATGTAATTGAAAGCTCGCCTATTTTAGGTCCATCTGTAAAGATAAAATCGCATCACAATGTTGGTGGTTTACCAGAAAATATGGATTTAAAACTACTAGAACCATTAAGAAATTTGTTTAAAGACGAGGTTCGAAGAATTGGGAAAATTTTAGGAATACCAGAAAAAATAATCTGGAGACAACCCTTCCCTGGTCCTGGTCTGGCAATAAGAGTAATTGGGGAAGTTAATTATGAGAAATTATCTATTTTAAGAGAAGCAGATTATATTATAAGAAAAGAAATACATAAAGAAGGATGGCATAAAAAGCTGTGGCAATACTTTGGAATACTGCTTCCTGTAAAATCAGTTGGAGTTATGGGTGATTTGAGAACCTATGAGTATACAGTAGTCTTAAGAATTGTCTCCAGCAATGACGGGATGACTGCTGATTGGGCTGAAATACCTTATGAACTTTTAGCAAAAATTTCTAGTAAAATTATCAATCAAGTACATGGTATTAATCGAGTTCTTTTTGATATTAGCTCAAAACCTCCCGCTACCATTGAATGGGAATAAATAAAGTGCTTTTTTATCCTAAAATTATATATAACATAGAGATTTTATATAATAAATATTAAAAATATAATATTTTCCATAATATAACTTTTAACTATTAATTATTATATTTATGTTTATTTAATTAAGATTAAAAATATTTTTTAAGAAAGGTAACTAAAATCATGTCAACATTGATTATAGTTGGAACACAATGGGGAGATGAGGGAAAAGGAAAGATTACTGATTTATTAGCTGAAAATTATGATATCATAGCACGCTATCAAGGTGGAAGTAATGCCGGACATACTGTAGTACTAGATAAAGATACATTTATTTTTCACCTTTTACCATCAGGCATTTTGCATAAAGACAAAATTTGTTTAATTGGCAACGGTGTTGTTTTAGATCCAGAAGTTTTGTTTCAAGAAATTGATAATTTGCAGCAACATGATATAGATATTGCCAAAAGATTATTCATTGATTATAAAGCACATATTATTTTTCCATATCATAAAATTATTGATGAAGCAATAGAAGAAAATACAGAAAGTCGCAAAATAGGTACTACTAAAAGAGGTATTGGACCTGCCTATGTAGATAAATTATCTCGCATTGGACTAAGGATTTGTGATTTAATTCAATCAGAAAGCCTGACCGATAAATTAGATTTTGTATTAAAACAAAAAAGTGATTATTTATTAAAATATTTTGGAATTAAACTTTCTAAAAAACTAATAGGAAGTATGAAAGAAAAATATATACAATACGGTAAACTATTGGAACCTTTTGTTATTGATGGCTCTCTTTTTCTTGATGAACAAATAAAGAAAAATAAGAATATTATTTTTGAAGGTGCACAAGGGACCATGCTGGATGTAGATCATGGTACATACCCCTATGTAACTTCATCTAATCCTGTTGCTGGTAATGCTTGCATTGGTTGTGGTATTAGTCCAATTTATGTTGATAAAGTTATTGGTATTGCCAAAGCATATACTACCAGAGTAGGCGAAGGTCCATTTCCTACAGAGTTAAAGGGCTCTCTGGAACAGAAAATAAGGGAGTATGGACATGAATATGGTGCTACAACAGGGCGTCCAAGAAGATGTGGTTGGTTTGATGCAGTAGTGGTTAAATATGCCAATAGAATAAATGGGATTAAGGAAATTGTTTTAACAAAATTAGATGTTCTTAGCTCATTTAAAAAAATAAAGATATGTAGAGAATACCAAATTAGAGATGAATTATATTTTTATTTCCCTGGTAACAGTGAATTAATTCCATTTATTAAACCAGTATATGAAGAAGTAGATGGATGGGAAAAGGATATTAGCAATATAAAAAATTATCAGAACTTGCCTGAAAAAGCAAAAGAATATGTTCAAAGAATTGAGCAGATTACTGAATCTACAATCTCAGTTATTTCTGTTGGTCCTAAAAGAATACAGACTATCTTTAGGTAACCATCTATTTTTTTAAATATGTAAGTAATAAATAATTTTAAAATATTAATCAATAGGAGTATAAAAATTGATTAAACGTTATTCAATGGAGCCTATGAGGTCATTGTGGGATGAAAAGAATAAATATGATATCTGGTTAAAGGTTGAATTATCAGTTTGTGAAGCTCGAAAAGTTTTAGGACTTTTAGATGATAATACCTTCAGCTTAATCAGGAAAAGAGCCATTTATTCTATTGATAGAATTAATGAATTGGAAAAACTATTAAAGCATGATGTATTATCTTTTACTACCAGTGTTGGTGAAAATTTAGGTGAATATTCAAGATATTTTCATCAGGGATTAACCTCTTCAGATATTTTAGATACTTCTTTAGGTATATTTTTAAAGAACTCTTCCAATATTCTTATTAAAGATATAATTCAGATCATAGATAAGTTGAAAGAATTAGCATTTAAACATAAAAATACCATTATGATTGGTCGTACTCATGGAGTCCATGCAGAACCTATTACCTTAGGACTTAAATTTAGTTTATGGTATTCTGAAATGAGGAGAAACTTAAAAAGAATGAAAATGACCAAGGAGGAAGTCAGCTATGGTAAAATATCTGGAGCTGTAGGAACATTTGCCCATATCGAACCAGAGGTAGAGGAGATTGTTTGTAAAAAATTAGGTTTAAGATTAGCAAAGATTTCCAGTCAAATACTACAAAGGGATCGTTATGCTCATTTTGTATGTGTCCTGGCGATTATTGCAAGTTCTATTGAGAAATTTGCAACTGAAATTAGAAGTCTGCAAAGGACAGAGATATTGGAATTAGAAGAAGGTTTTTTTAATCACCAAAAGGGATCTTCAGCTATGCCACATAAAAAAAATCCAGTTATATGTGAAAGAATATGTGGGCTTTCGAGAATCCTAAGGGGTTATGCTCTATCTGCTCTTGAAAATAATAATCTATGGAATGAGCGTGATATTTCAAATTCTTCAGTGGAAAGAGTTATTTTACCTGATAGCACCATGCTTTTAGATTATATATTACAAAAGTTCTTGTTTGTATTAAATAATCTTAAAATTAATGAGATTAATATGCAAAAAAATTTAGATCTAACCGGTGGACTTATTTTTTCGCAAATTATTATGATTAAATTAACTCAGAAAGGATTATCAAGAGAAAAAGCGTATGAAATTGTGCAAGGCCTTGCTCTTGAATCATGGGATAATAATGAAAGTTTTAAAGAAAAAATCTTAGAAAACAATGTAATCAATCAATATTTAACAAAAGATGAAATAAAGTCCTGTTTTGATGTTAAATATTTTACCAGAAATATAGATTTTATATACCATAGATTATATGAAAAATAATTTATTCTATTTTAAAAATATTAATATTTTGGAGGTATCTATAAGATGAAGGCAGATAAAATATGGATGGATGGTAAATTTATAGATTGGAGTAAGGCAAAGGTACATGTACTAACACATGCTTTACATTATGGAAGTGGTGTTTTTGAAGGAATTAGGGCCTATAAAACAGAACAGGGAACAGCAATTTTTAGATTAAAAGAGCATATAGACCGATTATTTAATTCCGCTAAAATATTAAAATTAGAACTTTCTTATTCCAAAGAAGAAATCTCTCAAGCAATAAAGGAAACTGTACGTGTAAATAGATTAGAAAGTTGCTATATTAGACCATTGATATATAGAGGATATCGAAAACTAGGATTAAATCCTTTTAGTTGTCCAGTTCAATTTATGATCGCTGCCTGGGAATGGGGTGCTTATTTAGGGGAAGAGGCTTTGGCTAAAGGTATTAAAGCCATAATATCATCCTGGCAAAGAAGCCATATCAATTCTACTTCTGCTAAGGCCAAACTATGTGCTAATTACATTAATTCGATTTTTGCCAATATGGAGGCAACTGAATTAGGAGTAGATGAAGCAATACTTTTAGATAGTAATGGATATGTAGCTGAAGGTCCTGGTGAAAATATTTTTTGGATTAAAGATGGAATTATTTTTACGCCACCATTAACATCTGTTTTAGATGGTATTACCAGAAATACTGTTATGACTATTGCACGCGATATGGGTTATGAAGTTAGAGAAGAGTTAGTAGCTCGCGATGTTTTATATATTGCAGATGAAGCTTTCTTCGTTGGTTCTGCAGCTGAATTAACACCAATTCGAGAAATTGATCGTTATATTCTTGGTTCTGGAGATAGAGGTCCTATCAGCAAAAAAATTCAGGAAAAACTATTTAATGTGTTTAAAGGAAAAGAGAGAAAATATTTGCAATGGCTCGATTTTATATAATAATTTTCAATAGTAAAGAAACCCTTTTATGAGCATGTTACCGAACAGAATAAAAATATTTCTCCTTCTTCAACTTTATATCTATAGCCGTAACTGTTTTAAAATGAAGTCTGAAAGAAAAATTTTATCAGCCTTGAAGCAGAGGAACCTGAATCAGTATACGATTGGCTAAGGTAGAAAAATTAAAAAATTACTTGTTGATATTTTGAATATATTGCATTAGTCATAAAATTTATGAATTTTTAATCATGATGAAACTAAACATTTCTCAATTGTTACTGTGATACTGACATTAATAAAAACCTTCTTAGCTCGGTTTTTCAAAATAATAGACCATGACCAGATGATGAATTGGTTATGCTGCTGGTTCTGAAGAAATCTTTACTGTGATGTCAATACTTTTGATACCTTGTAGATCAAATCTAAATTAACTACACTAAAAACTAGTATAGAAAAGTAATTAGGTTATCAGGATTCTGTAATGGAAATAAAGAAACAAATTGATTAGAAAAGAAAATACATAGTAGCCAATCTTAATTAAACTAAAGCTTTTCAATGTGATTTACTTATAAGACTAATTTTACTTTCACCAATATTAGGATTTTTTAAATTGAGAAAATATTTCCCAGGGATAAGGAATGTAAAATACTCTTCAAATAAATGCTATTTATAATTATTCTATATAACTCTATGTCTGTAATTGAAAAAAGGTTGGAGAGATTGAAAAGATTATTTAATTAATACAATAAATAATATTAAGATATATAATTATGAATGTTTATTTCAAATAATTATCAGGAACTTATCAATACTCCTGTGTATTTGATAATGTGTTGTTTCTTAAAGAAAATTTATTTCAGTCCAGGATGAATATAAATTCTTAATTTGTATCAAGCTATATAGCCCTGGATTTTTTAATAATTCAGAGAGCATTTTATTACTCTTATACTCCTCCCCTTTAACAAAAGGATGATTTTAAGTTAGAATAAGCTCATAATGAGAAAGGAGTCTCTTCTAAGATGAAACGGCATAAATGGGAGAGCAGTCAGAAATTAAAGATTGTCCCGGAG